>ERZ1740062.1263-NODE-1263-length-10643-cov-4.666793_pt1 | contig 10643 bp, 3 predicted proteins | sample MGYA00581741_ERZ1740062 | MGnify/ENA primary metagenome ERZ1740062 (study PRJEB43018, sample SAMN04849747) | marine metagenome | isolation source: floating plastic debris | place: Pacific Ocean | collected 2008-09-01 | study: EMG produced TPA metagenomics... | reverse complement strand
GGCACTAATACCGGAAGTCCAGTCCTTCTCCAATTGGCATATGCCTCGATATGGTTTAGGAGGGTCACAATCCAATACTGGGTATTGATTTGATTTAAGGCATCCCCTGCATCATATGGATTCGCTGTAAGATAATCTTGAATCTCCATATCGGTGATACTTTCATCTCCGAGCGTATACAAATCTAATTGACGCATTGCTGCTTCAACCCCATTGGCATAATTCGTGGCCGGGTCTCCACCGATACCCCATCGTACACCTGCTTCCGCCAACATAAAGGATACCTCGGCATACGTTTGGAAGAAATATGGGTCATCTTCTCCTGTAATCAGATTTCGATTCGGTTCAGAGAAGTTGTTCAAATCATCTCCCCCTGGAATATCCAATACGGTAGTTGCATCCAAGCCATTAGGCAAACCTACTTGTAACGCAGGGTCGTTCGTGCCACTAGTGTTCACATTCCCTAGCCCATCAGGCAACGCCGCATAAATTCGTAAGCGAGGGTCATTTGTGCTGCTAAGTGCATCGACAAAAGTGTTGCTCAATCGCATGCTATTATCGGCTTGAAAAACCTGTCCGTTACCATTTCGATTGATTCCTTCAGGACCGTTGGTGTGCTCGATATAGGCAATATCGTCATTGGATGTCATTACACCGCCATCAATGGCCTGTTGTGCCCAAGATTGCGCTGCTGAAGGGTCTACCTTAATCAAACGTAGTCCCAATCGCAACATCATGGAATATCCAAAACGACGCCATTTGCCCAAATCACCACCGAACAGGATGTCGGAACTACCGAACTGGGACGTGCCGTCACTCAATATTGCGGTGGCTTCTGCAAGTTCGTTGAGCATATCCGGGTAAATTTCGCTTTGTTGGTCATAAACCGGTCGGAATACTCCTGAAGTAAATCCTTGACCCGCTTCGCTATACGGAACATCGCCGTACAAATCGGTGATTTTGTGATAAACAAACACCCTTAAGATTCTGGCAACTGCGAGCATTTCAGGAGCATACTGTCCCTCTTCATCGTTTTCAAGTTGGTTAATCAAATCTTCAACCCCTTTCACGTGATCATTATAACCTCTTTCAAACCAAGCTCCGGACCATTGTGCATTGTACAAGTATCTATCACCAGCACCTAACCCGCCTGGATTCGCCATATGTTGAATCATGTAGGAGCTATAAATAATATTGGCCCTCCAATTCTCAAATCGGTCCCCAGCAGTAAACAAAAGGGTAGCGGTAAGCTTCGGTCCCGGATTTAGATTTGGGGAAGCATTCGGATCTACGTTCAATTCTTCAAAACCATCATCACAGGAAGTAGCGACGAAAAGAACGACTAAAATTGCTGTTATAACTTTTTTCATCTCTTGCTAATTTTTTTATTGTTAAAACTTGAGGTTAACCGACATCCCGTAGCTTGCTATGGTTGGTAGACCAAAGTATTCAAGTCCTTGGGCATTTCCTGCGTTAAAACCAGACTCAGGGTCTATGTTGTCGGCAGCTCTAGTGATAAAAAACAAGTCCCGTCCCACAAAGGATACACGTGCTGAGTTAAGGAAAGTGTTTTCCAGCATTTTGGATGGAAAGGAATATCCGAAACTCAATTGTCGAAGTTTTACAAAATCAGCACTAAGTGTTTGCTCTTCTGCAATAGACCGCAAACGTCCGTAATATGCTTGAAGTGTAGTGTTGTCATGAGTAAAGGTAAATGGATTTCCAGCTTCATCCACACCGGTGACGGTAAGTCCTCCCTCGCGACCCGCTAGAGTGTTTTTGTGCAATCCGGTGCTATATGCAAGCGCATTCGTACCAGAGTATACCTGTCCTCCAAATTTTCCATCAACTAGGAAACTCAAGTTCCAGTTTTTATAAGTGAAGGTATTGGTAAAACCAAGCGTCCATGGTGGAACACCATTACCCAACACCCGTCTTTCGGGGTCTATTACGGGTAGGCCATCTGCCGTGTACACGATTTGTCCGTTCTGGCGGAGATAAGCTGTTCCAAAAATAGAACCAAAACGTTCTCCAGGTATTTGGCTGATATTGGCATCAAAAGTTCGCACATCTCCAATATTCAAAGCATTACCGTCTTCATCGGTCTTTTCTATCACACTTTCTAGGAACGCCATATTAAAGTTCGTGCTCCAGCTGAAATCTTTGTTTTGAATGGGCTTTCCTGTAAGTAAAACCTCGACCCCTCTATTCCTGAGTACCCCAATGTTGGTAAAGACATCTCCAAAACCTGAAGAGTTGGATATATTCACCCTAAGGATGTCCCCATCGATTTCATTATCATAATAAGCGAAATCAAGTCCCAAACGCCCGTTTAAGAAGCTTAAATCCAATCCAACCTCTATTTCCTTCTTGGTGGAAGGCGTAAGGTTTGCATTTGGTAATGGACCTGGACTGATTCGACCAAGTGGTTGTCCCAAGTGGCCTTGACCAAATATTTCAAACGTCTGTGCCAATGAGTAAGGGTCTACATTACCCCCAGCAATTTCTGAGTATCCCAAACGCAATCTACCAAAGGTTAACCAAGATGGCATATCAAGGGCATTTGAGAATACGAAACTACCGCTGATAGAGGGATAAAATTCGTTGTTTGGAGAGGTTTTTCCTGGGAATGAAAGTACAGAAAACCAATCGTTACGACCTGTAGCGGTTAGATATAAATAATCTTTATATTCCAACTCGACGGAACCGTAGATACCCGACCGTTGCACTTCAGTTACCACTCTCCTTCTACTAGGATTCTCAACATTACCTAGAATTTCAAGAAAAGGAATTACGAAACGTTCACCTCTTAAAAAGAGTTCATCTCGTCTTAAATTATTTTTATTTACTCCAAAATAGGCTTTGACCCCAAAATCATCATTGATTTGCTTGTTGATTCCTAATATTAAATCTGCATCAACCACAGAGATAATATTTTCTCTTTCTTCGATGCTACCTAGCGGTGTAAAGGCAGTTCCAAAGCCTTCAATCTGGGTAGTTCTAGTTGTCTGGTGGTCAATACCCGCCCTACCCGTAAGGTCTAACCAATCTAAAATTTGATATTTTAATGTGGCTTGACTCAGAATACGATTTCTTCGGTCTAGGGTTCTAAACCTTGAGGCCGCCCAATATGGGTTCTGCACAAAAGGATTATCTCCAATTTGACTTTCCGTTCCATCTTCATTGGCTCCGTTGTCAAAAGCTCTTAAGTCCTCAACATTCACGTTTGCCGGAAGCAAAGCAACCGAGAAATTCGCGTTACCTGGAGAATCCGAAACCCTTGGTCGGTTGTTCACTTTTTCTATCAAGTATCGCGCACTCAAATTAACCGATAACTTTTTCGCTGCCAAAGCACCGAGGTTCAATGAGAATGATTTTCGGTCCAGCGCGGAATTCGGAAGAATATCCTCATTATCAAAACTAGTTCCTGCAAATCTGTAGTTGAAATCCTCTCCTACCTTGGAGATGGCTACAGTATTAATCAAAGTTGTACCAGTATTATAAAATCTGTCCAAATTATCCCCTACGTCTACGTATGGCCTGGCCACACCATCATATTGTACCGAAGTAGGTATACTACCGAGTCTTGGACCCCATGCACTAAATGCATTGGTCCGCCCTTCTGCAGCAGATGTTGGTGCAACACCTTGACTACCTTGTCCGTACTCTCTTTGAAAATCCAAAATGCTGTTGTTCACCACATCAAAGGTTAGCTGTGAGCTGTATTCAACCCCAAGACCTTTTTGGTTCTTACCGCTTTTGGTGGTTATCAGGATAACACCTCCGGCCGCACGAGACCCATAGAGCGCTCCCGCGACACCTCCTTTAAGGACACTTACCGCTTCGATATCATCAGGGTTAATACTGGAAACACCATCTCCAAAGTCAGAGCCACCCCATTGACTAGCTGCCCCTAACTGTGTATTATCGATAATAACACCATCTACCACATAGAGGGGTTCAGCATTACCTCCTAATGAAGATGGACCACGAATAACAACCCGCGAAGTACCTGCGGCACCGGTCGCCGGTGGTGTGATGTTTACCCCAGCCACTTTCCCTTGCAGGGCATTAAGTGCGCTTGGTGTTTTAACCTCCGAGATAGACTCACCTTCTAGTTGGGTTACGGAATACCCTAAGGCTTTTCGTTCCCGTTTGATACCCAAGGCAGTAACTACGACCTCATCCAAGTTTTCGACGTCGTCTTGCATGGAAACGTTGATGGTGGATTGCGTACCTACGGTGACTTCTTGATCCAAATACCCTAAGGCAGAGAACACAAGAACCGCATCACCACTAGTTGTGTTGATTGTGTAGTTACCATCAAAATCAGTTGAGGTACCGTTGGAGGTACCTTTTTCCACTACGTTGATTCCGGGTAACGGACTACCCGTTGCAGCATCAGTAACCGTACCCGTCACGCTTTTTCCTTGTGCTATGATACTTTGGAATCCCAAAAGAAAACACAACACCAAGAAATACTGAATTTTTTCAATCATATTGTTCTTTGGTTTAGTTAATTAGTTCATTAAACTTAACAGTAGTTTAACCTTAAACAAAGTCTTATTAAATAGTGGGAAGCGAAAAAAATTTCGACTAATAACAATGCTGAAAAGCTTAAGAACGTCGAAATCGACCTATTTGAAAATTGGCTTTCCTCATTTTAACACCTTTAACAGGTTTCTAAAAAACAACAGAAAAAAACTAAGATTTCATTCCCAAACATCATTTTCCTTAAGAAAACTCCATTTTGGGCAGGTTTTTCCGCGTTGTTGAAGATAGTTGCAATGTTGTTTAAAAACGCTTTTACCGGAAAAAGGTTGGGTTCAGTTTTCCTTCTAAGGTCGCTTAGCGAGGTTAAACAAAATGGCAATTCGAAGCAGTTTTCGTAAAACGACCTTTATTTTAATGTAAATGATACAGTCTTCGCCCTAACCAAGGTATCGTGAGAGATGAAATACTTTCGAAAGGGCTTTCCGTCTATTGAAAGGCTTCCGATAAATTGGTTTCCTTTATCTGTATTTGAAAGAATTGTAAAGGTATCGTTGGCGTAATAGTCATTGTCTAAATGAATGGTGATTTTATCAAACTTTGGTTTGGTAAGCGCATATATCGGATTTGACGGACTAACAGGGTAGATGCCCATCATTGAAAAAACGGCCCAAGCACTCATAGTTCCTGTATCATCATTTCCAGGGAGGCCGTCCGGTGCATTTCTAAAATGCTTGCTTAATAGTTCGTCAACGGTTTTTTGAGTAAGCTGCTCTTTACCCTTTACATAGTTGAACAAATAGGGATAAGCAATATCCGGCTCATTTGCCATATCAAATTGATTGGTGTCGAATACTTTTTTTAGCTGAGCGGCAAATGCTGTTTTTCCGCCCATCAACCGCATCAACCCCTTAATATCTTGCGGCACCATAAAGGTGTATTGCCATGCATTCCCCTCAATAAAGCCAGGGTTTTCTACAAAATTTGCGCCATCTTCAGGATTATAAGGCGAGAGCCAGGTCCCGTCATCATTTTTGGGTCGGAGTAAATTTAGGTTGGTATCAAACAATTTTCGGTAAGACATTGACCTTTTTCGAAAGAGTGCCGCATCTTCTTTCTTTCCAAGGGCCGCTGCCAATTGTGAAATTGCATAATCTGAAATATTGTATTCCTGGGTTGTGGATACTGAACCACTATGGGTTGTTTTGGTCGTCAGGTAGCCTTTCTCCAAATAATCTTTGATTCCCGGTCGCAATGGATTTTCTTCTAATTGGTTCGCACTTTTCAGCATCGCGGTATAGGCTTTTTCAACATCAAAATCATGAATACCTTTTAAATAAGTGTCCGCAATAATGATTCCTGCGGGGTCCCCCACCATGGTAGTAGTTTCGGTTGCATTCAGCTCCCATTTGGGCAACCAACCGGATTCTTCATAAATCTGCAACATGCTCTTCACCATGTCGGATTGCTGTTTCGGGTACACCAAACTCATCAACTGATGTAGATTCCGGTACGTATCCCAAAGCGAGAATACCGTAAAACGGGTATTATCCGCTTTCAGGGTTTCTCGTGTTTTCATGCTGGGATATTCCCCGTTGCTGTCATTCAGTGTATTGGGATGAATCAAGGTATGATATAAGGCCGTGTAAAAAATAGTTTTGTCGTTTTCAGACCCGCCTTCAACTTCAATTCGGGAAAGGTATTCGTTCCACTCCTTTTGGGTTTCTTCCAAGACTTGCTCAAAACTTTTACCTGAAGTTTCTTTGTTTAAGTTCTCACGAGCATTTTCAATACTGACATAAGAAACACCCACTTTCATTTCTACAACGGTAGGCACCTCGAATTTATATCGCATATAGGCCCCAATACTGTCACCTACTATTTCTTTTCTATAGTTTTCAAAAAAGCGTTTCTTTCCATTGTAGGGCATCCATTGTGCTTCTACCCCTTTGTATTCTGGTATTTTTTTCCAAATTCCGAATTCAGATGCAGGTAAGGAGAATTGAGCTACAAAATAAACCGGATACGCTTCTTCGGGTTTGTAATAGCAGAAAGAACCCACGGTTCGCATGCCTTCAATTTCAGTGGGAGAAACTACTTTTACTTGAGCGCCCTGTTCATTGGTAAGCCCTAAACCCAAGTTCAGCAGAATATTGGCTTCACCCACAGGAAATTGATACTTACTTACCCCTACTCTTGTGCTTGCTGTTGCTTCAACTTTCACATCATATTTGTCCAAATTTGTACTATAGTATCCTACTTTGGAAACTTCCTGTGAATACGTACTACCATATTTCAAGTGGTTTGTCTCCAGGGCGCCTGTAATGGGCATGGCCAGAATAACACCAAGCTCCGGACAACCGACACCACTAAGGTTTACATGGCTAAAGCCCGTTAAAAAAGTATTTTCATGGACATAAGGGGTTGAAAGCCATCGGCTATCTTTTTCCAAAGGAAGGTTCTGCGGACCAGCCACATTGAAGGGAGAAACATTAGCCATGCCACGCACGGCTATCGGACCGGGATTTGTGGTTCCGAAATTTGAGGTTCCGATAAACGGATTTACATAGTCCACTGGGGTTTTCTGTGACATGGCGGTCATCACCAGCAGTAAACTCACAAAAGACAAAAGGTTCCGCTTCATAGCATTTTCAATTTACTGTACTAAAATCTCGTCTACAAACAACCATGAACCTCTTTTCCTTGGGTTGTCTTTCAAACAAGTAGCCATAACCTTTACGTAGCGGACTGAATGTGAATCGAAAGTGATTTCAAAATCTTTTAAGCGTACCTCACCAGAAGAAGCATAGGGTCTCTCCACAACTCCCACCGGTTTGAAATCAACTCCATCCAAAGAAGTCATCACTTGAATTTTTGTTGGGAAATAGATGTCAGGGCCTTGGTTTTCCATGGTACCCACAATGACTTTTTCGACGGGGAGCAACTCACCCAAATCCAAGACCACCTCCATATCCGTGTCCAGCCAAGCTTGCCATTGACCATCCCGAAAATTAGTTGTGCCCCGCAGTACGTTCACTAGATTCATTGCACCAGTGCCTTGATATACTTCACTATACGGGACTATGTAGTCAACTTGTTTCCCAACCGCTTGATGGTAGACAAACGTTTTTTCAAACAATTTGCCCATAGGTATTCCACCTTGGAAAGCCTGTGCTTTTATGGTTTTTGTTTGGTTTATCTCAATAGGCTTTTCATATGCGATTCCATCCTCTTCCAATACACCTCTGTCGGTCACATATTTGACTTCAACTTCGGGAAACTCACTCATAAGTGCTAGTTCAATCGCTCCCGTTTCTTCATTTTTTTCGCTATCAGCGGATATATTGTAAGCACTTAAGGCGTAGTTAATACCTATTTCATCAAACCGTGAAAACATGTTTTGCACTTTTCGGGAGAAAGTCGTCCAATTTTTTCGCTCATTTGAAGTCCATAATGCTTCGGATAGGGCTGCTAACCTTGGAAACAACATGTACTCGGAATGTTCTGTAGTCGTGACATATTCTGACCAGAGATTCGCTTGCCCTCCCAACACATGCTTCTTTTGTTTTTGTGACATGGAATCCACAATTGGGTTGAATTGGTACACTTTGGAAAGTGGCGTATACCCTCCAATCGCCACAGGTTCATTTTCTTGCGGGCCTTGATAGTGGTCAAAATAACAATGGGTTCCTGGCGACATTACCACGTCGTGCCCTTCTTTGGAAGCTTCCCAACCGCCCTTGATGCCTCGCCAACTCATCACCGTGGCTCTGGGGGCGAGACCACCTTCCAAGATTTCGTCCCAGCCAATTAAGATTCTACCGTTGGCATTCAAAAAGCGCTCAATTCGCTTGATGAAATAACTTTGGAGTTCTTCCACAGAATTTAGGTTTTCCTCTCGCATCCGTTTTTGACTAAGCGGACAGGTTTCCCAACTGGTTTTGGTAGCCTCATCCCCTCCCACGTGAATGTATTTGGACGGAAAGAGCTCCATTACCTCGGTAAGTACATCTTCCAAAAATTCAAAAGTGGATTCCTTTCCAACACAATAGATTTTATTCAACGGCCACACCCCTCCTGTTGGAACAGGCATTGGTTCGGGGTAACAGGCCAACTCTGGATAGGCCGCAATAGCACTCATCACATGGGCGGGCATTTCGATTTCAGGTACCACGGTAATACCCTTTGCGGTAGCATAGGAAACAATTTCCTTTATATCGTCTTGAGTATAGAATCCGCCATAGGTGGCTTTTTCGTCCATACTGGGCATTCCTCTATTATTCCAATGCTCGTCTTTTTGGTCAACCCTAAACGCCCCTATTTCCGTTAGTTTGGGGTATTTTTTGATTTCGATGCGCCAACCTTGGTCATCTACCAAATGTAAATGCAAGGTGTTCATTTTCAAGAATGCCAAACGGTCAATGGTTTTCAAAATGTAGTCTTTTTCAAAAAAGTGACGGGACACATCCAACATGAGACCCCTCCATCGAAATTGGGGACCGTCTTTAATCTTGACTGCCGGAACCAACCAGTCCAGATTTGAAACTTTTTGGTCTTGCTCAAACGGAATAGGAAGTAGTTGTCGAATCGATTCCAGCGCATAGATAAAACCATTCATATCCCCAGCGCTAACTTTGATAGCACTTGCGCTTACCTCTAGTTCGTAGTTTTCTTGTGGAAGGGTTTCATCCCATATCAAATGCATATAATTATCCTTCGGTGCTTCCTTACTTATTTGTAAGTCCCAATCAGAAAGGGTTTTGAACTTTTGTACCCACGCAGACACCAACGGCGTTTGCGTTTCATCAGCGATTACAAATACAGTGCTTGCATCAAATTGAAAAGCACCTTCTTCCAATTGCATCTCCAGAGGTTCTGGAATGACAGCAATATCCGCTTCGGTAAAAACCTTACGCTCATTTTCTGAACATGATACTGCAACAAGTAGTAAAAGCAATCCCAAAAAGTTGTACCCCAGCTTCATTAGTCAAGAGATTTGGTATTGGAAAGGGAATAGGGTATTGCGGTTTTTGAAATCCCCCATTCCATATTCGGTTCTGGACCCATTTCAAAATGAAGCACTCCACCGTTTTGGATGGTTTCCGTGGCAATCCAAGTATTGTCAAAGCTTTCGTTATTCAAACTTGCACCTTGGATGTAAGGATTGTTTTTGTCATTTCCAGCGGAGGTAATCATAAAGGTATTTCCGTTTTGCAGGTGTAAACTTGCCTTATCAAAAAGAGGGCTGCCGATAACGTATTGGTTGGTTGCAGGAGCAACTGGATAAAAGCCCAACGCACTAAAGACATACCATGCAGAGGTCTGTCCGTTGTCTTCATCACCACAATAACCGTCCGGCGTAGGCGTATATAGTTTCGTCAATACTTCTCTGACTTTACCTTGTGCTTTCCATGGCTCCTTGGCATAATTGTACAGATAAATCATGTGTTGGATGGGTTGGTTGCCATGGGCATAATTCCCCATATTCATTATCTGCATTTCACGAATTTCATGAATGGTAAACCCGTAGTAGGAGTCGTCATATTCTGGAGGCATACTAAAAACGCCATCCAACATCCCGACAAACTCTTTATCCCCACCCATTAAATCGATGAGGCCTTGTACATCATGAAACACCGACCAAGTGTAATGCAAACTATTTCCCTCGGTAAAGGCATCACCCCATTTTAAGGGATTAAATGGAGTTTGAAATTGACCATCCTTGTTTTTGCCCCGCATCAGGTTGGTAGAGGGGTCAAACAGCTTTTTATAGTTCAGTGATTTTTGATAGTAGGTTTTCGCCAGTTCATTTTTACCCAAAGCTTTTGCCATTTGGGCAATAGTGAAGTCCGCATAGGCGTATTCCAAAGTTCTGGCGGCATTCTCGTTCACACCGACATCATAGGGCACGTAACCCAATTCGTTATAAAAATCCAATCCTGCTCGGCCCACGCTATTTACAGGTCTACCTTCGGCAACTGTGGCATTTTTCAGCATCGCCTCCAATAACACTGTAGTATCAAAACCGGAGACCCCAGATAGGTGTGCATCAGCGATAATGGGTGCTGAATTGGAACCAATCATGGCATCACGGAGTCCTGGACTCTCCCAGACGGGACGCCATCCTGATACTAAGTAGGTATACGCCAATC
>ERZ1740062.1262-NODE-1262-length-10643-cov-5.345297_pt1 | contig 10643 bp, 8 predicted proteins | sample MGYA00581741_ERZ1740062 | MGnify/ENA primary metagenome ERZ1740062 (study PRJEB43018, sample SAMN04849747) | marine metagenome | isolation source: floating plastic debris | place: Pacific Ocean | collected 2008-09-01 | study: EMG produced TPA metagenomics... | reverse complement strand
GCACCGATCGCGTCATTTTTTGCTCGCTATCTGCAAGGCGTCTTCAAACGTCAGGCGGGGCATGCAGTCGAGGTTTCCGCCCGGTGTTGAATTGTACAATTCTGCACCGGCTGCATAGAGCCACCGATAGGCTGATTGGAAGCCGCGCTTCATGGCATCTACATTCGGATCATGCCATCGAGCACCCTTGCCGAAATAGCGCGGATCAAAATGATTCGCGTCATCGTCTGCGGTGCTCTCAAGATTGAGCTGCACGCCTGTTTTAAAGCGGTGCCCGCCGCTTTGCTTGACCGAATCTGGAATCGCATAGCTGACATCGACCCCCAGCAAAAACATGCGCCTGAAGCCGAGATAGTAAGCCAATTGCATGGCAGCGGTCATGACGGTCCCCCCGCCCCGAACGCCCTCGGTCGCATCGGCTTCAAATTGCTGAGAATTATACATCCCAGCCGAAAGAGATTCATACCAGAACACGTCAGGCCCTTCGCGAAGCAGGCCCTTGAAGCGATTTGGGAAAAAGAAAGTCAGGTCTTCAAGGCGGTTCACGTCTTCGAAATTGTCAGGGGTCACGCGCCAGTCCAGAGCGGTGTAGAAGTCTGGTCGCCAATCGGTATTGTCAAACTTCAGGTATATTCGATTAGCGCCGAATGAGTAATGGTCTTTCAGTTTGCTCAAATCTATTTTGTTCAGGCTCGGAGCGTTGCCGATCAGGAAGATGGATTCTCCGGCATACCGATTATGGAGGCTCTTCAAGTTCTCCAGGTCATCAGACCGTGGCAATACGGGGCCATGTTTCCCCCATATTGCTCGTTTTTGCTGGATCCATGAGTCAACTTGGTTTTGCTCGGTCCCGTTATACGGAGTCTCAACGACCTGTTTCGCGTCTTCAGGCAGTTTCTCGAACGCAATTTTCTTGGTTGGGGTCGAATGAGACTTGCCGCGAGGCAACAAAGTCAATCTCGCTTTGTCCTTGGCGGCATATTCGTAGCTTTCCAGCGATGATACATATTCAAAAATGATCTCCGCAATCTTGTCGGCCCCAAACTCCTGTTCGAGCTGTTCGGCAGCGTTTGCAGCTTTCTCGCGCCACTTGGCATGATCCTGATACATTTCTCGCATCGCCGCTGCGGCAAGACTCGGATCGTAACTTGCCCATGTATGTCCTGAATAAAGATCGGCGTTCAGGACGAGATCTTCATTCGTCGCGATTGTCTTATCCAGAGGTGGCACCACAAGCGAGTTTTCCTGGTTTTGAAACGCCGTGTTTGCGCCCCAACCCAGACCAACTGTGGGCAAACCCGCGCGCATCGCCTCACTGGCAGGAAGATCCCAACCTTTTCCTCTTTCAAACGAAACATAAGCATCACATGCGCTGTAAAGGTCCGCCATATTTTCGTCGGTCAGGTCACAGCAGAGCAACAAAATGTGAGGATGATTGCTCTTACTGAAATCCACAAATGGCGATGCGGCCTCGGTGATGAAACGCTGAATCTCTTCGGCATCTATTGTGCGCTTCATCTTGATGATCAGCGAAACATCGGCATCCGCGGAAAAGGCTTCGCAATAGGCGCGGACCATGCCGCCGAGATCCTTGCGGTTTGGCGAAGAGGCGACATGAAGAAACTTGAATGTATTTGCACTCTGAATTTGAGGCGGGGAGACACGTTTGTAAAAAACCTTGCGATCCATGACACAGGGAACAACATTGATGGCGTTCTCAGGCACGCCCTGTTCAACAAACAATTCTTTGTTGAACTCAGTGGCGGTCCAAACCCTGTCCATGGACAGCATGTGATCTTTCCAGGCGAACGGTATCTGTTCTGTCTCGGTAAACATGTAGCCAGCTTTGTGGGCAAATCCCGCGACGTTTAGACGTCCCCATTCCGGTGGCACTTCGTTAAAGATGATTACCACCCGATCGCCCTCGCGCTTGGCGCGCAGTTCGAGACCGTTTTCCTTCACTTCGATATCGACGCGATCATGATGACTGTCATCGATTGGGCGGCAAGTTTGCGCGTCTATCCCGACGACGGGGCAATTGGCATCTTTCAATGCTGTGAACGCATTTCGTGTGACCATGCCATAGCCACCTTTGTGCAAAAACCGTCCGATCCAGATGATCAGCGTGTCTTCAGGCCATGGGAACTTTTGGCTCGGGCGATCGCTGATTGATTCCGTATTCGGCGACACCTGTGTTTGCGGGCTGTCCGGTTTGGCTTTTTGACCGATTGCGACTTCGCGGTTTGGTTCATTCATTTTTTGCACTCTTCACGCGTTTTGCGTCTGCTTCCGCCATAATGTAAGCGAGTTGTTCAAAGCTCGTTTCTGCCTTCCAGTCGAGCTCTCGTTCTGCTTTTCGTGGGTCGCCAGTTACGACGTCGACTTCCGCGGGTCGGAAAAAATCTGGATTGACTCGAACAATCACATCGCCCGTCTTTGTATTTATGCCAACTTCATCGATTCCCTCGCCTTCCCATGCTATGTCGAGGCCGTGCCATTCTGCGACTTTCTCGACAAATAGCCGGACAGAGTTTGTGCGCCCTGTGGCCAGTACAAAATCGTCTCCGGAAGGTCGTTGAAGCATGCGATACATGCCATCAACATATTCTTTCGCATACCCCCAGTCACGCCGCGCATCCATGTTACCAAGTTGCATCTCGGCTCGATCACCAAAGGCAATTTCCGCGAGCTGCCGCGTGATTTTGCGGGTTACGAATTCGGCGCCGCGTAGGGGGCTCTCGTGATTGAACAAGATGCCGGAAGACGCATGCATATTATAGGCTTCGCGATAGTTTACTGTCGCCCAATGACCGTAGATCTTCGCTAACGCATAGGGTGATCGTGGGTGAAATCGCGTCGTCTCTGATTGGGGGGATTCTTCGACCTTCCCATACATTTCGGAACTCGATGCTTGATAAAACTTGGTATGATCGCTCACGTGTCGTATCGCTTCCAGAATTCGGGTCACCCCTAAGGCGTTGATCTCGCCTGTATAAACGGGCTGCTCGAACGACGATCCGACGAAGCTCTGCGCGGCCAGATTGTAAAGCTCATCGGGTTGCGTTTTTGCCAGTATAGAGTTGATGTTGTTCTGCTCGAAAAGATCCAGTTCGTGAAAGATCACGTCGCCGGAAATCCCGAGTTCGTCTAGCCGCCAAGACGGCGAATTCGATGTTCGCCGAACACTGCCGTGAACTTCGTAACCTTTTTCCAAAAGGAGTTGTGCCAACAGGGCACCGTCCTGTCCTGACACACCGGTGATAAAGGCCCGTTTTTTCGACATTATACCTTACTCTTCTTTGACCTGGGGAGTTGAGCGTCGATCTCGCAAACCCTCAGGCCAGTGATCCCCGACTAAGACTGATTTAGGACTTGCGCTCCCGACACACGATCTAAATCACCAATCCAATCGAAAAGTCTTCCATCAGTCAGTCTTATTAAGATTTGCTAACTTCGTTGCATATGAACAAACAGGCCAGATGCAAGCAATATTTTCGGTCGCGTCTCATGAACAGCAGGCTATACGGCCTTCTAACGGAGCGGGGAGACCGAATTCGTTTGATTGACGAAAGTTGCGGCATCTGATCTGGGGTGAGTCATGACTAAATTCGCCATTTCCGTTCCTGTTGGTGCGTGGCACCCATTCCTCCCAGCGTGTTTGGCGAGTTTGAAACATCAGAAAGGCCACCTTGGGGTTGCACTGATGGATGCAAGCGATGATCCGCGCGTTCGAGCCCTCGGCGAAGCCCATGATGATTGGCTGGAGCATCGTTATCATGGCCCAGATGCCGGCCAATCAGATGCGATACTGAATGGGTGGGACGCAATCGACAGCGATTGGCTCGGTTGGCTCAACGCCGATGATATATTGATGCCCTACGCCCTTGAGCGGGTCATCGATGCGCAGGAATGCGCGCCCGAACTGGACGTGCTCTACGGTCATAGCTCTATCTTGGACGATGACGGGGCTATGATCGGGTACCATTTCAACGTCGAACCGCCGAGCGATAACTTGCTCAAAAGCGGGATCATTTCGCAGCCCTCTTGTTTCTTCTCGCGCGAGGCTTACGCCCGTGCTGGGGGCCTGGATAAGTCGAAACACTATACCATGGACTGGGATCTGTGGTTGCGGATGTATTGCTCGGATGCGCAGTTTGGCTTTGTCGACGAAGTCTTATCCATGGTGTTGTGGGGCGCCGATACAAAGACTGCCTCGTTCACGGGGGCAAGACGGCAGGAATTAAGGACACTCATCGAGCAGTACGCCCCAGCGGAAGAGCAAGACGCGACTTTTCGCGCATTCGCGATTCACACGCTGGTCGATCGAGTCAAGCCGAACGGATTGCGCAATGGGATAACGCGCTATCTGAGAAAATCAGGGCCAACCCTGTTTGGCGTGAGGGCAGATGGTCAAATCGAATCAAAGGCCACCCTGACGCTGGCGCACTTTGACCAGGCTCATAAAACTGGCGTGGATTTGCACTTTGCACAACGCGCACGCGCCCTGCAGGTTTCGAGCAACCTGGCGGTTACAGATTCGCGCGACGGGAAGACGGTGCGGGTGCAATTCAAGTCCCCGCTCGTCGCGGGTGATGTCTGTGCGATTCACCTGGATACGGCAGGCGGCGGACCGGTCTCTTTCAAACGCGCTGTCTGGATCAACTGAGGGCGAGCCTGAGCGAGGTCTGGTCAAGATCTGATTGTCCGGGGACTAACCTCGCGCCAAAAAGCCTGAAATTTTGGATATGGCCAACCTGGAAACCCGACGTACCGCGTCGGCTGAGTTGGAGCCGTTGTGAGATCCAAAGATACACTTTTCAAATGAACGCAAAGGCGAGTCTGCGGAGAGTGGCTCTTCTTCAAAGACATCAAGCGCAGCAGAATGGATGAGGCCGGAACGAAGGCCTTCGACCAGAGCCGATTCCTCAATGACAGGCCCGCGGCCCACATTGACCACACGGACGCCCGGCTTGAGGTTGCCAAGAAGTGCACCATTAAACATGCCTTTTGTTTGTTCGTTCAATGGACAAGTGAAAATCAGTAGATCCGCTTCATTCAGTCGTTTTGGCCACTCGCTGGGGGTCACGTCGAGGGACGCATCAGTCTGAAAGAACGGATCGTAGACAATAACGTTACTGCCACACGCAAGTATGCGCCGTGCGGTTTGCCGCCCGATATCACCAAATCCGACGATCGCGACCGTTCGTCCTGTCAGACTGATTCCGCTCGGCTTGGGCCAAGTCTTGTGATCTTTGATTTGGCGGTCGATCCAATACGTTTCCCGGGTCAAACCGAGTGCGTAGGTCAATGCCACGTCGGCAACTTCATTGCCAAACACGCCAGGCGTGTTCTGCACTGGAATGTCGTGATCCTTGAAGGCTTCAAAATCAACATTGTCGGTTCCAACGCCCCATTTTACAGCAGCCCGAAGCCTGCCTGCGACTCCTGCCTGGACGACGGCACGTGTTGCCGGGTCATCCCCTATGATCCAGCCATCATATTGTGGGACTTCAGCGATCAACTCCTCGACACTCAGCACCTGCGAAGTTTCAGCGGCGACGCAGTCCAGCCCCACTTGAGAAAAATCATCCTGAAATTCATCGATCAAGCCCAGCATTGGGGGGCAGGTCACAAAGACCTTCGGCTTCGTCATTATCTAATCCTCCGGAAGCGCTTCGCCATTTGCCACACGCGTTAGCAGGCTTTCGGCGATAAACCAGTCCGATTTTTCGTCAATGTCTACAGATTCCAGAGGAGGAGTCGCATGCAGTATCGGCGATCGCCCGATACGCGCATTCGTCGCGGCAAAACTGTCGGCTGTGAACAGATAAGCCACCGAGTTTTCTTCCATAAAGGCTGGCAGATCTTGCGTGCGGATCAAATTGTCCGGATCATGATTTATGGGGTCTCCTTCTGGAGTATAGAAGCGCGTTCTCATTTCATTGACGGTGAAAAGACTGTCCGCCTGACGCGACTCCATCGCGCGATTATATTTGGTCAAAAGCTGTTTGACTGTTTCCACTCGCAACAAGGGATTCGTGGTATGGGTCATCAGGTAATAGTCTGAAGGTAGGCTGGCAATATCATCAGCTAGCACCAGATTCATCGATACGAAGTCGCCGCACAACTCAGTTTTGCGATCGCGAATCATGACCCGGCCATTGGCGTCACCATCCTGAAGTCCTTGCTCGCTCAAAATGGCCCTTGCGTCAGTATTGATGATGACCCTGTCGATTTCTTCGACGCTCAGAAGCGTATCGAGAATCCAGCGAAACAGAGGCTTGCCGGCAATGTCTCGAAAATTCTTGGATTTTACACGCGCGCTATGAGCCTTCATCGGCAAAAGCGCCGTAACGGTCTTTCCATCTATCATGGGTGAAATTGTCCTTGGTCGTCGCTATTCAGCGGGCTCTATGTTTGATTGAGAAACTCGTGTGCGAAGACGTTGGCGTTGTCGGACACGGGGATAATAGTATTTTTCTTTTTCAGCGCGAGACAAGATTCGGTGCTCATTGTGACCGCGATAGGTGCCCCAATATTGCATGAATCGAAACCCCAATATGCCTGCTGCTTCCCTCCAAAACCGGCGCATGCGTGCGGCTGTGACGAAATCGTGCAAAACTCCGGCCGTCGTGCATTTTACCAAATCGAACAAATTGAAATGGACGCGCGGCATGATGTTCCGCAGCACCAGGGCTTCTCGATAATATCGGCGATATGTCTGGCGCAAATCCTCTTCGTGAATATGCACGACGGGTGCATCTGAAACATATCCGACCTTTCCACCATGTTCGGTGATAGTCTTGGCCAGCACCATGTCTTCGAGACCGGTTACCGTTTCATCAAACCGGTATTGTGCCCACGCTCTGGTGCACACGGCGGCATTGGCATTGTTGCAAAAGAAGCCGTCCTGCGGAACGTGGCTATCAGGTCCGAAATAGTGGGCGAACACTTGCTTCTCCGAGAAACGAGATGCCGTTTCATGGCCCACTTGTCGTCCATAAGTATAGTCGCATTCACCATCCAGAATCGGAGCCACCAGATTGACCAGCCAATATGAGTGCTCGGGAATACAGTGCGCAGATATGAACACAAGAACATCACCTTGCGCCGCATCGCAGCCAATATTCAGAGACCGCCCAAACGTGAACTCGGATTTCTTGATATGCAGGATCCGGACGCCATGGCGTTTCGCGATTTCCAGTGTCTGGTCCGTCGATCCGGAGTCGACGAGCAAGATCTCGAACTCGAATTTATCTTCCGTGTCCTGGCTCTTGCATGCACTCAACGCTTGGTCAAACCACTTCGCCTCGTTGAGCGCACGAAATACAATGCTGACTTTTGGATTGCCCATCGACTCACCTGAACAACTAGACGTCACTTCCTATAAGTATCGAGACCTTGTGTCATCACCATAACGCTGAAACCGCGTCCACGTTTTGTGATCATTGTCTCATGCAGATCCGTCACTCTTGACGTGGTTTGAGAATTCTCTGCTTCGCTTTGCGTAATAGTGACTGAGTATTTTGCGACATTCGCTTCCGGTCTGAACTTTTTTCTATATCCGGTTTTTGAGATCCAGTCTCTGTCGACAATCGGTCGAACAGATCGTTTCGGCTCAGTTGAGCCGGGCTTGATCCGCGGTCTCGTCTCAAAACGCGAACGGCGTTGGATAAATAGGTCGAATGGACCAGGTAGGCTTCTTTCCAATCGTGAACATCGTTCGAAAGGCGACGCGCGAGCGCATCCCCACGCGGCTTTGAACCAGCATAGTTCAAAATAAATGGCAGGAAGCGAAATCGATGTTGGACCCGCCTGATTTGCGACCATCGGCCGGATTCCGAAGTATCCATACTGTCCGACTGATCCATCATGTGTTCGAAAAAGCAATCGAAAGGCAATTCGGGGCGCGATTTGACAGCAATCTGAAGCCCGGGCCGCCAATCCGTGCGGAGATATGATTGAAATGCTGGGTCAGACGTTGCGTACAAGGCATTCCCGTTAATGTGGCGTTTGTCGCGTCCAGCGAGTTGGGCGTCTCCCAGATAGATGCTTCCCATCACCCATGACGTGCGATCATGTTGCAAAAATTCAGCGGCCTGGTCCAACCAGCCAGGTCGGATGGGTATGCAGTCGGTTTCCATAAGCAAACTGCCACCAAGACCGCTTTGGGCCGCGTCCATGGCGCCGAAGAATAAGTTATTGGGGCCAGCGCGCCGTCCTTCAGAGGACGCTTTTCCTTTATTGTCCCGCTGGTATCGGTCGGAATCGCCAGATAGTTCGAGATTGATAACCGAGATCGATGAGAAATCGGACTGTAATTCTGGAGAATGATCAAAGGCGTCTTGGATGATTTGTCGTTTGGCGAACGCGTCATCATTGTTCGCGATGAAGATCAGTCGTGGCTTTGCGTGTTCATGAGTTCCCAGACTGGGCCGAAAGCCGGGAAGACTCCAAAGCCAGAAATTATCCAGAATGCGGTCCACTTCGTTTGCGGTGAATGGGACGAGAACTTGCCCAAGCGGGGCCTCGCGCAGAAGATCAGAGAGTGAATGAGATGAAATCGCATTGATTTCGCGTAGCCGAGACGTCTCGCTGCCATTGATCACCCGAACCTGTATGTTCTCCCGATTGAAATCGTCGATCAAACACTCAAACGACTGGTAGTGTAGATCCGATGAGTTCCCGGGTGGATTTGGAACGTGAAATACGTCGCCTTCACGTTGATAGTCATCGAAAAAGTAATTGGGGTTCTGTTCCGGGGTCTTACGAATCTCGAGCCGAGCATCGTCTCTCTGATCGGCTTCCGCCAGCGGGTGATACGTTAGATCCATTCCGAGCAGGATGAGCGTTTGATAATTCATCCACGCGCCAAATCGCGTCGCATATGCCCCGGTCGTCAGCATGTTGGGCTTCGTGGTCTTGAAGGCACGTGCCGGCAGGAATTCCAGGCCCAGACCGACGCCGCGCACCCGATGCCAGTGGGGCACGAATTGATCCAGATAAAATATGTGCTGATGATCTCGCAAATCGGGCTCGAGTTCCAGAATGCGGGCCGTCAGGAAGAAGCTATCAATCCGATCTTCCTCAACGAGTTGTCGGATCTGTTTGGCATGGGTTTCAATCAGTGCATCATCCAGACAAGCATAGTGCATTGGGCGCCAGTCTATCCGGTCCCAATGGCGATAGGCGGCGTTCATGCCGAGCGTGTCTATGTCCGAGAGTGCCCCGAGATCGACTTCTCGGAGACTCGGCCCATTCCCGAGGATCGCGAGCGCGCCTTTGGGCACTGTTAGATCGCTTTTCATATAAACCCTGGAACCGAGGTAGCAAAATCACTTGGGTATCATCAGTTGAGCCAAATTGAAGTCTCGTCAACAGTTGGAATCTGGCCATTTGAGCTGAGAAGACACGTTGACTCATCTTTTCTCAGCTTGCAGCTACGTCCTCGATTTAACAATCTCGGCAGACCCCTGATTCGGCTCAAGCAAGGGATGAAATGACTGACGACTCTCATTCCGCGAACGCCCGAGATATCGGAGCGAAAACCGTACGGCCAAATGGCCGCTTTCGAGCGGGTTCGGTCGAAGCAATGCGCGCATTGGGAGGCGAGATTCAGCGTCATCGGTCGCACATAGCCACCATATTTTCAGGAGAATTCAAAAGCGCGTCGCGTGGCACATGGTTGGGTCAGTTCTGGAATGTCATACTTCCTTTGGTGCCCATCTCCGTCTACCTGTTATTAGTCCAGCTACGCGTGTTTCCGAGTTATGATGGCTTGGACCCAGCGGTCTATATCGGCTTTAACGTAACGCTCTGGTATCTCATGGTAGGACTGATCCAGCGCCCGATGACTGTCGTTAAACACCGTATCGCCGAGACCATGAAAACTGCGCTGCCGCTATCCGTTGCTATAGCGTCATCATTCGCACAGCTTTTGTTTGATACACTGGTTCGAACAATCCTGGTGATTGTCTTGATCCTTTTCCTCGCGCGCTGGCCTTTGGTCCATCCGCTTTGGCTTGTTTTTGCGGTCGTATCAGCCACAATATTCTGTTTCTCGATCGGCTTGATTCTATCAATTTTCAATGCGGTTTTCGCGGATGTGGAGCGTGTGACCAATATCCTTCTTCAATATGGGATTTTTGTGAGCGGCGTGATCTTTCCGATTTCCTCCATGGGGCCATTAGCCTGGTTGGAGACTTATAATCCGCTCGCAGTGTTTCTGTCCGCGATCCGCTCATCTTTCTTTTTCGCACAAGTTCCGTCCGCATTGGTGCTCTGTATCTGGTCCGCTGCAGGACTGGTTTTGTCTGCGATTGCCGTACGTTTCTTTTATGTCATGGAGCGACGCATAAGGAGCTTGGTGTGAGCGACCCTATCGCGGTGCTTGATGATGACGTCATCCTTCGAGTCAGTGGCTTGGGCAAACTCTATGCGCGTTCGGCAAAAGCTGTGCGATCCCGCATGGGCAAAGCGGCCATTCGAGCCTTCTTTAACTTTGGAGTTCCGAAGATTGGCGACCTGCGCGCATCCGAATTTTGGGCGGTTTCGCAGGTATCGTTTGAGTTGCGCCGTGGCGAGGCGATTGGAATTATTGGGCTGAATGGATCCGGGAAGACAACTCTCCTTCGAATGCTGGC
>ERZ1740062.1261-NODE-1261-length-10644-cov-4.620266_pt1 | contig 10644 bp, 5 predicted proteins | sample MGYA00581741_ERZ1740062 | MGnify/ENA primary metagenome ERZ1740062 (study PRJEB43018, sample SAMN04849747) | marine metagenome | isolation source: floating plastic debris | place: Pacific Ocean | collected 2008-09-01 | study: EMG produced TPA metagenomics... | reverse complement strand
TCCGCTGCTGCGACCAGGAATACGGTCGCATGCATCCACGTGGTGAGCTCCTGCAACCAGATGCGCCCGAACCCGAACACGTCACGGCCAATCAGTACAGCGAGCGTATTTAACACCATCGCTAGAGTCAGCCAAGCGACGAGTTGGCCTATGCGCCGATTGAGTCCTTCGATCCAGTCGGTCATTCAACGACGCCAGAAAGTCGGCGTGACGAGCACGAGCAAAGTGAAGATCTCAAGCCGGCCGAGTACCATCGCGATCACGGATACCCATTGGCCGGCCGGACTGACGTTCATGAAACCGCTCGTGACCTCGCCAAGCCCCGGGCCGAGATTGTTCAGTGTGGCGGCCGTCGCCGCGAACGCGCTGGCCTGATCCAGTCCGGTGCTCAGCAACGCAAGCAGAATCACCGTGAAGACGACGATGTAGAGTGCGAAAAACCCCCAGACGGCTTCTACGACGCGACGCGACACGGCCTTGTTGCCAATCTTGACCGGAATTTCGGCGCTAGGATGTACCAGTCGTGCGATTTCTCGCGCGCCCTGTCGATACAACAACATCGCGCGCATCACTTTCAGACCGCCGGCCGTCGAGCCGGCACAGCCACCGATAAAGCTCGCAAGAATCAGCAGCACAGGAATAGCGCCTGGCCAGCTCGCGTAGTTCGCAGTCGTAAAGCCGGTGGTCGACGCGATGGACACCACCTGGAACGCGCTATCGACCAGCGATTTCTCGGCGGTTGAAAATGTCTCGCTGAGGCGCAATGCCGTGAAGACGACGACGGTCAATACAAACAGGATCAATGCATAGGCGCGACACTCAGGGTCTTCGAAATAGTGTCGAATGCTGTTGTTGCGCCAGGCGAAAAAATGCAGCGAAAAGTTGATCCCCGCGAGGAACATGAACACGATACAGACGATATCGATCGCGCTGCTGTCGAAGTGACCGATGCTCAAGTCGTAGGTCGAGAAACCGCCGATCGCGACGGTCGAGAAGCTATGGCAGATAGCATCGAACACGCTCATGCCCGCGAGCCAATAGGCCACGGCACAACAAATCGTAAAGCCCAGATAGACATACCAAAGCGCCTTGGCCGTCTCGGTGATGCGCGGCGTCAGCTTGGTGTCTTTCACCGGGCCGGGCGTCTCGGCGCGATAGAGCTGCATCCCGCCGACACCGAGCATCGGAAGTACGGCGACGGCCAAAACGATGATACCCATGCCACCGAGCCACTGCAGTTGTTGGCGGTAGTACAGAATCGCTTCCGGGAGGTTGTCCAGACCGACCAGCACTGTGGCCCCGGTCGTCGTCAGGCCCGACATCGATTCGAAGACCGCTTCGGTCAGCGTCAGTGCGGGTGTGGGCGACAGGAACAGCGGGGTTGCCCCGAAGGCGCCGAGTACCAGCCAGAAGGACGCGACGACCAGGAAGCCATCGCGCAACCGCATATCGCGATTGGCGCGCCGGACCGGCCAGAACAACGCTGCGCCGACGACGATAATGAACACGAACGAGTACACGAACACGCGCCAGGTACCATCGTCGAACAGGAACGAGACCAGAATTGGCGGCAGCATCGTCACACTGAACATCATCAGCAGGATGCCGAGAACGCGTTGGACGACAGAAAAATTCACGCGTGGTGCTCCTCGTCAGAGGAAAGAAACGCCAACCTGGAACAACGCCTCAACCTCTTCGATGCGACGTCGATCAGACAGGAAGATGATGACGTGGTCATCAGCCATAATCGTTGTATCGTGATGCGCAATGATAACTTGTTCATCACGCACCAGTGCCGCGATAGAAGCACCGCGCGGCAGCTTGAGGCTCTCGATGGTTTTGCCGACCACCTTGCTGTTGCCCTCGGTGCCGTGCGCGATGGCCTCGATAGCTTCTGCTGCGCCTCGGCGTAACGAGTGGACCTTGACAACATCGCCGCGGCGGACGTGGGCAAGCAACGAGCCGATGGTGATCTGCTGTGGCGAGATTGCCACGTCAATACTGCCCGATTCCATCAGCTCGGCGTAAGACGGCCGGTTGATCAGGGCCATCACTTTGTGGGCGCCGAGCCGTCGCGCCAGCATGGCCGATAGAATGTTGGCCTCTTCCGCATTGGTCAGTGCGCAGAACACATCGGCGCTGTCGATATTCTCCTCGAGCAGTAAGTCTTCGTTGGCGGCGTCGCCGTTCAGCACGATCGCCTTGGACAACTGCTCCGAGATATAGCGCGCACGTTCCGGATCGCGTTCGATAATCTTGACCTGATTGGTTTGCTCGAGGGTTTGTGCGAGTCGCAGGCCGATGTTGCCGCCACCGGCGATGATGACGCGACGCACCGGGTCCTCGAGTTTGCGCATCTCGCTCATGAACACACGAATGTCTTCGCGCGCGGCGAGGAAGAACACCTCATCACCTTCACGAATCACGGTATCGCCTTCGGGGTGAATGGATTTGCCATCGCGATAAATGGCGGCGATCCGCGCCTCGGTGTTCGGAATATGTTCCTTGATGTTTTTCAGTTGTTGCCCGACCAGCAGACCATCGCGGTCGGCTCGCGCGCCAACGAGTCGTGCGCGGTCGTTGGCGAACTCGAGCACCTGCAACGCGCCGGGATAAAGAATCAGTTGCTCAATGTATTCGCAGACGAGCTGCTCTGGGCTGATCCGGACATCGACCGGCATCGATTCCTGCGCGAACAGCCGATCTGCCGTCATGTACTCAGCCGCGCGGATACGAGCGATCTTGGTTGGCGTGCGGAACAGTGAGTAGCCGACCTGACAAGCGACCATGTTGGTTTCGTCGGAATCGGTCAGCGCGATGATGATATCGGCATCGCGCGCGCCAGCGCGTTCGAGCACGTCGGGAAAACCGGCGTGGCCGACCACCGTACGAATATCGAGTCGATCCTGAAGTTCCCGAAGTACCTCGGGATTCAAGTCAACGACCGTGACTTCGTTCGCTTCCTCTCTGGAAAGCTGTGTGGCGGCGCTGGCCCCAACCTGACCCGCGCCTAAGATCAGGATCTTCATTCGGCTGGATTCTACATGAACTCTAGGTTCGCGTAGTTAAGAACCAGTGTTTTCGTGCCGGCCGTCTCAAAATTGACGGTCACCTGGGTATGTGCTCCCTGGCCATGGCAGCCGACGATAACCCCTTCACCGAACCGGCCGTGGCGCACGAGGCTGCCGAGTTGCACGGCTGGTGCTTCAATTGCAGCGCTGGCGTGCCGTGGGCTGGGTCGTTGTGCGACCGGTCGCGACAAGTGGGCGCGCGGCCGAATTTCTTCAAGCAGCGACTTGGGAATCTCGCTGATAAAGCGGGATGGCACGCCATAGTTGTCCATCCCGTGCAGCCGACGTTGTTCCGCATAGGTCAGGTAGAGCGCCGACATTGCGCGTGTGCAGCCGACATAACACAGCCGGCGTTCTTCCTCGAGACCGCTGGGGTCGTTGATCGAACGCTGGTGCGGGAACAGGCCGTCTTCCAGCCCGCACAAGAACACCAATGGGAACTCGAGGCCTTTCGCCGAGTGCAGCGTCATCAGTTGCACACAGTCCTCCCAGGCATCCGCCTGGCCTTCACCCGCCTCCAGGGCGGCGTGTGCCAGAAACGCATCCACCTCCGACATGTTTTCTGTTTCGGCATCCGGCTCTGGCGTAAAGCCGCGCGCAGCGCTGACCAGTTCTTCGACGTTTTCGATGCGCGTTTGCGCCTTTTCTTCCCCTTCCTTGCGATAGTGGTCGAGCAGCCCGCTGTGATGGATGACGTGGTCCACAATCTCGTGCAGCTCAAGCCCTTCGCAGTCGAGCGTCATCTGTTCGATCAGACTCAGAAAATTCTTGATCGCATTTGCTGCTCGGGCCGCCATCTGTTCGGCTGCCACAGCGCCGGCGGCGCGCCACAGTGTGCAGGCATTCGCGCGTGCATACTGGCGGATCGTCTGAATGCTGCGGGCGCCAATGCCGCGTGCTGGCACGTTAACGATGCGCTCAAACGCTGCATCGTCATCGCGGCTGCTGATCAGGCGCATATAGGCGAGCACGTCCTTAATCTCGGCACGTTCGAAGAAGCGTAAGCCGCCGTAAACCCGATAGGGAATACGGGCATTCAGCAGCATCTCTTCGAGCACGCGCGACTGCGCATTTGACCGATACAGAATGGCGGCTTCGTCGCGCCGCTGGCCCTGCGCGATCCAGTCTTTCAGGCGATTCACGACGAAGTCGGCTTCGTCGCGCTCGTTGAAAGCGGCGTAGAGCTTGATGAGCTCACCATCGATGCCGTCGGTCCACAGGTTCTTGCCCATTCGACCGCCGTTGTTCTCGATGATGGCGTTCGCGGCATTCAGAATATTGCCGGTCGAGCGATAGTTCTGCTCCAGCTTGACGATTTGCGTGTCCGGAAAGTCGATACTGAATTTACCGATGTGCTCAACGCGGGCACCACGCCAGCGATAGATCGACTGGTCGTCATCACCGACTGCGAACGGAATCGCGCCACCATCGGTGAGCAGGCGTAGCCAGCCATATTGGATGGCGTTGGTGTCCTGAAACTCGTCGACCAGCACATGCTGGAATCGGCGCTGATAGTGGGCTAGCAAGGTCGGGTTGTTGCGCCACAGTTCGTGAGCTCGCAGCAGGATTTCCGCGAAATCGATCAGACCAGCACGATCGCAGGCTTCCTGATAATCCTCGTAGAACGCAATGAGACGCTTTCGGTTGGGGTCGCCACCGTGATCCAGATGCTGCGGACGCAGGCCCTCGTCTTTGTTGTTGTTGATGAAGGATTTCACTTCGCGTGGCGACCATTCGGCGTCAGCTGCGGTACTTTCCTTCAACAGTCGCTTGATCAGCCGATCCTGGTCACCGCTGTCGATAATCTGGAAGTTCTGCGGCAGGCCGGCCTCTTGCCAATGACGTCGTAGCAGGCGATGCGCCAGACCATGAAACGTGCCAATCCACAAATGCTGCGCCGGCATCCGCAGTAGCTGCTCGATGCGCGACCGCATTTCGGCGGCGGCCTTGTTGGTGAAGGTCACGGCGAGCAGGCTCTGTGGCGGTACGCGTTCGACTTCGATGAGCCAGGCAGCACGGTGCACCAGCACGCGGGTTTTGCCGCTGCCGGCGCCAGCGATGACCAGCACGGGTTGAGCGGGTGCGCTGACGGCCTCGCGCTGCGCGTCGTTCAGCGATTGAAGTATCGGATGCGTGTCATTCACAGTAAGGGAACTGTTGGTCGATAGGCTGACCTGAAAGTTTAGCAGAGCTGGGTATTGAGGGGTTGGGCTCCGCGGCATAAGGCCGTCCATGGCACTCGCCGTTCTCGGACATCCTGTCCTTCACGGCATAAATTTAGGCGTATGTGCCGATCCTTTGCGCGTCGCTTCCGGACTTCCTGTCCTCCGCGACATTCGATCATCCTAGATCGAAAAAAGAGTCCGGGTAGCCTGAGCTACCCGGACAAATGGCCACGCGTCTTGGTGGTTTGTCGGTTATTCGAATTGCGAGACGTACGGCATCGACTGGTACGTGATCCGTCGGTCGTCGAAACCGAGCATGTCTGCGCGACTATCGCCGTCGATGTCGCCGACGATTCGTGGTCCATAGTCACGGCAGGCGATAGAGGCCGTGCAACCTGACGTCGGCCGTGGCCCTGTGTAGTCGATGTACCAGGAAGGATCGTCGACATTGAAGGCCGGCGTGATAAATCGCAGATCCTCGAACCCATCGGTGCCATCGATACCTCGCTTGTTGATACCAATGGCGGCGCCGGCACCGCCGAAGCCAACGATGTCGGGGAAGTCGTCGCCGTTCACGTCGGCAAGATAGCGCGGGTAGACACCAAATGAGGGTCTGCCGTCGACGGTCCTCCGGTCGGACCAGGTTTCGCTACCGAAATCATCCGACAGCGTGACGCGGCCGCTGAAGTCGAAGCTGCCGCCACTGGACTGATTGACATACATGATGACGACGTTGCCGCCAGCCCCGACGAAGTCAGGCAAGCCATCGCCGGTCATGTCTTCGATCCAGCGCTTGGTGATGCCGACGCGGTAGCCGCGGCTGTAGGACAGTGCATTGAAGCCGAGATACGGGCCAAAGCTACCGTTACACTCAGACAAGCTGGCGAGTGTGTTGGTTTCGGCGAAGATCACCACATCAGCGCAATCGTCGGCGTTGATATCGATGACATGCGCCGGGTAGCGTTGGCGATCAATGTCGATCGCGGCCAAGGGCGTTGCCGTGCCTCGAGTTAGTGCGTCGAGCGCCGAACCATTTCGCGTGTAGGCGACGACGCCATCAGCTTCGGCGCTGGCATGCACGAAATCGATGAAGCCGTTATTGTCGACGTCGGCCAGGAATGCCTGGTCGCGATCCTGGTTCCAGTCGATACCGGTAATCCACTCGACGGGATCATCGAAACCACTACCGTTGTTCAGTCCATAACTCACGGTATTTTCACTGGCATCGACACCGACGATATCGAGATCGCCATCGTTGTCGAGATCTGCGAACAAACGCGGGTCTGTCTCTAGTCCAGGATAAGACGCCGGTGTCCACTGGTTGTTGGCCCACACGTCGAAGCCCATCGGCTCTCCGCTGGCCGACACGAGGCCATTCGGTGAGCCAAAGCTGACCAGTGTCGGGTTGTTGGAGATGATAATGAGATCATCGTAGCCGTCCAGGTTCAGGTCGAGCGTCTTTCTCAGATGGACCCCGAGCCGGTAGCCAAACGCATAGCCGAAGCCCTCATCGGGTCGCGGCTCTGCAACCGTGGTCGTCACCGTGGCAGTCTCATTAAGCGTGTTCACGGGAGAGTCATCGTCGTTCGCATCGAGTGATATCGTGAATGTGCCCGCGCCTGGGTAGGTGTTACGTATTTGGGCCACATTGATTTGCGATGAACCGCCCGGCGCTGTGTTGAAGGGCTCGTCGACCCCACCGTCCGATTCCCAGTCGAAGTTGGCGGTTTCGACGACACGCGGGGCTTCGGCTGAAATGACACCGGAGACTTCGACATCGAATGGTGTCGCGGTTGGCTGCGCTGGATTCCTGCCGAGCAACACTTTCAGGCTGGTGAACAATGGTTCACCGCCGTTGTTTCTGTCCATGTTATCGGGCGTGCCGTCGCCATCGGTATCCGCGTTGTAGGGATCGAGCAGTCTTGCGAACTCCTCGGCATCACTGAGACCGTCGTTGTCGTAGTCCGCGACCGTCGGAGAGGAACTGATGCGCTGTCCCTCGTAGCGCAGTGGGTCTTCCTGATTGATCGCATTGACGACCCAGCTTTCACGAATTTCCTCGAAGTCACTGCGGCCATCACTATCCGTATCTGCAGAGGTCGGATCGGTGCCGTGCAGCAACTCCTCACGATAGCCGATGCCATCGTTGTCCTCGTCCTCCAGCAAAACCAGCAGTACTTCATCAAAGGCTCGCACGTCGATGTCGTCGAGCGAGTAGTTACCATCCTGCGGGTCGAACGTCGTGATTTCCGTTTCGGTGTCGCCTGTTCGTTTTTGCGTGATCACCCAACGTCCGACGGACGAAGACAGATCGCGCACTGTGATGAGACCGGTACCGTCTTCATTGAACGGGACTCGGAGGGAATCGCGCATGATGTCGCCAAGTGAGCGCCCAGGCTGCCCTGGCACGATGTTGGTTGAGGTCCGATAGAACTCAGTCTGCGCGTAAGGACCGTAGTCCAGGACGATCTTGGCCGTACGGCGGTTGATATCCTGTGCCTGCAGGTTGACAGACTCGTCGGAGGTGTCGACCACCGTCACAACGCCTTGCTCCAGTTTCAGCGATCGCGTGTCCGTCAACAGGCTGCGGACTTCCTGCAAATTGAGACCGTCGCGTTGGAACAAGAGATTGCTGATTGACTGACCCGCGGCGAGACTGATCGGCGTAAATGCGGTGTCGCGGACCAGTGTGCCTAACGCGGTGAAGGGCTCTTCACCATCGTTAACGCGCACGGCGATCAGGTCCAATGCCTCGATCGAGAGGCTCAGGTGTCCTGTGTTGACGATGTTCACACCGACGTTTATGAAACCATCCGTCACGGTACTCGACGATTCGATGTTTCGACCGCGCATCCGCTCCCAAGCTTCGCGGTTCTCGTTTGTGGTTGTGGCATCGAAGCTGACGGTAGCCTCTGCGGTCACTTTGACGCTGGTCTCCACTTCTGCGCTGGGCCCCGTCGTGCTGGCGCCAACCGTTGCTGACTGCGAGGCCTCTACGCCGAGCGTGGTGCTCGCCCCGAATGTCGTCGAGCTGGTGTTGGAAGTCGATTGCGCGCGTGTCGTGCTCTCCGTCACGGCCGAACTTTGCGATTCGGTGATGTTGGCCCCGATCACTGGCGTGTCCTGAATCTCGATCCGGATTTCCGGGACGTCTGCGACCACCGGGTTGAATCGAAAGTTATTGACGCTCGGATCGAACGTCTGGATTTCATCGCCGTCGGTGTAGCCGTCGCCATCGGTGTCGTCGTCTTCCCAGTTAGTGCCGTAGATCGTGCGTTCGTCGTCGTCGCTGATGCCATCACCGTCGGTGTCGACTGCTGACACATCGGCGCAACTGACACTGACGTTGGTGACATTGGCCGTCGCCGTGCCCGAGCCATTCGTCACCGAGCAACTCTGTTCAGGGTTGCTCGGCTGAGTGAGCACGGTGACGTCATAGGTAGCGCCGTCATCGACAGCGGTCGCGAACGTGAAGCTGCCGCTGGCGGTGACCGATAGGTTGTCGCCGCCATTGTTTTGTAACACGAGGCCGGTGCCGTTGACGCTGGATGCGTTACCGCCGATCGAAAACGTCGATGTGGGGGGTGGTTGTATGGGCGGTGCGGTGGTGTCGCCGCCACCGCCACCACCACCACAGGCCGTCAGGAACCCGGCAACGAGCGCAGTTGAAAGAAGACGCGTGGGCTTGCGCCCGAAATTGGTTGTGATCATTGTTTTCTCCAGAATCCGTGTTCGGATACCAGGGAAAGCAGCGATACAGCAGGAAGTGACCCACAATAGTTTCGAAGTGGGTTAATTCCGTAGCGACATGCATTTCGGTGTGGGATAAGATCCTTCGCGCGTCGCTCCCGGACCCCAGATCTGATGTTGGTGGTGAACCTTCGCCCGCCGCTTAGGCCAAATCACCGCCGCATCGATCGACGATCTTCGACCCAGACACGCTCAGCTCCTCGTTGCGCAACTGCACCGATAGCTAAGGCTATCGATACAGCCGCGGGCCTTGATCTGACCCTGTCTGACTGGAATGTCGTGCGACCTCTGCGGTGGTGCTTTGACCTGACATCCTGTCCTTCACGGCATAGTTTTCGGTGTGGGAAGCGGTCCTTCGCGCGCCGTTCTCGGACATCCTGTCCTTCACGGCATAAGCACATCCCTGTGCAAAAAAATGCCCCTCGAAAGGGGCAATATCGTGAAACTCGCTAGCTGCTAGGGGAGAGGAATGTCAGCGAGCTCCCGAATCACAAATAAGTTTGCTCAGTTGTTTCTTGAAACTGTTAATTTCCAGGGGTGTCGAGATGGTTGGCAACCATCGTGGACGGTTGGCCGTCCGGTGATCGATAAGAAGTACACGCCGAGTCAGCAGGTGCCCGAGGCCAGCGTCGAGAAAGTCGATCGCTTTGGCGGCGGGCATATTCTCAGAGATGATGATCAAATCCGGGGCCTGCATTTCACCCAAACGTATCGCGGTGCTGCCGTCCGTGGCTGCAACCGCTTGGTAGCCGAGACTGTTCACGATCAACGCAATGGTTTTGCACATCTCACGGTTCTCGTCGCAGATCAGCACGTGCCTGTGCTTCAGTCTGGACTTCCCCGTGCGATGAGTACCTTTCGGTACAAAAAGCATTGCGCCGTTCGTTGCCAAGAATAACTCCCTTAATCCTTCTGGTCCGTCCTTTGGACTGGCCAATCTCGAGCTTCAAATCCTAGTCAGGTGGCGGCAAGGAAAATATCGGGAAAAGCCTGAAAAGGGGTCAGGGAAAACCCTTATTGGAATCAAGGGCTTGATCGAGCTATCTTACGAAAAAATTATGTAAAATAAGCTAAGTTATTGATTAATCGACGGTCGTTAGACCAGTCCTAATGGCATATTTGGTCAACTCAGCCACACTATAGAGATCTAGCTTTCGGCTGATTTTGCGGCGGTGGGTCTCGACCGTCTTATCACTAACGAACAACTTGGCCGCGATCTCGCGGGTTTTGAACCCTTCAGCGATCAGTTTCAGCACTTGGGTTTCGCGCTCCGACAGCTGCGGCTTCGCATCTCTCGCGTTGTTTAATTGGTGGCGGAACTCACTGGCCACAATATTGGCGATGCCGTCACCCAGATACACTTCGCCCTTGGTGACTGCTGTAATCGCCGAGGAAATCTCTTCGAAGGCGGATTCCTTGCGGATATAGCCAACGGCACCCGCTTGCAGCATCCCCGTGATAAAGCTGCGCTCCGCGTGCATCGTGACCGCGATGATCCTGACGTCCGGTTTTTCTGCGAGGATCTTCTTGGTGGCTTCTATGCCATTCAGATCCGGCATCGCCACGTCGATCAGCTGTAGGTCTGGCTCCAGATGCGTAGCAAAAGAAACGGCCTCCACGCCGCTCGCCCCTAGCCACACAATTACAAGACCACTAAC
>ERZ1740062.1260-NODE-1260-length-10645-cov-3.925024_pt1 | contig 10645 bp, 6 predicted proteins | sample MGYA00581741_ERZ1740062 | MGnify/ENA primary metagenome ERZ1740062 (study PRJEB43018, sample SAMN04849747) | marine metagenome | isolation source: floating plastic debris | place: Pacific Ocean | collected 2008-09-01 | study: EMG produced TPA metagenomics... | reverse complement strand
TGGGGTTGGGGTTTTGCGGTAAAATCGGTGAGGGATTTGGCGGTGAGGTTGTTGACCCGGAAACGTTCGACTAACCATTGTTCGCTGTCGTGGAGTGCGGATAAAGGTATGTAGCGAAGTTGACTGTCTGGTGCATAGATGATGGTCTTTGCTTTGGCTTGTTTGAGGTCATTTTCTAAGGGTTTAATTAGCCAGTTATAAAGTTTTTTGGCGGGGCTTTTGGCATCGGAACGGTTATTTTGTAAAGCTTGACGGAATTCTGTAATTACTTGATTGAGTTCGGCACGCTTTACTTTTACAGTGCGACGAAGGGGAGGTGAATCTGGTGTGGTAATTACTAGTTCCAAACGGTCTTCGAGAATTAAAGGATACAACATCACCGCATCCAAACGTCGTAAATCATCCCGTAATGCATCTAAATCTGATAAATCAACCGCCATTTTTCGCGCTTGACGGCTAAGTTTATCTAAGAATGCAACAACGTCTTTTCTTTCACCAAATTGATTAAATTGTTTGTTTAGTTCAGTTTGCAGTTTGACAAGTTCAACTATCCGTTGTCGTTGTTTTGTAGTACGGTTGCTTTCACGTATTTCACGTAGTTTCGTGAGTTCTTGTCCGAGTGCGATCGCGCTTGTTTGGAGTTGATTGTATTTTTTGATGATTTCCTCTTCTGGACGGAGAATTACGAGTTTTTTACTACTTCCCCGTACTTTAGTTAAATAATCTTCTAATTCTCGGACTTTTACTAAATCTAATACTTGTTGTGCTTCTAATATTCTGTCTTGTTGGATTAGTAAGTCGGCAAGAGAACGATAGGTGTGAGCAACTTTTTTAGTGTAGGATTTTTGCTGCTCTTTGGGAAGCGTCCGTAGTTCTTGGCGAATTTTTTCGTGAATACTTACCGATTGTTTGTAAAAGATTATTGCTAGCAAGGGTTGATTTTGTCTTGTGAAAACATTAGCAATATCGCTTAAAGCAATTGCTTCACCACGAAGATTGCCTATTTCACTTTGAATAGCAAGAACTTTTTGAAGATAATTAATAGCCTGTTGATATTTTCCTAAATTTTCATAAACATTACCCAAATAATTTAAAGAATATGCTTCATCACGACGATATTTAAGCTTACGTTGTATAACCAAAGATTGCTTAAGATATTTTATTGCTTGTGGATATTTTTTTAATTTATTAAAAGCATAACCTAAATAATTTAAAGAATTGGCTTCTAATTGTTCATAGTCATTTTTTCGTGATACTTTTAGCTGCTTTTGAAAAAAGGAAATTCCTAACCTATAATTTTTCAATAGAATATTAGCTCGACCTAAACCAGCTAAAGAATAGATTTCTCCTTGATAATAGTCAATTTGCCTTGCAACAATAAGAGCTTGTTGATAAAATTTAATTGCTTTTATATACTCTCCTAGATAATAGTAGCTCCAACCCAAACCAATTAAAGAATTAACTTTTTCTGAATTAACTTCCCTTTCATAATAAGCAATGTCATTCGCGACAGTTAATGCTTGCTCGTGATATTCAATTGCTTCCGGATATTTACTAAAATTAGAATAAGCCCACCCTAAGCCTATTAAAGAATAAGCTTCTAAACGCGGGTAATCAATTTTTTCTGTAAAGTCAATATTCTTGTTACGAGAAATTCTTAATAATTCCTTATAATAATCAATCGCCTTAGTATAATCACTCTTAGAATGAACGAAAGCTAATTTTTTCAAACAATTTATTTCTCCAATAAGATTGTTAATTTTCTTATAAGCATTTAGTGCCTTCTTCCAATATTGGATAGCAAGCTTATATCGCTTATTTTTATATTCTTCTTCTCCTTTAGTAAGATTATTAAAAGCTTCTTCTTGGCTTAATGACTCGCTTCTTACAAAGCTTTCTAGCTCATAAAGGCGTTGAGATTCTTCTCGGAGTTTTTCTATTTCATTTTGTGACATCGGGGCTGTTGAAGAAGCTAATAAATTAAAAGACGAATGTGCTTTATTTTTTGTTGTTTCCAATCCTTTAGATTCGGATACATCTATAGATAAATTCAGTAAAAATATAACAATAACAAAACCGAAATATTTAAAATAGTACAGCATAAGTCAGTGATTACAAGTTTTTGAAAAATTATTTATATATTTATAGATAATGATATTTCTACTAATATTTTGCATATAACAGAATAAATTATTAAAGTATTTAGTTGTTCTTAGTTGTCAAAACCTATTCACTAATTAATAACCCTTCCCCAAATCATTCCACCAAAGGTTTATCAGCAACATCTACCACGCCTATACTTTCAACTAAATTCTTCCAATCCTTGATTAGTTGTTTATTTTCTGGTTCTTTTTGGCGTAATTGTGCCAACATATCCAAAGAATCAAACCAAATACCTTCTGCTGCATATAATCTTGCTTTTTCGCGGGGTTTTGCGATATTTATCTTTTCAATTAAATTTTGACTCAATTTTACTCTTCTGACTACACCTTCTAATTGTTCGGGTATTTCGGGCTTACAATATATTTGAAAATACCAACGATAGTTTTTCTCAAGTTCTAATGGCTTAACTGTCTTGGGAAGAGGAACAGCTACTACACCAGGTTTACTCGGTAACTCTACTGCTGATTGATAGATGATTTTTTTAGTTTTCTCGTCTCGGAGGAAAAACTTTGTAGGGAAAGATGTCTGATTATCTGTGGATTTACTGAAAGGAATATAAAAATAGAATGTTGTTCTTTCGTTTGTTGTTAACCCCCAAACATTGTTCTCAACATGCTTTGTGCGACCTACTTTTATCGTTTTCCTTATAGCTGGTACTAAAGCAGTTAAACTAGTTTCTGTTTTTGGGCAATAACTTGAACCTCTGCGTCCACCTCCACGGATGCGTCCATCGATAGGTTCTCCTGGTGGTGGTGCTGGTAATTTAAATGTGAGTTCTTGAATTTGGCTTGTCAGTATTTCCCTCCATTCTATTTTTCTCCCTCTTTCATTAGATATTAGGATGGGAGAAGCTCCTGGTGGTAGTGATGTTAAATCTGACAAAACATCACCATCAAAGTCATCTAATTTTACTTGAGCAAGGCTTTGGTTATTAAATAATACAATTGAACTAATAATTAGCATCGAAATAGACTTTATTGACAGCCAAATAAACTTCATAATTTACTACCTGTAAATCTTTTTTATAGTGAGTTTCGATTACCATATATCAATATTTTGGCAACCTAATATATACTGAAAATTAGGATAAAATCTTATTTATTCTTATCTTTAAATATGACGAAAACATTAATAGCAGATGTTCCCGATAATGCAATTACAGATGGTAAAAATGCTATCCAAAATCCTTGTATAAGGATATAAAAACAGATAATATAAAGGAATATCATACTAACTATTAGAACGAATAAAAATTTGGGCAGGAACTGTTTTAATGATGTTTGATAATTAAATAATAACAGCGTCATGCTACCGCCAACTATCGACCATATCCAAATCCATGCTCTATCATTCCAAGGAGATAAAGTTGTTAATAGAGGGCGTTTATCTAAGACTGCGCTTAATATTTGACTAGTCATATGTGCTTGAACTTCTACACCGAACATTTGCTCTTTGCTGTGGGGTGTCTTCCATCGGTCTTCGGGACTAACTCTAGTAATACCAATTAATACAATCTTATTTTCAATAATTTTTTTTAAGGCATTGGGATTATTTTTTGCTGCATCAAAAATTTTCTTTAAAGTCAGTTTCCGAGCAATTTTATTACCTGCACGGTAATTAATTAAAATCTGTTCGCTATTCGCGTTAATTCCTTGATAACCACCACCATGAGGCTTCAGTTTATGTAAAATTGTATTACCAATCTGCCAATTTCTACCATCGAGAGTTAATTTAGTTTGAATATTATTAATTTTTGCCAGATGTCGAGAGGCAAGTTGTAAACTTAAAGCATATGAAGATTGACAGTAAGAATCTGGTGGTGGATTCATGGATAATAACTGTCGTCGTAATACATTATCCTCATCATTAATAAAGTCTCTAAATCCCAAACGGTCTGGGGGAATTTCTTCGGGAGGATGGACACCATAAGGATCGAAACCAATATCATTTACTTTACATATGCCGACTAAGTTATTGGTATTCTTCAAGCTATGAATTAAATCTTGATGCTCAGGATTGGTTTTAAAATCCCGATAGACATCTAAACCAATTACACTCGGTTGATATTTTTGTACAATACCTAGTAGACGCTCCAGAGATTTATCGGAAATTGAAACTCCTTTTAATTCCTCTCCCCTTTGTCTTTGAGCTTCGACATCATCATCATCAATAGTTATAAGCAAAAGACGCTCATCTATTCCTTCGCTAGGTCGCAATTTCATCATTTGGTCAAATACTTGTAATTCTGGTGTTTGCAACAAACTTATAAAACGCATTGCAATAATAAAACTAGTTATCATCAAGCTTGATAGAGTAATATTTATTAGTACTCTTTTTTTATTAAGCTTGTGATTATTGTTATTAATAGCTTGATTATTGCTTAAATCACTAATCTCATTATCAACTTCAACCTCTGTAGATAGGGATAGGCTGTGCTTATTTATGAATGGTTTTTCAGATGTAGTTTCAGTTAAAGATGCATCGACTTTGTTTGAATTACTATTAGAATTATATAAATCATGCCAATAAACGGGAACTTCAGCCGGGTTTTGATAAATTATAGGCAGCCATGTAGCACAGGGGAACTGATTTTCTAATCCTTGTAATCTTTCTCTAGCTCCTCTAACTGCTAAATATAAAGATTCTCCCCGTGCGAAAGTTTCGAGAAAGTACTTTAAGAATTCTTGTGCTACTTGGTCGGGTACAGGTTCGCGCATGACAATAATCTCGGGAATGTGTAAATCCGCAAATTCTCTTGCCAATCCTAAACCATCACAGGAATTGAAAATCGCTAATTGCAACCCCCGTTTTACTGCTGTTTTCAAAGCACATTTTAATTCAGCAATAGTAAGACTTTCAGTTTGATTGATGTAGATTTTTCCTGTTTCATTAGCTTGAGTTATGCTATGTCCAGCAAAAAATAAAATCTGCCAATTCTGTTCCCATAACTGATTATTGATATCTCTGGGCTTGGGTTCAACTAAAAAAGTAATATCTGCATTTGGTAACTGTTCTAAAATTTTTCGGTCAGTTTGGGTTTCAATACCCTCACTATTACCCAAAATTGCTAGTATTTTGACTTTTTCCTGGGTGATTTGCCGCTGTTCTAATTTTTCGTAATTTGGGCTACTTAAAGCTATTTCTGCTTTCGGATAACGCTCTAATAAATCCCAAAGATGCCAAGGTAGTTTTTGCGATCGCAAATCCTTGCTTTGGATAAGAATGCGGATATAGTCGTCTGATGCAAGTTTTTCTAAAAGTTTCTCGCGGATGGGACGGAAGGAATCAGAAGTCAACCAATTATTGAAGCGTCTTTTAAAATTCTCAGTAGCTTGTTGGCATTCTTCTAAAGTGGGAGCTTGATGAGCTTGCTTTGATAAACCTTTAATGCGGGATGGTAATCTGAGGTGACGGTAAATAGATTGCCATAGGAAATAATCGTTTGTAATTTCTGGATTGGGGGGAAGCTTTCCGGTAATTTCCGTATTAGGACGAGCATTTTCGTCACCTATTTGCAAGATGATAGGGAAACCTTTTTCAAAGTCTCCCTCTCCTAGCTTTAAGATGACTAATTTGCTCATAAGTAGTTTTTCGTATATAGTAATTCCATCTTAAAAATATAGTCCAGATTACCTAGTCTTGGCTAGATGGTTTGTAATCACTTAACATTATCGGGAGTTAGGTTTAATGCAATTTAATTTAAAGAATTGAGGGAAGAGGTTAGACCTCAATTTCTTGACTAGCTTTAACTACGTTATTTTTAGTCAAAGTCTTATTCAAATTAATCACCGCTAATATCATTTTGATTAATTTGTATCCAATAATTTCAATTGAAATATCATGTTCTATTAATTTTCATAATTATAGGACTTACGTAATTGTCATAATACCTAGCTGGTGCGTGACACTGAAAAGCCATTATTCTGCGTTCAAATTAACTCTAAGTGTCACAGCACCCTACAAAAAAATGTGCCAGTTGCGTAAGTCCTAAATTAATTAAAAGCTTATTGAAATATTATGATTAATAACTTATATTTTCTTTAATAAACTGCAAATTTCTTCTAGAGAGCGAATGATATTAATCGCATTATTTACATCTTGCAATATAGTATTTAAATTCGTCATTACACGATTTATCTCTATAGAAAAAGTTTTAAGTTTTTTCAAGGATAACTCTAGTTCATGAGATTGTAGTTCGTAGAAAAAATTGCGGTAACATGCTCTCTGACGAATAAAATTTTGTTGATTTATTTCATCTAAGTTTTTCTGTAAATTATTTTCAATGTCTGGTGAATAAAGCTTAATCAACTGTTCTTTCATTTGGATAAAAGTTTTGTCAGTTGTTAGTGCTTTCATAATTAATTATCTTTACTTGATATTGTCAAATTTTCTGCCACTCGTTTATACGATTAATTTTGATTTTTATGCGGTGAAAACTTAATACTATAAATTTTATAGGTAAGCAATAAATAATTTTTCTATAAATAAAAATAATAGTTGGCATTTTTATAATATAAAAAAGCCCATTTAGCTGGGCTTTGTTTAGAAGTATTTTATGAATACAACTCAATAGAAAAAATTCATATTAGAGTGTTTTGTGATACTTCCTGTAATTATTTATAGAAAGTGGATAATTATAGAGTTTGCATTTTTCAATCATCTTGAGAGAGCATATCTAAGTCTAACCTTAACCATTCCATAACACTTTCTTTTACCGAATGAACTACTGCTTTGCCTTGACCATCTACGGGTAATTTCCCAACCCTTTGCATAGGCTCTGGATCTCCTTGACCTCAAAAATTCCTTTACAGCATTACGAGCTTCTTGATTTTGCCTGGAGGAGGTACCACAACTCCTCACACCCTTAAAGTTTTTAGTTAATGTTGTATAATAACTCACATCTGATGGTTTTCTTCTTGAGACAGAATATCTTAATTGAACCTTGACTGTTCCATAACACTTTCTTTTTCTCAATCTTATTGTTTGGCGTGACCGTCTATGGATAATTCTCCAACTCTTTGCATAGGCTCTGGATCTTCTTGACCTCAAAAATTTCTTTACAGCATTACGAGCTTCTTGATTTTGTCTGGAGCGTGTGCCACAACTCCTTACACCTTGAAAGTTCTTTGTTAACGTTGTTGTATATTGTATTCGGGCAGCTTCTGCTGAATTTACATTTAATGTGTTTAGAAATAAACAACTAAAACCAGCGAGTAAACAGATAGACTTAAGTTTTTTCATTGTGTATATCCTTGGAATGTATTAGTAGAAAAACAACGATTAAAAATTGTATTTTCTCTGCTGTCTACTTCTACGATGGGTTTTAATTTTTATGCATTGGAAGTAAAAATTTCTTGAACAATCATTAAAATCCCTATGTAGAAAGCGATTCACTCTGTGCTTTTGATTGATTTGTCTAATAGAATTACTTAGATAGACTTGCAAGGGTAGCAATAAATGCAACGTAGACAAGGAACTGTGGAGATATTTTCCACATTTATTAAATTTGATGCAGATAAATTCAACGGTTGGATAACTGACGCAAAATTAAGCCGCAGCATGAAGGTTTGCTTGGAAAGTTCTTGCAGCCAAGAGTCGTATACTTTTTGGGCGCTCTACTGGTATAAAGTATGGGAAAATTCTGAGAAAGCTTGCGAGCAAGATGCCTGTAATAGGGATATTAATCAAAATAATTATTATTCTATTTGTGCTTATGCTCATCTTTGTGCTTATTTACAAGAATCTTGTTATTGGGCTGCGAGAAAATCAGCACTCAATTCCTCGGGACATTCTTCACTCGCAGACTTTTTTCAAATTGCGATCGCGAATCTGAGTAAGATATTAAAGAGCTTTAATCCCAAACATAGTTCTCATTTAAAAAGCTACGCTGAGCTATCTTTTGAGCGGATTATTCGAGATGTATTGCGGGTGCGTCGGGAAGCTGATATTTGCTCTGATGTGTCTCTATTACTTAAAGTTAGCCGCAGAAGGTTGATAAAATCGTTGCAAAATATGGGTTTAAATGACCAAAACATTGAAAATTATGTTTTAGCTTGGGAATGTTTCGGAGAACTTTACACTAGCGATAACACACAAATTCGTCAGCGTCGCAAACCAGACATTGCAGTTTTGGAAGCAATTGCGAATCTTTATAACTCTCAGATTTTAAACCGTGGTCTTTCTTCTCCAGCAGTTGAAGCGCAGACTATAGAAAAATGGCTTTTATCTAGCGCTAGAGCTATACGCAATTTTCTTTATCCTAAAATGGTTCCCGCAGATGCTCCTTTACAAGATGATGGAAATGCTACCTTATTAGATATGCTGCCGGGAAATGTGGAACATTCCTTAATTACAGAAATTATTGAGGAGCAAGAAGCAGCAACTTTCAAAAATCAACAAACCCAATTAAACGAAGTTCTCAATCAAGCTATCGCCGCATTAGATACTAAATCACAACAGTTGCTGCAAGTATACTATAGTCAGCAACTCACCCAAACGGAAATTGCTAAAAAATTGGAAATAAAGCAATATAAGGTATCCCGGATGTTGAGTAGCATCAGAAAGTCATTATTGGTGGCTCTTACCCAATGGAGTCAAGATACTTTGCATATTTGCCCAACTTCTGACCTAATAGCTTCCATTAACATTAGTTTGGAAGAATGGCTCAAATATTATTACAGGCAAACAGAATCAATTCAACTAGAAACAGTCTAATATTCATAGGAAGCTATTTTTTTATGTCCAGTACAGATACACCATTTTTTATCGATGCCAATCATTTGTACTTAGAAATTCCACCTTCTCTAAGTCAAGAACAAATATACTCAAGCCCCGGTGCTTCTAGACGTGCTTGGATTAATCAATTGTGTTTAAAAGTATTTTTACCTTGGTTTCAAGAAGAAATTGCTCCTAGTGCAAAAGTATTTCCGAATATTGCATCATTACCAAGTTTTTGGGAATTGCTTAACGGAACACCTATAACCTTTGATAGTTATCGGTTAATATTAGTTCCCACCTTAGCAATTGATGGAGATGAATTGCGGGTACCCCAAGAATGGCTAGATATTCCCCAGTTTGCTGCTGATTACTACATTGGGGTTGAAGTAAATCCCGATGATAATTTGATAAAAATATTTGGTTATACAACTCATGCAAAGCTTAAAAATCAAGGATTTTTAGATAATAATGACCGAACTTACAGTTTGGAAAGCGAAGATTTAATCGAGGATATTAATGTATTAGCTGTTGCTCTTGAATTAAATACTTCAGAAATTCTCAAAGCAGAGATTTCACCATTAGAATCGGTTCCCGAAACTCAAGCAACAACAATTCTAGAACGTTTAGGAAATCCCCAAGTCATATTTCCCCGTTTAGAAATTCCCTTCTCAACTTGGAGTAGCTTAATAGCACAATCAACTTGGCGTAAAAAATTATATGCAGCACGTCAGGGTTTACCTGTAGATAATTCTATTACTCAATGGTTGCAAACAGGAGTAAACCACTTCGCTCAACTGTGGGGATGGGAGACAAAGGAATTTTTGATTGTATCTGCTCAAATGCGTAGTAGCTCATCGGTTCAAGGTTTATCTCGACAATTAACTATTGCAGAGAATACATATGAATTGCGTATTTATCCTCGACAAACCCCTGAAGATATAATTTGGCGGTTTGAATTGCGGAATTCAATTTCTGGTGGTCAAATTCCCGTTGGATTTAAACTGCGATTGTTAACAGAAGATTCGCAAGAATTTGAGAACAATGAAGATATCGCAACCAGTTTAGTGGATATGTTGTATGTAGAGGTAATTTTAGAACCAGGGGAAAGTATAGGTGTAAATTGGGAAATTGAGCCAACACCGGCAGATTGGGAAAGGGAGATTTTACGATTTTGATTCTATATTTCTACGCGAAAGACTAGAAAAGAAGCAAAAAATCTTGAACAATTAATGTAATCCACCACTATACTATGGTAAATACTTGTATATCAATAAAAATAAAGTGCAATAAATTACTAAAAAAGCTTCATAATAAATACTATGCCTCATAAATCCTTTCTCAAGAATTTTCTTAATAAGGGCTTATTAAGATGGTTGTATTACTCCATCACTACCACAATGGTTGTGGGTTTACTCGTAAGCGCACCAGAGAAAGTTACAGGACAAACCCAACAACCGCAATCAACTCAACAATCAGCGGAATTAAAAGAAGCAGAGCGACTGAATCAACGAGTTTTACAATTGTATAGGGAAGGGAAATACGCTGAAGCTATTCCCCTTGCACGGAGAGCTTTAGCTGTTACACAGAAAGTTCTGGGTAAAGAACATCCTGATGTTGCAGGTAAGCTGAATAATTTGGCAGAGCTTTACCGACTCCAGGGGAATTACAGTAAAGCCGAACCATTGTTAGTGCGTTCGCTCTCTATTTATGAGAAAGTTCTGGGTAAAGAACATCCAGATACCTCAACTAGACTCAATAAAATTGC
>ERZ1740062.1259-NODE-1259-length-10649-cov-3.687370_pt1 | contig 10649 bp, 11 predicted proteins | sample MGYA00581741_ERZ1740062 | MGnify/ENA primary metagenome ERZ1740062 (study PRJEB43018, sample SAMN04849747) | marine metagenome | isolation source: floating plastic debris | place: Pacific Ocean | collected 2008-09-01 | study: EMG produced TPA metagenomics... | reverse complement strand
CACCACGTCATAATATTCGACGGACAGCTTTGCCTCGAGTATTTTAACGTTCGGAATAACATCGTCGACGACCAGGATGCGTGCAGACATAATCTAGCTCAAAAATTCTTTGACGGTGTTCAGGAAATTTTCGACGGAGATCGGTTTCGCGACATAGGCTTCACAGCCCCCCTCGCGGATTTTTTCTTCGTCCCCCTTCATTGCAAAAGCGGTGACGGCGATAACGGGAATTGACTTCAACGCCTCATCCTCTTTAATCCATTTCGTCACTTCCAGCCCGGATACCTCCGGCAACTGAATATCCATCAGGATCAGATCCGGCATATGCTCCCGCGCGAGGCTCAAAGCTTCCATTCCATCTTTTGTCTGGATGGTGTTGTAGCCATGCGCCTCCAGAAGATCGTGGAACAACTTCATATTTAAGTCGTTATCTTCGACAATCAACACTGTCTTCATTTTCAGTACGTCCAATTCACAAGTACAATCGCCAAAGTGAGACGGCTAATATAGACCCAGAGAGAGCTTTCGATTTCCTGCACATGGGACTATCATTCGTTCACAATAAACAGATATATGTTTAATTTTCCCTTACCATATAGAGTTTCAGGCATAGAAAATTTTATGAATCGAGAAAAATCTGAAATAATCGCACTCCAGGCGCTTACATTTATTGCCGAACAGGAAAAAACCATGAGCTGGCTGCTCGCGGAAACCGGCATTGACTCCGGCACCCTCGCCCGCTCGGCTCAAAACCCTGAGATTCTGGCTGGCGTGCTTGATTTTTTGCTGATGCATGAAGATATATTAGTCGATTTTTGCGCAAGCGAGAAGCTGGATCCCACCGGCATCATTCGAGCGCGCCAATTTTTACCCGGAGCGCCGGTGGAGGATTATTGATCATGTTTACCGGTATCCACGATGATGTTCGCCCCCAATTGCAGGGACTGACCATTGATCGCGACCGCCCACTTGTCATTACCGACGCGGACGAGGTTCTATTCAATTTCATGATCGGCCTTGAGGATTTCCTCAAATCCCTTGATCTGTATTTCGATTGGTCGTCTTTCGCACTCACTGGCAATATTCGCCGCCTCGCCGATAAGGAGCCAGTTGATCAGACGGAAATCGGCGTCCTTCTGTCCGACTTTTTCGATCAGCGTTGCGCCGTTCTCCCCGCTGTCGATGGCGCGTCGGAGGGTCTCGCCAGTCTCAGTGATCATGCACAGATTGTCGTTCTCAGCAACGTCCCGCCCAAATATGCCGAGAAGCGTCGGATGGGCCTATGCGACAAAGGGATGGATTTCCCCCTGATCGCCAATATCGGCAGCAAGGGAGAGGTGGTGCGCTTCCTAACCGAGGGACTAAACGCGCCAGCCTATTTCATTGACGATATTCCCCATAACCACAGCTCGGTTAATGAACATGCCGCGCATGTGCACCGGCTGCATTATATAGCCGATCCGCGGTTGTCCGATCTTCTGGGCCCCGCGGAGCATAGCCACAGCCGCCTCTATAACTGGCCGGAGATCAGTGCGCATATCATTCGTCATATCGAGACAGGCGAGTACTGATGGGGGCGCTATGGCCAGCCTTTGCCGCCACTGCCTGACAATTCTTGAAGAAGAGAAACTTGCGCATAACCGCTGCCCGAATTGCCGGTCGCCGAAAGTCCTCCGCCATGCGGAGTTGTTCGATCTTTCCATTGCCCATGTCGATTGCGATGCCTTTTATGCATCTGTGGAAAAGCGCGATAATCCCGACCTGAACGCCAAGCCACTCATCATTTGCCATGACAGCCCGCGCGCCGTTGTCTCCACTTGCTGCTATATCGCCCGGATGTCGGGGGTTCGTTCGGCCATGCCGCTGTTCAAGGCAAAAAAATTATGCCCCGATGCCGTCATCATTCCGCCGGACATGGCGAAATATGCCGCCGTCAGCCGTGAAATCCGCGCATTGTTCGATATGCTGACGCCGGATGTAGAGCCCCTTTCCCTCGATGAGGCCTTTCTTAACCTATCCGGTACCGAGCGGCTGCACCACAGGAATGCTGCGCAGTCCATGGCCTGGCTCGCGCGGGAGGTGGAAAGAAAGATCGGGATCACAGTCTCCGTCGGCCTCAGCTATAACAAATATCTCGCCAAGCTTGCCTCGGATCTTGATAAGCCAAACGGTTTTGCCGTCATCGGCCAGGCGGAAGCATTGGATTTTCTTAAACCACGACCGGTCAGCGATATCTGGGGCGTCGGCAAGGCGCTTAATCGTAAACTCGCCACAGAGGGCATCACCACCATCGGTCAGCTGCAATGCCGGGAAAAGGAAGAGCTGGTGGCCCGTTACGGCGTGATGGGAAACCGTCTCTATCACCTTTCGCGCGGGGAGGATGAGCGGCGCGTAAAATCCGACCTTCGCGCCAAAAGCATCTCAGCAGAGACGACTTTCAGCACGGATACTTCGGATATCGATATTCTGCTGGCGCGGCTCTGGCCGCTTTGCGAGAAAGTCTCAAAACGCCTTAAAAAATCGAACAAGGCGGGTAAGACAATTACGCTCAAACTCAAAACAGGCAATTTCAAGACCCTGACCCGCAGCCATACCCTCGCCCAGCCAACGCAGCTTGCGGAAACGCTCTATCGGGAGGTAAAACCACTCCTGGAAAAGACAGCGCCCGGCCACGATTTCCGCCTGATCGGTGTCGGTATCAGCAGCTTCGGCGATCTGGAGGATGCAGACCGACCCGATCTCTTAAGCGGCAATTCCGGTCACGAGAAAGAAGTCGAGGCCGCAATCGACAAGTTGCGAGATAAATTTGGCGATGCGGTCATCACCAAGGGACGCGGCCTGACGCGGAAAAGCTGATCGGGGTGGATCAGGAACATTTCTCTGGTGTGAGGAAGGTCAGCTCCGCAACATCCCCGCGCAGGGAAAAGTCGCTGTAGTCGAGATGCAGGTCAGTCGCTACGCCATTGCCAAAAATCCTCATGGCAATTTTATAATCCGGTTCCGTTTGCTGCTGCGTGAGATCGAAGAAGGAAATCTGCAGCGGCCAATAGGTCTGTCCTTTTAGGTCCTCTTCCGCCTCTGCTGGTGTCAGGAGCGTCTGCGCCTTGCAGATCACGGCGAGTGTATCTGATAGCGCGTACTTCCCATTGCCGTCATAGACTTTCGCGGAAAGCAGGTTCTTGCCGGCGGCGGCGGCTTTCAACACCAATCGAGTATGCTCGCCCGGGAAAATAACATCGCTGGGTAATTCCAGATCGGGTTGATCAGGGTCGCTGAACTCGACAACCGTGCCATTTTCCCGATGCTCGGCAATGCCGCTGTATTTCTCGATCATCTGGCCGTTCAACATATTCGACATGTCAAAGCGCATCATTCGGCCACTATTATCTTCCCAGGTCGACTGGCTGAAATCAGAGACAATGACATTGCCTTCAAAATTGATCATCTCCAACACCATGCGCTGGTTGACGATCAGGCCATCGCATTGCTGCTCTATCTTCATGACAATGCGCCCGCGAACACCTTCTATTCCACTATTTTCCCCAAGCTCTTCAAGGCGCAGGTCATATACGGCTTGATGGGAGGCCAGTTGCAGCGGCGCGGCGGAAGAGAAACTCGCAATACCGGTCAGGCCGATACTAACAAGAGTGAAAACAACTTTTGACCATTTCATTTCTACTATTAATCCATATTAACTGAGCTGCGCGGGCCGCATAGAATTCTTAAAAGCCAGTAATATACCTCAATTTTGCGACTGTGAAGGTTTATCGCAGAAGATGGGGACATTCTGTCTATATGGGTCAAATATTCCGGTCTGAAAGGCATAAAATTCCCCGCAATTTCGCCCAAAATATGAATGAAATATTTATTTTTTGATCTAACTCATTGATTTGGAACAGTTTTTTTAACTCTGAATTTTGGCACGTTAGTTGCTGCTCTCTGGGCAGTAAATTATGCAGTTCTGGTTTCCAAATGAGACAACCAATGAAACTAATAGAACGGCTTTTGTGAGGAGAATTGAGTTATGTCATCATCCATGGCGAATATATCACCCCTTCAAACTGGCCATCCGCCGGGGTTCGAAACGGAAATCGGTGTGCAGTTGGAAGATATTTCCTCGGCACTCAAGTCCAGCCTGAGACGTCAGGCACCGGCCAAACACTGGCAACTAATCAATCGTATCATCGCCTATGCCGCGAGCGCGGAGCAGCATATAACAGAGCAACAGCAGCGAATCCAAGAACTGGAAGCCCTTTCCACCACAGACGAACTGACCGGGCTGCATAATCGCCGTGGCTTGCAGGAATTCATGACCCGCACCCTCGCCACAGCGCGCCGTCACGGGGAAGAAGGGATTGTCGCCTTCCTCGATCTCAATGACTTCAAGGAAATCAACGACCGGTTCGGCCATAACACCGGCGACATCGCACTCCAGAAACTTGCTGAGAATATTCAGCGTAACCTTCGCAGTTCGGATTTTGTCGCGCGCATCGGCGGTGACGAGTTCGTCTTCGTCCTGACCCGGACGAACGCCGAAAACGGGCGGGCCCGCGCCCTCGCCATTCAAAGAGAAATCAGCGCCGCCTCCATTCCGGCACGCGGGCGGAAAATCTTCCTGAAAGCCAGCATGGGGGTTGTCCCTTACACCGGTGACAGTTCTTACCGCGATCTAATGAACGCCGCCGACAAAGCCATGTATGACAACAAAAAAGCGAACAAGAAGGTAGCGTGCACTTCCTAAGCGGCGCGCTACCTTGTCATCTGGGCTAGTCGCGGCAGAAAAGCTCGATCGGTTCGCGCACGCCACGTAACTCGTGATATCCGCAGGAGCGGAGCGAGGACGCCGCGTCCGCACAGGTCCGGACAAAATCGCCCGAGGCTACCAACCGGGCCTCAAGCTGATCGCACAGCGCTTCAATCCGGCTTACTTCATTTACAGCCGGGCCGATAACCGTGAAATCGAGCCGCGTTTCCGAGCCCACATTCCCATACATCACTTCCCCCACATGCAGCGCGATATCGAGTTCCATCGTCGGCTTGTTCGCAGCGCGGCGCTTGTGGTTCAGTTGGTCAACTCCTTCCGCCATTTTCTGGGTCACGCCGAGGGCCGTTTCGCAAATCACTCGGGTGGCGTCATCATCCGACGAGGTCAGCTCAAACGTGGCGAGAACGCCATCGCCCATGAATTTGAGGATTTCACCGCCTGCGGCCTCTATAGGGCTGGCCATCTGATCAAGATAGTGATCGAGCATTTCCACAAGATCCTCCCGATCGATCGTATCGGAGAGCTTAGTGAAGCCCTTAAGGTCCGCGTAGACCAATACGGCATTGATACTATCGACGGAGCCACGCCGCACCTGACCGGAGAGTACCTTGCGCGATGTTTCACGCCCGATATAGGTCTCCAGCATAGATCTCGCCGTTCGGTAGGAGGCAATGCCTTTCGCCGCAAGGCCAAAATCCGGGATTGCCCGGCTCATGATCCGGAATTCTTCCTCTGTAAAGCCGCCTGGACGGTCCGACGCCCAGCTCGTAATCAGGCCGGCTGTATGCTCCAGCCTTTGATTTTCAAACTCCCAACCGAAATCAAACGTCTGGCAGAACCAGTCCGTCATGCCCTCATCACGAAATTCAACGAGAACCGGAAAATCCAGTTCCGCCTCCGCTGTCAACTGGCGATGCAGAAAGGTAATCTTGTTTGACAGCATGAAGAAGAAAGGACTAGCGAACCAACCTTCCCCGGGAATATCCGAATGCAGGAAATTGGTGTTCGTAACCAGACCCTCACCACGTCGCCAAGTATACATGAACGCGCTCACTTGTGGATGGATCGCGCTTAAGGCGATACTACCGCGCTTAAGCTTCACACCCTGATCATTCAGCCGTTTGCAGAATTCTGTGAACAGGTCACGAACTGTCGTTCCCGTCAATCCAGCATCGATCAGCCAGGCAAACAACTCCTCATTTTCGTCCTGCGGCTTGAAATGGCCACACCGATTCTCGGTATCCATATTATTCATAAGACCCATGGGCGCACCTGATTGCTTTGATTGGTCCCGTTGATATAGGCCTATTCTACACTTATAAAAGTCGAAATAGAAAATTTTACCATCAGGGCTAGCGCAGGCTGGCTCTCGGCGTATCCTCGTGATAGAAATCGCAAAAGTCGGAAGCAAAGAAGGCAAGCCATGAGCGAGATAAAAAAATACTGGCAGAGCTATATAAACGGGGAATGGGTGGACGCCATGGACGGCGGACGCATCGAGATTGAAAACCCCGCAACAGGCCAGATCATCGCTGAAGTCGCACAGGCGCAACGGCCAGATGTAGACAGAGCCGTCTCCGCTGCGCGCGCCTGTTTTGAGACCCGGGAGCTTTATAATATGCGCCCAACGAATCGCGGCGCGCTGATGTTAGAGATTGCCCGCCACATAACGGAAATGGCCGATGAGATTGCCCTTGCGGAATGTCTCGACAATGGAAAAACGCTGACCGGCGGCAAGAATGAAGCCATGGCGGCAGCGCGCTATTTCACCTATTACGGTGGCCTCGCGGACAAGCTGGAAGGGCGGATGATCCCGCTCGGCGCGGACTATGTGGATTACACCATCCCCACTCCCTTCGGTGTCTCGGCGCAGATCGTGCCGTGGAACTTCCCACTCCAGATTGCGGCGCGGTCCATTGCCTGCGCCCTTGCAACAGCAAACACCGTTGTACTTAAGTCGCCAGAACTCTCCCCGGTTTCCACCTATTTTATTGCGGAGGCATGCCACCGTGCTGGCGTGCCGAAAGGTGCCGTCAATATTCTCTGTGGCTATGGCCAGGACTGCGGTGTAGCGCTTGTCGCCCATCCGGATATCGACCATATCGTCTTTACCGGCTCAGTCGCGACGGGCCAGTCGATCCTGCGCGCAGCGGCGGAACGGGTCATCCCTTGCGTCATGGAGCTTGGCGGCAAGTCCGCCGGTATCCTGTTTAAGGATGCCGATATTGATCAGGCCATCAACTCTACGGCGAGCGGGATTTTCAGCCACGCCGGGCAGGTCTGCTCTGCCCAGTCGCGCTTAATTGTGCCAACGTCGTTGCAGGATGAAGTCGTTGGTAAGATGGCCGCAAAGGCAAAATCCCTCTCCGTCGGCCCCGGAATCGACGGTCACGATCTCACGCCGGTGATTTCCGCCGCACAGGCTGACAAGATCGAAGGCATGTGTCTTGCCGCATCACAAGCCGGAGCAGAGGCCGTCTCCGGCGGACGGAAACATAATGAACTCCCCGGACATTTTATCGAGCCAACGGTCTTCGCTAATGTCGCACCGGAGATGACCATTGCCCGCGAAGAGGTTTTCGGCCCTGTCCTTTCCGTCCTCACCTATGACGATCCGGAAGAGGCCATCGCGCTCGCGAACGGAACGGACTACGGCCTTTGTGCGGGCGTCTACACCAAAGATCTAGCGACCGCGCATTGGGCGGCGGACCGACTGATCGCCGGGCAGGTCTTTGTCAATGAATGGTTTGCCGGTGGGATCGAGACCCCCTTCGGCGGCATGAAACGCTCCGGATATGGCCGGGAAAAGGGGCAGGAAGCGCTGCTCAATTATGTTCAGACAAAGAACGTCGGCATCCGGATTACCGGCGGTGGCGGTGGTCGTCCCGGTGGATGATCCAAGATAAATCCCTAATAGAACAGAGGTAAAAAATGGCAGGCAAAATTGACGCCCATCTGGCGGAACTCGGCATCGAAATTCCAACAGCAACGGCTCCCGCGGCGAATTACGTCCCTTATGTGAGAACTGGCAATCTAGTGTTCGTGTCAGGACAGGTTCCCGTTGTAGACGGCAAGCTTACCTATCAGGGGAAAGTTGGCCAGGACTTCACGACGGATGAGGGCAAGGCTTGCGCGCGAGTTTGCGGCCTCAACATCCTCTCCCAGGTGAAAGATGCCTGCGGCGGTGATCTCGACAAGGTGGTACGCTGCGTCAAGCTAAGCGGGTTTGTGAACTGCATCGACGGTTTCGGAGAGCAGCCGCAGGTCGTCAATGGTGCTTCCGACCTGATGGTCGAGATTTTCGGCGACAAGGGCCGTCACGCCCGCTTCGCCGTCGGCACAAATGCCCTGCCGATGAATGTCGCCGTTGAAATCGACGCGGTATTTGAAATCAGCTAATTGAAGGGGAGCGCGCAGGCCCGCGCGCTCCGTATCACATCAGCTTTTTACGCAATAGATCAAAGCGATAAAGGGCGGCATGTTGCTGATTGCTGTCGGCGTCGCTTTGTCGGCGATTGTCGTTCGGGTCATCTGATAACCCTTGTTGTTGTTATCAGTCTTGCTGCCGCTACCAAAACTATTGGGAACTGATACGGCGCCACCATCGGAAGAAAAGTAGATGTCCTGATATTGATGCGTATGCGGTGGAAGGTTACTTGCCGCCAGCGTGACCGTTTCTTGACCCGCGCTCGTGCCCGTCTTATGCGCACTCAAGGCCTTGCCGTCCGAGCCCTTGCCCGGAGAGCTGTCGGCCGCGCCAACGATCACCCGGCTTGCTGCCTTCGTATAGCTGCTCCATCCCGACGGGCAGCTTGACGAGCCGTCAAAGGCGACGACAGCGCCGCTTTCAATGCCGGTGCCATCGCCAGAACTTGCCGCGGGTTTATCAAAATATATGACAAGCAGCGCGGTCACAGCGGCAGCAATCGCCCCGCCGAGCAATGCGCCAATGCCGACTTTTAACCAATCCATTTTAGTCTCCAATATAATCTGCGAGAGCACTCCCCGATGAAAGAGTGAAGCACCTCTCTTATACATATATAAGTTGTATTATTTTCAAGTTATTTTCTTTAAAGTATTTCTCATGATAAAAATTCTTGAATTCTCCCCGCAGCGCAAAAAGATATCTGTTACAATGAGAAAGAGCGCAAATTTTTAGTTTTCCGGGCCGAATGTCTGACACTCCATTGATTAAAACCCTTCAATCCATCACCGAGGTACGGGAGGCCGATTGGAATGCCTGCCTGACGACGGATCATCCCTTTGTCACCCACCAGTTTCTAAAGGCACTGGAAGACAGCGGCTCGGTCTCCGCCGAAAGCGGCTGGATGCCCTATCACCTCGCGTTGGAACTCAACGGTGGGATTGCCGGGGTCGCCCCGATGTATGTAAAGGGCCACAGCCAGGGGGAATATGTCTTCGATCATAGCTGGGCCCATGCCTATGAGCGGGCGGGCGGCCGCTATTATCCCAAACTGCAGCTTTCTGTGCCCTTCTCGCCGGTGACAGGTCCGCGCCTACTGGTGCCGGAGGGGCCGGAGCAGCAGACATACCAGCATCTGCTCCTTCAGGGGACGAAGCAGGTCGCCGACAAGCTCAATCTCTCCTCCGTTCATGCGACCTTTCTAGAGTCAGCGGAACGCGAGTTGATGGAGCAGGACGGCTTCCTCATCCGCACGGGGGAGCAGTTCCACTGGGTGAATAACAATTACGAAAATTTCGATGATTTTCTCGCCCAGCTTTCCTCCCGGAAGCGAAAGGCAATCCGCAAAGAGCGCAAGGGTGCCACGGAAAATGATCTGGAATTCGAGACCCTCACCGGGAGCGACATCGGCGAAGCGCATTGGGATGCCTTTTATCATTTCTATACCGATACGGGAAACCGCAAATGGGGCACGCCCTATCTAAACCGCGAGTTTTTCAGCCTGCTCGGCGAAAGTCTCGGCGATGCGGTCGTTCTCTTTATGGTCAGTCGCAACGGGCGCTATATTGCCGGCGCACTCAACCTGAAAAGCAGCGATTGTCTCTATGGCCGCTATTGGGGCTGTATCGAGGATCATCGATTCCTGCATTTCGAAACCTGCTACTACCGCGCCATCGACTATGCAATTCAACATAACGTCAGGCGGGTGGAGGCTGGCGCGCAAGGCCCGCACAAGCTCGCCCGTGGCTATCTGCCGACAGAGACTTACTCCGCCCATTGGATGCGCGATCCCGGCTTTCATGACGCGGTTGCCGATTACCTGAAGGCGGAGACAAAACAGGTTGAGGCAGAGATCAATTACCTTGCCGGCCATTCTCCTTTTCGCAGCGAGAATTCCTGCTAAGCCCTCCGGCACTTGAAATCTATTGTTGAAAAACCCCTAATTTTGATGTATATCATATTTACGTTTACGTAAAGGTAAAGCGTAGCCATCAAACAAGGTTACCGGCCATAAAGATAATAAGGGATGATCATGACCGACCATATTACGCACGACCCGATATACAACACCGTGGACCGCGACGACTTTCCGGCGATGCTGGAAGTGGACCGTTATGGGACGCGCACGGAGGCTTTTGACGGCATTATTTCGGCCACCCATGATCATTTCTGGGATCCGATGGACACGACCTATCTCGATTTCTCGAGCCCGTTTGACATAACCAAAGAATATATCATGCCGCCGGAAACCATTCCGGAATTGCAAAGCGCGGTGGCCGATAAGCTGGACGAGGGACAGAAAATAAAGCTCGCCAATGAAAGTACCCGCTGGAGCCTTTCTGCCATCCTGCACGGCGAACAGGGCGCGCTCTCCTTAAGTGCCAGCCTTTGTCATATTATGGTCGATCCGGGTGCTCAGGAATATGCCTCTAACCAGACCCGCGAAGAGGCCCGCCACGT
>ERZ1740062.1258-NODE-1258-length-10650-cov-10.038509_pt1 | contig 10650 bp, 10 predicted proteins | sample MGYA00581741_ERZ1740062 | MGnify/ENA primary metagenome ERZ1740062 (study PRJEB43018, sample SAMN04849747) | marine metagenome | isolation source: floating plastic debris | place: Pacific Ocean | collected 2008-09-01 | study: EMG produced TPA metagenomics... | reverse complement strand
GTAGTTGTTTGAAGTGACACCCATGTTTTGGCAAAATGGCTCATAGGCCCAGGGGAAGTGATATATAGGATGGGAGCAATGGAAGGCCATATATGCAGGCCCATGATATAGAGATACATTATGTTTTGTAGGCAAGAGAAATGTTTCATCAGACAAAGATAACAAGTCTTTTAGTTGGAGTTGTCTTTCTCATGATTATTGGTAATACACCGGTGACGCTAGCGCACCCTCCTATAGCCAACGCTATATTTGGATATGAAGGTAAAAACAAGTACAGGCACTTCCTTTCAAAAGTTGTGTTGCCGTATGTGACATATTCGTGAGTAGTGGCACAATCAAATAATAATTTGGAATGATGTGACTGATAAATTATTTGGTGTGCTTAATTCTAAATTCTATTTTCTTTTCTGTCAGGGTCTTGCATACAGAAATCAAAGGCATACAGACACTTCAGGGTAGCAGCCAATCTAATAGAGCAACTGGCTTTTTCATCAAACTTTCTTATTTACTATGCAATGAACAACAACTTCGAGAAATTTGCTGACAACTTATTGACTCACGTACTAAAAGCTGTCAAATCGGTTAGCTGCAGCAGTCGTATCAGACAGAATACGTCATCAGTAGAAGTCAATGAAAGCATACAATTGTAGACCTTGATTTTGGGGAGCTACCATTATGTCAATCTAACAACCAGTGGCTCCAAGGACTGGCACTACCCTACTTTCTGACCAAATTACTAGCAGTACATACCGGAAGATGATCACACAAACACTGGTTTTAAAAACAGCATAGCAGCACAACCATAATTATATTAGAATTTTGATATCAGTATTTGATGAATATCTCACATACCTTCCTTTTCTGAATATAAAACCATCACATAGATATAAAGGCTTTTGCTTATCTAGTTTGTATTTTATGAAGCTTTTACATCGAGATTTATGCTCTCATTTTATGCGAAATGACAACTCCGAATCATTCTACAGCTTTTTGCACTAGAGGGTCAAATAAAAAGCATGCAATATCTATGACCATACAGTTTAATATAAGTATTCAATACACTTGCACCGCTGCAGTATTACTGGCAATATGGAGCATTACTATAAAAATTGGTACCGGGTATGGCCTCAAAAAAAGATTGAAACGTCGCAATTGTATATGGATTATCGGCACTAGCAAAATTGACATGTACAAGCATTGTTTGCTGCACCTTTCAATTCTATTTCCAAAATTCATTCCTCTGTAGGTAACAGAAAATTTCCCATATCAAGGCATGTACTGTGGTTTGCACTTGATGTAGTGCAATGTGTATGCTTGTTTCAGTGAAGTGCATGCATGTAGGACGTCATGATCGTCAACCAGACCATGAACAGCGTTGCTGCCTTCTCAAGAATATGAATGTGTTATATTTAGGGAGTACTACTATGATGTCCCTTTTATGATACACAGCTTCACAGCTCGCATTGTGTATCGAATCCTTATTGATATCAGAGATAAAACATGATCAACAACCATATTGAACAAATCAGTTATGTGTACAGTATGTATGTGTAAATTGTTGTAACAACAGCATACATATTCTTTGATGCTTATATTTTTTTCTCAATCCATGTAATCAACCAATTTAGAGGCAATTTAGGCTCTCATAAATGACTATACAAAGACTTGAGCGCTGATATGTTACCTTGTTATGAAGCAAAACTTGTTAATTGTAGACATTTTGTTGCGAACTGCTATAAAATGCTGGTATATGAGCGTGAAGAGAAGGCGAAACAAGCAGGAAAATACAAAACATGACACAACTTTTTTTTCATATTACGCAATGTATAGCATGCCGTAGATCGGTTTTCACAGGATATCAGCGAGTCAAGGAAAAGCGAACCACATACCATCAACTATTCAGACCACATGGAGGCAACAGAAACAGCACCGACCGCGCATCTCACAGAGTCCCCATGTCAGGTATAGTATTGTCTAGTACGGATATCTCAATTCAATTTCTATTTTGTTTAAGTGTGAATTGCACAAAGTAGCCTATATGTGAGAGGCGTAAAGCTTTTAAATACGAAATGATAGAATAAAAGAGGGACATTTATACAGCATACCTAATGAACACTCTAGATACGATGACTATTTCATGTTCAGTGATTGAACTGCAGATGTATTTTTCTATCTGTAATACAGTATTTTCGCTATTTCACATGAGAATAGCTATTTCAAGTTTCTTAAAATTTTAGGGAATAATGTTATTTTACTTTTAAATACTGCATTCTATCATTACAAACAACAACTGTCCCATATTTTAATGTTGCCACGAGATCGTGTATTTATTGTTTCTTGCAGCCTTATTACAGGAATTTGGAAAATTGAAATAACTAGCCATATCTAAGCTCCCGTGGTATTCCAGCGGGCTGTAGCTAACCCTAACACTATATCATTTGTATTTACAGATCGAACATCCAGTACAAGACAGTGAAGTACACATTGAGAACATCAGTAGCATTATCACAATAGTGATAGCTTCCATCGGAATTATCTTCAATATGCTAAACATAATAATCTCATCTAGTAAACCGTCCAAAGCATCACTACATGTATATCTGGTAGCACTTTCTGTTGTGGATTTTTTCTACCTGGTTTGTGTTCTACCATCTCGAGCTTTCAGATGTGGGAGTGCCTGCCCACCCCCAACCACAGCAGTGAGTAAACTGCAAGTTACTAAATTCCTCAGGTACTAAGCTAATGCACAAACAATACTCAGAGCATTCTATACTCTGGTCATAAAATACAGAGTTGCAGAGGAAAACAGACAGTATAATCGACTCTAGATTCAAATCACATGTGATATGTTATCAACCGAGGACAACGGGAGACCCAAATCTAGCTGATTAGAACACAACTCCGTTGTGAATATTACTGTGATATTTATTATTCTGAAATGATTTTGTTTAATAGGCTAAGCTGTTTGAGGCGTACATATATCTACCGTTTGGTAACATGCTGGCAGCCATGGATACATTTATCACAGTATCCTGGGGCATACACCGTCTTACTTATATTCATAGTCCACGCAGAATTCAGAATACCAGGTTTGTTTGTACAGTTATATAAACCACTTTGAACCATCATATCACCGTGGTATTTATCATTACGTGGCCAAAAATAGAAAAAAACTTTCACAACGCTTTTACGCCATACTTATCATTATACTGTAAGTTTTATTACAACGATGGTTGTCATGTTTAAGTAGGCCTACTTGTTGGCTACAGGATATACCAGGTACCATTGCAATCCGATGACAAAACGAAGACATGGAAATTTACATAACTTTATGTTTATAGCTCCGTACCACTGAAATCAGTGATAGGCTCAGGGATAGTCTCTGTAGCTCTACATCTGCCATACTTTTTTAAATGGAAGCTAAATGAAGAGAAAGGAGTTGAGCCCACGGAGTTTGCTCAGTCACAGAGTGACTTACATTATGGGATAGTACTCATGGTACTCACCAAAGCTCTGCCGATAGCGACACTCTGTATATCCAATATGCTGTTAATAATCAACGTAAACCGAGCAATAAAGAAGAGAAGACAACTTGTCTCGCAGCTCAGCAAGCAGGTAAGGATCATTAGGATTGTTTGAATATCATGTATGTACAAAATTTTCATTCCTTATTATGATGGCACAGCCCATTCACATTAGAATACATAAGTTAGTAACCAATTTGTCTTGTTTGTTTTTTCAGGCACGAGACATAACCAAACAAACTCGTTTGAATATTTTACTGATAGCAATAATTTGTTTGATGATCATAGGAAACACACCGGTTGTCTTCTCATATCCTGCGTTTTCAAAACGCCTCTTCAATTTAGAAGGTAGGTTTAATACGGTACGCCTCTGATTCGGATTTGTGGTTAGCATTTTTTGAACTCATTGATGAATAAAACTAAAACAAGAACAATAATGATGAATGGATATATGATATAATACTGATAATGATACAAATTATTACATGGCAGTATTTAATATTATTCCTTTGCGTTTATTCTTTGACAGGCGAGTGTTTATTGCAATCACTCGGGTATAGAACATTCAGAGCTATTGCTAATCTAACAGCTCAAGTTCATTTTGCTTCTAACTTTTTATTATACTATGCAGTGAATCCCCAATTCCAAAGACAGGCTCACTTTTTGCTCGATAAAATAACTGCTGCCTGTAAAGATAGGCATCATCCCAAACCCTGCTCCTCATAGAGTGCAAGCTAAGCCTTTCCTGGTCAGCTGGTTCTTCTTTCTGGTGAACCATAAATTGCACGCATCGATACCTAAAGGCATGTAGCAAATGCTAAGAGCTTGATCTGATACACATATCTAGGTTTCAGCTTGCATAGCATGGCTTGCTTAAGTTTGCATGGTGACACGGTGGTCAGTTGCTGCAACATTTGTGTTTAACATTACCGCTTATGAATTTTTAGATGAATGCTTAACTCTGTCAATCCGCTACAGGACTTTTCGCGCCATCAGCAATCTGGTGGAACAGCTGCAATACAGCCTGAATTTTGTAGTTTATTATGCTATGAACTCCAGCTTCAGGTTTACTATTAACCAGTTTCTACATGAGAAGTTTCATATCTGCTTAGATGTGGGAAGAAATGCTGTGGCACCGGATGTTACTGAGACAAGGCCAGGAGAATAACTGATCTCATAAATAACCCAATTTTTTTACTACAATATAATGTCTGATCCTATTATAAAAGGGAGAACTTGGGATAGGTTAATTCAATATTGATGTATTTGACACAACCTCATCACGGACTAAAAACACTACGTAAATAGCTTTCTAAACTGATTTCCAAACAATCCAAGCATACAGGTACCAGTAGCATTTATACCTGTGTATATCATTGTGCTGTTATACTACGCGCCGAGTAGGTATGAATAAGTGAATATAAACACACATTTCTTCAATAGAGTTTAATCACTTATGCCATCATTATATTCATCATATTTGAAATAATTTATCCATCAGCAATCATTATTTCTCACCCTCCATGAATAATACATATCTTAATGTGTATAATTGTGCTGGTTATGCTGCCAAAAATTTTCGTAGCGTTTATTATTTGTTTGCGCTCCAATTTTATGTTAATCTTTTTAAATATATGAATTAAACCTCAATAAATCTCATACAGAGTAAAATGACCTACTGCATGTGCTTGACTGTTATTTTTTGTAGTTACTATGATAGAAAAGACTATAACTCTGACATACCTCCCCCTCCCTCCTCACCTCCCGGACATGAAACCAACAGTTGCTTTACACACACAACTCTAAACTGTCACTGGCACACAACCATCCCACTAACCTGAACCAGCGATAGCTCTTCTTATAATGACCACAGGCTCCTTTATCTGGTAATTCTCTACCCTCCGCTAGAATTCTCAGGTCCGATTTAGCCTTAGCTTTCTTAGCAATTAATACAGCATCAGCACCTGAAATAACCGTGTTATATCCAAGATAATACACTGACCTATCATGCGTAAAGTTGACGGGCCAAAGATGAGTATTGGTATTATAATCATCATTTTTTATTATGGTCTGTATGAAATGGGATCACATGAATTGTTTCCAAAAACAAAACGGATCATATATGTAATGCATCAAAAAGGGTCTTGTTTCAGGGGAAAGCTTGTAAGAAGCTTTCACAAAATGCAGAATGCTGTGCATACATGCACACATTATAAAGACTTCAATGACATACCAATTTTGATAGCAGCACCCTCATTGAGAAGTATATAAGAGCCTTTCTCTACAGCGATACACATTTTCTTATGACAGCTTATACACCAGAATGTCTTCTGCTGGTCTGAATGCAAGCCCTGCGTAAATAATCATAAATGCATTATACTTTACAACACAATGCCCATTTGCACTCAACCAAAACACGAATTTACAAATCAAATGACGATCCTACCGTCTACAGAAGGTTGTGACAGTAGACTTTACAATTATAATTAAGTCTATGGTTGTGACATACATCAGAGGATAGGACACCTATATGCGATCTTAAATATTATAACTATTACTTACATGAACAAGCTGCTCTTTGTTGCACTCCAGACAGCTCGCCACAAACTGGCAGTCCTGCAGGATGAGATCAAATGGCTGACAGGCATCTAAATCGAAGAAGCCAGCAGTACTCGAGGACATGTGCATGAGGCCAGCGTGATATATCAGCGACATCTTTGAGCGACATTTATCACATACGACTACATACGGCTTCTCCGGGTGCATCGTCAAGTGATGAACTGACTACAAATACATATATTATGACAATATGTGCAAGCTACAGTAAATGAGTTTGAGCTGCCAGATCAGATTTGGTCTGAGCTGAAAAAGAAAAATATTGATTTCACATATGCATAAATCTGAGTCGGTAGCAGCAGGTAGCCTAATGTGGTTACAGTGTACAGCAATTGTTACAATGTTCATCTATCTCATTGCACAAACCCTACTTACATCCTGGAGTTGTCAGCCACTGATTGTGAGGGCGCAACTCTAAATAATTTAATCGCCACCTCCTTTATACATTAAATCACATCAGATCTCCTTGAAATAAGGAAGACGGGCCCACTATAAAGTCGCAAACAGCCAACAATACTCTGATATGAGATTGCAGCGCTCACCTTACATCTGGAGCACCTGATTCCTGTTCTCAGTATAGAACAATGCAAAGTAGCTGCTGACTCGGTTAGCCTCAGATTTCTTAGCCTTAGTTCTGTACCACGACGGGCAGGTGACAGTCTCCCGCTAGACTGTAAAAACACATGATTATATAGTTTATGAAAACATTACGTAGCAAGCTCAGAGGATTATATAACATATATGTTTACAGAAAATACATGCGTCAACAAAAAAGTACATGTACTTTGTACGTGAGCTGAGATTAATGGAGGGTTAGGGCAGGGGGTCTGAAACTGGAAAATTGCAGATTCAAATTCAAAAAATACTTAGGGTGGCGATGTGCTCTCCACACATTAAAATCAACTGCCCAAGGGGCAGTGCTTAATGTGAGCGCAACGTAATCTCTCTAGTTACTGTCTCATAGGTACCTTTAGAGACATAAATTCCAAATAGAGTTTAATATATTTATTATAATTACCTGCTGAGGTCGAGCTGCGGCTCCCTGTGACGGCTCGTTAATTGGAGTAGATTCCGTATCCTCATTTTCTTGCAGAGCAGCAGCAGCGAATGATGAGCGGACCTCATCGTCAGCGTTACTGCCGACAGCGCCCTCTACATCGGCAGCTGAGTCAGGAGCAGACGAATCAGTCACTGACTCAGCAGCAGGCTGTATGGCTGATCTCAGCTCAGTATGATGTACAAAAGTAAACCCAGCAGCCTTCGCAGCCAATTCCTTCTTATACTACAGTGTAAAGGTATGTATGGATAAGTTTCTCATAATACCACATTCATTGATACAAAAACATGAAATCTTGTTGTGCACTCTTAATGATGTTCTCCAGCTTTTCATTGCCTTCCGAGTGATGATTATCCCTCTACATGCAGATATGTGATGTCTCGTTTAAATTAATCATAGTCATATAGCTGGTTACAATTCTACTGACTCACCATAGTAAGACCATCAGTGAACATCTGCTCAATAGTTTTATCAAGCCACCTTAGAAATGGTCGGAAAACAAGCTCAGCTTTGTCATTTTTCTGACATGTGACGTGTCTGTCTGTTAACCAGTCATTCATCTTCTTAATTATGTGTCTACAAACATATTATATCTGACATATACATAGTGTGCTAAGCATGGCACTTCGTAGAGATTCAGTAACCAGACAAAACCTTTATCAGGTTAGCTTTGTAGTTTGCGGATCAAATGCTCGATACCGGAAGCAGGGTTCAAATCCTGTACCAAATACTGAGGGACACTTGTGACAGTGAGTCTGGTAGGCAGCTCCGTTTTGTACCATTATGTGATTTAGGTACACATCGGCCCGTGAGGTCCATGGTATGCATGCACCCACAACCCAGTGACTAGGCGCATGCCGTAATATGTAGTGCATAACCGCTCAGAAATACAGTATATTAAACTCATAAGCTTACTATTATTTGCTGGTCTACAACAAAACTAAAACACAATACGTTGTATTGTGCCATACCTGCTGCAATTTTTGGCTCTTGACACCTTCATCCCTAAAGGTGAAACGCACTGACTCATAGAAAAGAAAATTGCTTTCTCATCAACTTACTTTACAAGTGTAGAAGGAAGACAACCCTCTTCAAAAATGGATGCAATCAGAATGTGTTTCGGGTAAAGCTCAGGGAATGTCAGCTCCAAATTCACAGATTTAACATCAAAGGGCTGGAAAAAACATAAATACATATAGAAAGCTCTCTCTATCAAAAAATTCTGAAAATGTTTATAGTTTTGGTAAAGGAATAGTGAATGTGCCTTCAAACAGAAAACTTATATGAACAGCTTACTGAGACATTACATTGCTTCCATAGAGGCTGAAAACTTAATATGCTGACAATCACACACAAATAACAAGCCACTCCTTTCACCAGAGTAATGTTATTGCTTACCCAATCCGGGTCTGATGGTTTGAATAGTAAATGATAAGTTCCCTCATTCACATCTTTCCGTCTTGGATACCTTTTTTTCAGTTGGGTTATTTCAGTCTTTCTCATAGATTTCAAGTCTTGCTCAGATAATTTTGAGAGCTTTTTGCCTTCTATATGCGGTTTGGAGGGTCCTCTTTGTGAATATTGAATGTCTTTTTCCGGTTTCGGATGGAAAAAACCACACCTGCCAAAGCATAACAAACAAGACAATCAGGGTGCTACGATGATTTGCTGACAAAGGCTATGATGTTATTACTTCCTCTGGCTAATTAATTCATCATTTACAATAGCAAATTGCGAGAAAGCGCCATGCAGTATTATTTGTGTCACAAGTTTGCCAGCTATCTCTCACAAACGGCTAATACGTACAAACAACGTATAGATTTGCATGCCATTGCCAGTGATGATAAGATTTTGTTTGTTTGGCTTTACCTGTTACCCCACTTGCAGTATCCAGATGCATAGAATCTGCAAACAGGCTTGCTTCTCGGTAACTGACTATTCCCAGTCTGTTGAGATAGTGATGCTGATTCTGCCCCAGCATCATCCGTTACTTCATGGCTAAAAGTGCACATGTCACCCTTGGAGCATCCTCGCTCAGAAAAAAAGAAGCGGCACTTCGTCATCTTTCGCAAAACTGGTTTTGCTTGGCTCTGACTAGCACACGTACCCTGTTGCCTTGTTGAACTGTAACTATTGTCTCTGTAGCAGGGTTGAGGAGCTTTGTTATTATCTCTGGCTTCAAACAAAGGTGCAGTCAAACTAGGTGTCTCTAGAGTTTGAATATCAACTGTATCTTGCAGTCCCAGCTGCTGATTAGGCAAAGTAGTATCAGCTACAGATATCTCTAGAGCAAAGGTGTTTGAGCAGTATGAGTATGGATGGGTACTAGCAGCACCACCAAACCTCACACCTTCTTCTTCTTCTGCTGTGCAGCTATGGATGGACAGTGTTTGAGTCTTGACTCTTCAATGCCATTATATACTCTGTGGTCCAACCAAACAAATAATAGATTGCACCATCAGCATCAATAGCTTGATGAGATTGTTATCTGAGCTTCTAGATTATCTAGTAGTATAACCCTGCTGGTATCAAGGGTTGCTTTTCTATGCTATGAAGAATTGATGCATTGTAAAATTGCACCACACCAAAAGAATAGAATGTGACCAGGCAAGATTTATTTAGCCTAGTCTCAATTTGCTTGGTTTGGGTGATATGCAGCTCGCCCATAACTTGTCTCAGAATTTCAAAGGTTTTCCGGCTAGGTTATTCTGTAGGATTATTATTGTATTACCACATAAAAATATGATTGGTCAATATCCAAAACCAGGTTGATGATTGGTCAATACAAGACAAGTGACATCATTTGGCTCATAATATTAAACTGGCCATGTAAGTAGTAAGCAGTAAGTAATTGGGTTGGCACAGACTGGGGTTGTGATGGAGTAGTTCTGCTGCAAACGTATTGAGCTCAATGGCTTTGATCGGAAGGTCATGATAGATAGAAACAAAACATGCTAACTGACTGCTTTTACTGTGATCCTAATCACTCGTAGTAGAATATGAATATCTGAGCACAATCCAACCTTTGTCTGTTTACTCACCAGTACAGTACTCTACTGTACTAGCTAGACTCTACTCTGCTGAACTAAGTTAATTGGGGCCAAGTGGACTTCTAGGCTGGGGGCTTGCACTCAAGCATTATACATTGTGTGCCTTTAATAGTAATCCAACATCAACTACTGCAAAAACCCACCCAGAGCTGAGCCCACTCTGTTCATGTGTCTAGTAGTTGCAAAGTTTTGAAGGAAAGTTTGAATACACAGGGCTTGGCTTCCAAGCACATGGCCTGGCTTCTAAGCATAGTGTGGTCACCACTCATGAGCTGCTGGGGTTTCAAGCCTGTATACTTTGCCTAAGTCCAGTTGCAACCACCCCACAAAAACACACAAAAAAACAACTATAGTCTATATGGATGGTTTTGCCAATTTTTGAAACTCATAGAATTTTCAGAAT
>ERZ1740062.1257-NODE-1257-length-10654-cov-5.338145_pt1 | contig 10654 bp, 6 predicted proteins | sample MGYA00581741_ERZ1740062 | MGnify/ENA primary metagenome ERZ1740062 (study PRJEB43018, sample SAMN04849747) | marine metagenome | isolation source: floating plastic debris | place: Pacific Ocean | collected 2008-09-01 | study: EMG produced TPA metagenomics... | reverse complement strand
AACTTTTGCTCTCAGTGCCTCTCAGAGTATTGACATCACGTATCCCGCAACGCAACACAATTTCGCTTCCTGTGGTGATATCAAATAATTATCATCTTGTTCCTCTCACTTGCTGTTGCTACACTCACTTTTTTTAACTGTTTCTTCTTATCAAAATATTGATTCAGCCTGTGCTGTGACAACATGGATAGTAGTATAGTTTGAAACCAACAGTGTTATTCCTCAGAGTAAAATAACATTCACGATCCACAGTAAAATAATCCTCGTCGCTTTCAACGGCAGGCTTACCTTTTCTTTCTCGTCGTCCCAAGCAATCACCACAGGACAGTCAGCACTTTGCACCATATCACAGAGACACAACTCCAAGATCGCTCTACATTCTGCTATCTGGAACTCTATGCATGAATTTGTTGGAGCGTTTTCATGGAAACTAAGCCATGCCTCCTTCAACAGAACCCAGTTCTCCTCTTTATTGTCTAATTTCTGAAATAATCATGAATTGAAATGAGAATATGGGATAGTCTTTCATTGGTTTTGTGCCACGCAATCTTCAATCTTATTGGAACAAAAGGCTAGTACACCAGGTCTTCTGATGAAATATGTGGGGCCAATATGATGATAAGAGGCCTGGTATGTATTGATTGTTGAGTAGGGTATTTTTGCAGCTGCAGTTTTGGGTGATCTAAACTTTAGCTGTTGAGAGTTGTGATAGAGAAATACGGGTTTAATTCCAAGAACTGACTGTAAGTCCTTACTGGTTGTGGTAAGCCTATCTACTACGTCTTTGAGAGTCTGTAAAGTGATTAACCACCACATACCTTAATAATAATCGTCATTCTTTCCTTAAAAGACTCTAGGTTTCGCTATGTCTTCCTGCCTTGAAATATGAATCACTTTATATAAACCGTTTCTTTCCGCAACTATATTTATGTAATCCACTCCTCAGCCAAATTGCTACTCCTATACAAGTTTAGATAAAAGGCATCAGTGGCTATGCTCTTTATGAGAATGCGTTGTATGTAAATGTTCAGTAATCAATGGTAACAGAAAAGGAACAGAGATAAGGAAAATGTTTATGCAGATAGTTATGCTGTCAGATAGTTGTGGTCACTGTGTCAGGCCTTTGAATGGCTATATGGTCAATCAAAATCAGATGCCAGGGAATATTAGTGCCCATTTTAAGAGTACAACTCAAGTTACTATTGTTTTCAAAGAAATAATAAATGAATTGCTGTTGAAAACTCAAATTAAAATGTTTGTGGTTTGGGTCTACTTGTTCGCTATGTGTTATAGAAGTCAATTTCTGCCAAGCAACTAAAGACATTCACTTTTATTATCACATCCTATATTCAAGTTTCTTCACAATCTCCTTTCAGCTCCATTGATGAATTTAGCATTGCAACCAGAAAAAATGTGAAAATCATACATCACAATTAATACACCTCAACACATTGAACACAAGCATGAATAGATAGAAACCATAATTTAAGCAAGAATCACAGTACCAGCAGGCATTTATATCGGTGATAGAGTGAATCCTTTGACTATGTAAGTTTAATGCGTACCTAAACCTCGTCTGTACTGCGAGCAAGGATTCTAAATTAAAGCCACATTTCTGCTATGCCATAAGAAATTGTGCAAAAAACATAATCACAATTATGATTGCTTCAATTCAATTCAAGGTGACATACCCCGCACAAAACGTATTCATCAGCAGTAATTTTAGCCATTTTCATATATGTGATGATTTAGGGAAACCAAAAAAGCTAAAATAAAAGTAGCTAATTTACCTGACAAACGCGAAGGCGTGAAACTTTTTGCTAGCTAAAATTCATGTGTCTAGGGGATATATGTAAAACTTACGCCAATCTAAATCCTTGTCCTCATTTAAATTGTCTACCACCTGATTAGTAGACTTAGAGTAGATGTATGATGGAAATATTAGAGACTTGTTGATCAATGTAAGCTCAAATTCAAGGCATTTTATACTAGAGATGGACAAAAATATTGCTTGTGTATTGCATCATGCCCATATTGCCATTATTTTCCTCATCATTTGCTGTGCCATCCATATTTTATGAGTACTGTAATCAATTGCAGTATTCACAATTTCGTTGCATCAGAACTTTCAGCTTTTGCTATTGAGAATTATCCCAAAAAATTGCATTTACACACAACAGAGGAACTGTGGACCAATAGAGCTTGTTATTTTAAAGTTTATTTCCTCTAACAGTCAGCGCCTACTTTCATCATCCTGGATAACATTCCTCAGTGTTGCATCATCAGTGTTAGATAAATAAAAGTGTACCAACATAGCCACGGCCTCGTGATAAGGCTAGTGCCATCATCTGTTATCTGTTTATCTAAATAAGTATCCCGTTACTATCCGGTTTTAAAGTTTTATGTTGTTTGTTTGCTTCACCCAGTGCATTAAAGGTTTGTATCTAATCAAGAATGAACTGGCATTAAACAGCACTTTAAGTTAATTAGAATATGAAGACTGAAACAGAATAAAAATACATGTACAGAAATTATCTCAATAAAATGTAGAGTGAGATTCATACTACATATTTCACATACTCTTGTACAAGTTGGTTACTGACAGCAATGATTTATCAAAAGATTGGTGCGGCCAGATTGTTTGACAGACCAAGTCATACATGTGATTGGCATCATTTTTCACCTCATGTGAGCATCTCAAGCATAAAAGATAAGGATAAAGATAAAGACAAACTATAATATTGAATGTTAATGGAAAGTTTTAGTTACCTATTCAACCATCCGAAAGCATCGTCAGACGCATAAAATATCATCCAGAACTATAAATGTTTATCAGAGTTTGTAATTTCCAACTTTCCGTCACATTTTTGAAAGTATTTCCTTCAAAAGTTTGGTGTAATGGATGTGATGGATTGGAGAACTAAGGCATAGTTGGCGAGCATTTTTCTTGTCAATCAGTAAGGAAAGAAAGAGCCTGGCAAGAAAAGTTTTCACTACAGGAAATTCCTGGCACCACTGTTATTGATTCTTCCTCCTCTGAATGACTTTACTTTGCAAATCCTCTGGAAACAAGGTTTTAGAGAATCAATAGTTTGACATCACAACGATTGCTGTTTGTAGGATGATAAGTCATGGGTATCAGATCAAAGGGCGTAAATTCAAGAAAGATCGCTGACTGCCTAGTTTTGCCCAAAGACAGGGCGCTTCACAGTGAACCAGCAAAAATCGCCATGAGTTGGAACAAAGATGTGGTTAAAGTGCCATAGATCAACAGAGTTAGATTTATCCCAGAATAGAAGCGAGATTTGGTCTTAGCGTGGCTACAAAGACCTATAAAAACTATCAGTATTATTTTTTGGCGACGTAATGTCTCTGCATCTGTGTCAGCATTTCTGTTATATGTTTTTGTTCTTGGAAGTGTTATAACCATACCCAATGTTTTTTACACATGCCGTACCCACCTGGTCTTGACCGAGTCTTGCCTAATAGGCACAAAGCCATAAATCCTGTGCTCTGGACCCGTTAATTGGTATACATGTTATCATGAAACATTTATATAAATACTTACATGTATATCAATATATACCTGTTAACATGTATTAATGTTACATGTTCATGTATACAGGTATATTCATGGGCCATTCTAGAAATCAGCCTAAGGGTAGGCGCAATTCCTCTAAGCGTTTCATGTCGACGTGTTATTTTGACCATTTTCTCAGTTTACACCCAGTCCAGAAGCCTCTTCAAAGAAATTAATCTGCTGTATTTTGTACAACTCTTCGCCTAAATCATTGCGTCAGACAGGTTACAGGCTATAAAATAGAGTGAGTTTCTTGTCGAAAAACTATTGTTGTTCTGTTCAAAGAGTGGACCCTGATATTGATATACATATTTACATGTCAGCACATAGCTCTTTACCAGTTTTCTGAGGTCAAAAATGGTACTGGTGAGTGCATACTGCGGCTTGTACAGCCCGGGTATACCACCTACATCAAGTAATTGAGAATGTATGAAACACGGTATGTTAATTGCAACCACATTTTATATTCTCTAGAATATCTCTGAGTTATGTACTATAAGAGCGGTACAAGTGTTTGCATGGAAATTATCTACATACATTAGGGACATTGCTAAAATCTGTATCCTTTTGCACAGAGCTACATTATACACAGAAAAATTCATCAGCAAAATTTTATGATGTTTTCGCTACATGAGGAAGCTAATTATAAAAGAAGAAAATCTTTGCATAATTTCATATATGTTCTAAGGAGGGAAAGCCAAGCAGCTAAAATAAAACCAGCTAATTCATTCGGACCACCGATATGTGTGAAGTTTTATACCATCAAAAATATCCATTATGTTTGTTTACAAAATTCGTCTACTCTACCATCAGTAAATCATAATCACAATACATTTGAATGACAAACAAAACATTCTCAACTGGCAACTGTATTTTGTGGAACCTGCGGGAGGTGGAACTGCAGGACAAGCAACAGAAGTTGGTTTCTGGAAAATCCAATTTCTAACTTTATCAAATTTGAAACAAATCCCAGCAACAATCAAGAAAAGTTGCCAGTGTAACCAAGGCTATTTAACTCCTTGGTGTAAACACCAACAATTGATTACCAGGGTGGGGAATTTTGACATTGGTAATTCCACTGACCAATTATGCTGGCGAGGTGCCACAAATGATGTAAACTGCTACTGTTCATCTATGCCAGAGAAACTGCCACCTCACATGAGGCAGGTGTAGATTATCTACACTCCTTGTTTGCTCAACAAAAGTCACCACTTTTCACAAAAGCTATACCATTGCATTATGCTGACTTATATTGATGAAGGGAGTTTTTCTTGGTATATTCAGTCACAGATAAGATTAGACGTATGGTTTAAAATATGTTGACACTGTAAGCATTTGGCATTCGGAGTTGCGGACTGGTAGCAGATACAGAGGTAATGGAGTGCCGAGTCCTTCTACTGTGTGCTGTGATTCTGTTCTTACTGCCGCTTTCTGAAGCATCATCTGAGGTACTCTCAGTAGGCTATACTGGTACATGTACACATAGAATTTTGAGAATTGTCTTCTCACTGTTTGAGTACTCTTTAACATAGGAAAGATAAGAAAAGACTTTACCAAGCAGTTCTAATCCCAAAAGCACTTATTGCAGGTACAAGTTTCTTTCAGATTTGAAACAGCGTAATCTGAAAACTGTTCTACAGATAAAAATTATATCATCTTGAGACCACTTTTTCAGGTGTAGCAGTTTGTAAAAACTCTCGTCAAGGGTAAATTCTACTATCTTGAATTTGTCCCATACAGTCACAACAATTGACTTTCTGGATAGAACCACCATCAATTTTTAGGTTGTTGCCAATGTGCATATCCATTGTCGGTATCAGTATCAAAGGCGCGTTTAATGGTCTCCAATTCTCTGATGTTGCAGAGTTGAAAGGTTTGAAGCTTGGGACTGGAGTTAGAGCCACTAACAAATCTTGGGTCATTTTTCACTTTTTAAGTCCGAAACCAGCTATATTTACATGGATGAGTAAATTTTTTTAATTTAGTACACACCAACAAATTCACTGCATCTTTATAACAATTTGCTTCAGAAGGTAATGGGTGGTGTACATTTCAAAAATGAAGCCAAAGATTTTGCGTCATGACCTGTTCATCAGATGTTTTATTTACCATCAGAAATGTTGTGAATTGTCATGGCTCTAACTCTATTATTGAGAGAGATATTCAAGTTTGAAAATTGAAGTTTTTCTATACATGTATGAACACGTATGTTATCATTGGCCAAAATTACAGCCACGCTTTGAACATCAAACTTTACCCTATAGGGAATTTAGTCAACACCATTGTGTAGCATCTCGAACTGCTTCTTTTCACAGAAACAGCCTTATAAGCAAAAGTGTCATGATAATGATGAAAACAATGAAATAATGGGTTGATTTCAATCCCCTTTCATTAGGAGGTGGGGAATTAACCCCTCTAAAATAAGTTTCCGGCTGTGTAGACATGCTTCCATGCCCTGACAGCCCATAACTGCATGTTTTTTTTTTACATTAAGAAAAGTCAACCCCAACACTGCGATTGATGCCTGTAATTAGAATTAAAATGCATGACATGACATTTATATACATGTACCTCTTGCTTGAGCTCTTGCCAATCCTTTCCAGCTTAATTTGTCTTATTTCATCTTAATCTTATTCATTCCCTGACTCATTCTAAATATACGTGTGAAACAGAATTCTTTGTTGGCGTGGTTTTATATGTATATGGTAATATAACATATATGTAATTCTATGTATATTATATTATACGAAATAGGTAACTAAAATTGTTCATAAAATATTTATGTTATATAATATTTTTGTGGCAGCTGTATGTTGTATAATTTCGTTAATAATAATAAGCTAGTTATAATTTGGAGTTGCCCATTCCGTGTACAAGGAAAGACAACTTTACACAGAAGCTCCAATGTTCAACAAAATGGTTCTATAAGGTTCTATTTATGTGTAAGGAGCAACTACTGGAGTGAGGAAATTTATTACGCTGTGTCTCTCTGTGGCTCCCCCTACTAGGGTGGGCAAAATTAATCAATAAACTTTGTGAATGTAAAACCTCTTTTGAATCCAGCTAGCCAAAAACCCCAATATTTATAGGCCTACACTGAATTACTTTCAAGTAAGGGTGTCCCATTACGGTGTGGTAATAGTCCAGAATTGTAGGAAACAACCTCCCCTTAAACATCTCCAACCTGTCGGCCCTGTTAAAAGTTTACCATATTGCCATATTTTATAACAATCCAGCTAAATTCCCTTCATTTTTATGTGCTACAATGAAGATAAACCCAAGAAAATAGCCAATTCACCGAGAAAACAAGAAAGTATGAAACTTTATCGCGCGTAAAATCTCTGCAGAGCGGGTATGCAGTGGAACTTTTCCTTAATTAATGGACGGGAACAGAGAGTAAACTCAATGCAAATAGATGCCAATAATATTGGTCTAGGCAGGGTATATCATGTTTAAAGAACAGAGTAGTTAGTCTTTACCCACTTACTAACCAAAGCATTGTTAATTCATAAAGTATGTCACAGGAAAAAAATTGCTCACAAGTTAAACTTGCAATGTGGTTCCATATTCTCTTGGCCTCTCTTCCAGAAAATATTTAAGGAGGATGAGTGGAAGCTTCTGGAACTTGCATCTCTCATTGCACATGATGGATATGACGCTGTACGGCAGTTTGTTGAAGGATTGAAATATGAGCAAAATCCGCAGAAGATGTTATCCAAGTTCGTAAATTTTTTGCAAGCTGAGGCAGCGGCTTTTAAGAAGTATTACAAAGCTGGTCAGGTGGAGAGAAAAGTGACAACAATCAAGCAATTGATGCAGCCCGCCACACATCTATATGTGAAGCGGTATTATGGAGATTTTTTGTCATATAAGCATCACATTCTGCTCACTGGCGCTGAGTACTATGAGGATGACCTAGTAAGCTTTATTAAACTTACATTTATGTTACTGATACCTAAAGAGTAGGGCTATTAAACTAATGCTCACTCACACCTATAGGGTGTTTACTTCCCTGTAATCCCTACCCCGTGACACTTGGATTATTATCACTCCTTAATTTGTCCCAATCTAATTTATGCTACATAATTCTGGGCCACATTATCAGACACTAACTGCAGGCCTGTAAAAATATTGAAGTTGATGTCGTTGTCCATGGATTAAGGTTATTGACACAGCTAAACATCATCTTCATCTTCAAGAATTGCTGGTTCTGTTGCAGGAGTTGGTTTTGGATTTTATCCACTATACACCGGTAGCTGGATCATGCCTTCAAAAGAAGCATTGTGGTGTTGTTGAAAGCGAATTCCTTAATCTTACCATCAGTCAGAAGTCCTTGAATCGCCAAATCAGCAAACAACGCCTGAGGGTAAGCATAAGTAATACTGGCAATACTTGACTCAACAAGAGAGTTGGATTTAATAATACATTGCTAAGTTCTTGCCGCCTCTTTATATGTCTTGCAGGAAACTAATTGACCACAAACACTACTACTAGCTCTTTATCTCGGAAAGCAGATCTATTTATTATTGAGCTTATAAATGTGCGCCCTTCTAAGTCAAGTAGTGCGAACAGTTTAGGTTGTAGTAGTGATGGTGGCAGTGATAGCAGCAGTAGGGCAATAACCTATGCGGTTGACTCTCATAAGATGGTATATACCATGCTCAAACCACTTCATACCTTAAAAATGGGTGAAAATAGAAGTATAGAAGAATAGAAGTAGCCTTTGGAGTTGGATCAAAGGAGATCATAAGAAGATGACCAACAACATGGCTTTTTCATAATGTAATAATCGACAATCAATTTCCATGGGTTTTTTGTTGTTTGATACAGGGTTGCCAAAATTGATTATATTGGTAACAATATTCCATTGTGATTTCAATGGTATTGCATACCAGATTATATAATAACCAATTTAATTGGTAACCATTATCTTTTACATCATATTCAAATAACTATCAACTATGTAATTACATCAATTATACAATAGATTTTTTAAAAGGGTTTGTGTATGTAGCAAGCAAAGCTCAGCTTCAGAATTGATACTTTACATGACATATGACGAGGGTTTGCAGTCCCATAGGTGAAGAAAAGTTTATAGTTTTGATTAATGGCGTTTGTGCCCTTTTGTCGGACTAGACTCAAGTTCAACAACAATTGATCAGAGTAAAAGTTGTATATCTATGCCCCAGAAGCAAAAGTTGGGGCTAAGCATTAGTCTATATAAGTTTTTCTACTGGCCTTTAGGCATTCTGAGTCCAAATCTGGCCTCCATCTTGCATTTTGGGCTATCTCTGTTTTGGTTTCCGTAAATCCTTGTTAAAACTCGTGGCAATTTTTGCTGGTTTTCTGAAAACATCAAGCTTTTGTTTGAAACCAGGCAGGCAGGTTATCCAGAATAACAATCGTAAATGCAATAAATTTAAATTTATTTTGGAAAAAAACAACCGTTACAACAATAAACATTAAACAATGCTTTTGGAACTGAAATCAATAATTGACAATTATTTTGAAACAATCTGTTGGCAAGCCTGTTACACGGGCTGCAAAAAGTCTCCGTCTCTTGAAACAAGCCAAACATCAGATAAACATATATTTCTGTTTTTTGCAACATCAGGTGAATGAAGACTCTGCAGGAATAGCTGAAGATTTGATGAATGGTGACCTCTATTTTGTTGAGCATCCGGATTACCCGAAAAACAAAAAGGAGCGTCATGCAGCAGTAAGGCGAGCTGAAAACAGATTGGGAGAGATAAGCTACAACATATTTATTAACAATTGTGAGACATTTGTCACTGAAGTTCTCATGCCTGGTTATGGACACAGTAAGCAAGTCCATAAAGTGGCAGCTGTGTCAGCCTCAGCCTCAGCCTCAGCCTCAGCTGCAATATTGTCTTTCACCTCCCTCGGGCCAGCCACAGCTAAATTCATGAAAACAGCATCGCCAGTTTTTGTCGATGCATTCTCTGTCATCATAGCTTCTATTCCTGAAGCAGAATCAGTGCTTGATATTGTTGAGAAATTGCTAGAAGCCGGAAGTCTTAACCCATTGGAAACCACAACCAATAATATTGGCACAATAGCAATGGTCCAGAGTACCAGTGCCAATAATATTGGTCGGGATTAGTATACAACACCATTGAATTTTAACAATGGACCGGTACCTAGATGCGCACAATTGATATTATGGAGCGGTATCCAATGGGTTAAGGTTTGTGATAACTGGTGATGGCCATTCCAGTTACTAAAAGAAATAACACACAAAATTGTGTTTGATACCCAAAGTCCCAAAATTATACTTTAATCATTATTATTCTTTTTTTTATAACACAACCTTCTTTTCCTTTGGATTTTCAGATAAAGGTTCACCTATGCGAGCAGCAATGCTTGAACAAAATTTAAACAAAAGCCAGTTTGCTGGAGCATCCAGTCAACATGCATTTATTTACTTATTTTATGTCTATCGTTATTTACTGGGTTTACATCACACCAGGATCAGCTTGTATCAGTAATCATATCATGTAAACTGTCAATCCAACCTGACATAATTCAGTTCTGATTATTAGCGTTAGCAATCCTGATCTCAGTAATCCAGCGATGTAAACAGCTGGTTGGATCAAAGATCCCAAGCAATCATCAACACCTACTAATTACGTGTATTATAATAAACTAATAATAAGGCAACATGAAAATTATAGCCTCAAACTCCAACTAAATAACCTAAATGTTTATTCTATGTTTTGGTTTTTTATTTATCATTTGTGATCAAATACCGATAGCTCAAATAAATTCTGATGGCAAATTCTTATTTTAAAGTCAATGTGGTGAAACTAAACATTTGCTTATATTTTTTCATCTGGGGAGAGCTATCGAAATAAGTTATTCAAAGTTGCTTAACCATTGCCACACATGTCTTATGTGTACTTCTGATAGCTTCTGACATTTTATGATAGTTCTTGTAGCCATCTGCATAGGCAGCTGTGACCACAGGTTTGAAACCGCATTTGACTCCAATCCGTTGACTAAAGCTGCTTCCCATGTTAGCTCTTGCCATCTCAGCTCCCATATCTTTAGCTA
>ERZ1740062.1256-NODE-1256-length-10661-cov-4.206864_pt1 | contig 10661 bp, 5 predicted proteins | sample MGYA00581741_ERZ1740062 | MGnify/ENA primary metagenome ERZ1740062 (study PRJEB43018, sample SAMN04849747) | marine metagenome | isolation source: floating plastic debris | place: Pacific Ocean | collected 2008-09-01 | study: EMG produced TPA metagenomics... | reverse complement strand
ATCTCGCCGGCCCGCTGTTTTTTTTCTAGGGTGCCGACGATAGCCCTTGTTCGCTTGGCATCATGTCGCAGTTAATTGGTGGCGGCGGTGGCAACGGCGGTGTCAATGTCGCTGCTGGTTTGTCGTTCACTTCATCGACCGGCGCTGGTGACGGCAATGCTCTGTTAGTCGGCATTGGCGGGTTTGGTGGCGGTGGCCAGTCGGCCGGCATGGTCGATGTGTTCGTTGCCGATGGCAGCAGCATCAGTGCCAATGGCGATGAGCGTTCATCGATCTTTGCTCAGAGCGTCGGCGGTGGCGGGGGCAATGGCGGCGTGAATGTCAGTCAGGGCATTGCGAGCGATGCAGCGCTCGGGTTTGGTTTGGGTGGTGTTGGCGGTGCCGGGGGTGCGGCACAAACCGTCACCGTGAATTCCGGCGCCGATCTATTTACCAACGGACGTGAAGCGCATGGCATCCTCGCGCAGAGCCTCGGAGGCGGCGGCGGTAATGGCGGGTTGAACGTCAGCGGCGCACTGACATTCTCCGAGCAAACCAGCGTTCCTACGTTAACTTTTGGTATGGGCGGTTTCGGTGGTGACGGCAACATCAGTGCACTGGTTGACGTGACACAGCGTGGCACGGTTGTGACGCAGGGGGATCAGGCTCACGGTATTTTCGCGCAGAGTCTTGCCGGTGGCGGAGGCAATGGCGGCGTGAATATCAGCAATGCGTTGAATTTTTCCGGCGCCACCGACAACGGTGCGTATCAGAGTCTGTCGATGGTCGTTGGTATTGGCGGTCATGGTGGCCTAGGCGCGAACGCGGGCAATGCGAGCGTGACGTCGTTTGGTGATCTGTTCACATCGGGTCATGGTGCGCACGGCATCCTCGCACAAAGCATTGGCGGCGGTGGTGGTAACGGTGGGCTCAATTTCTCGGGCAATGTTGCCAAGCGCAGCTCGTTGGTCACGATGGGTATCGGTGGTTTCGGCGCAGGTGCTGGCAATGCAGGATCGGCGACGGTACTTCGCGGCGAAGAGAACGAGGCGGCTGGCATGATCGTGACGGATGGTGTCGGCGCGATCGGAATCGAGGCCACAAGTATTGGCGGTGGTGGTGGCAACGCAGGCGCCAATATTGTCGCGGCGCTGGTGTTAGCGGAAGAGGGTACCGATGAGCCCGCTGCAGACGATGAGGACAGAGAGCGGCCGCGCCACTCGGGCGTCGATGATGAAGTATTCACCAACTATGACGCGGTCATTGCAGAACTGAACGGCCGCAATGCGACCGAGGACAGCGAGCCTGCAGAAAACGACAGCAGTCAATCCCGCTACGCGGTACAGGTTGCTATTGGTGGCGCCGGCGGCGGTGCCGGCAACGGCGCCGAGGCGCGCGTTGACAACTATGGCGACATCGCCACGTTGCAAGAAAGAAGCCACGGCATCCTCGCGCAGAGTATTGGCGGTGGTGGTGGTAACGCCGCACTCAATGTCGCGCTGACATTTCTTGATGAAGATGCCGAACATCGCGGTCTGAATCTTTCTCTGGGTGGCGCTACGGGCGATGGCGGTATTGGTGGCGCTGTCAATGTGGTTCATGACGGCGCGATCGAAACGCTTGCTAACGATTCCTATGGCATTCTCGCGCAGTCAATCGGCGGTGGCGGCGGCAACGTCGGTGCAACGATTGATGTTGAAGAGGCCGCCGACGGTGACCTGTCTATCTCGCTCGGTCGGCGTGGTGGTGTTGGTGGGCAGGGCGGCGCGGTCGATGTGATTGCCAACGGCAGCATCGTGACGCGCGGCGATCGGTCCTGGGGCGTGCTCGCGCAGAGTCTGGGCAACGGTGGCGGCAACAGCGGCGTCACGAGTATTGCCGGTAGTACCGACAGTGACGCTAGCATGAATTTTTCTTTCGGCCTCGAGGGTGCGGACGGCGGTGACGGTGGCGCGGCGTCGATCGACGTCCAGGGTCTCGTCGTGACCGAAGGCACCGATGCGCATGCGGTATTCGCGCAGTCGGTCGGTGGTGGCGGCGGCAACGCTGGTGACATCGGCAGCGACGCGGCAAGCATCGCGTTCTCACTGGGTGGCGATGGGGGTATTGGCGGCATTGGCGGCATGGTCGATATCACCAGTGGCGCCGAGGTCATGACAACAGGCACCGGCGCGATAGGTATTTTTGCTCAGAGTATCGGCGGTGGTGGCGGCAATGGTGGCTAGTCCGAGCCTTAGACCGACGGTAGCGATTCATCTTTGGCGATCAACCTCGGTGGTTCCGGTGGCGATGGTGCGCGCGGCGGTACAGTGGAAATTGACAACACAGGTGTCGTCATGACACGCGGCGATAACGCGCACGCGATTTTCGCCCAAAGCTTGGGTGGCGGAGGCGGCAACGCCGGCATGACGGTGACTACGTTTGGCTCGAGCGGCAACGATGAGAGCGGTAGCACGCAGTTGGCGATGAACGTCGGTGGCTCTGGCGGTGACGGCGCAGAAGGCAACGTGGTGACTGTCATCAATAGTGGTAGCGTGCAAACCGAAGGCGCTCGCGCGGCTGGCATCTATGCCCAGTCCGTCGGCGGTGGCGGCGGCAACGCCAATCAGGTTATCACGGCATTGTTAGACGCAGGCGTCACGGTCAGTCTTGGGCTCGGCGGTAACGGCGGTGAAGGGGGTGCCGGCAATGATGTCACTGTCGACAACATTGTCGACGCAGCGGGCAATGTTGGACGTATCGTGACTACCGGCGACAGTGCACACGGCATTGTTGCGATGAGCATTGGTGGCGGCGGTGGTAACGGCGCCAATGTGATTTCGATGGTTGCCGATGAAGACCTGGACGAGGATTCGAGCGACACGCAGGCGAGCAGTGCCACGTCGATGAACATCGGTGGTAGCGGCGGTATGGGCGGCGTCTCCGGCCTTGTGACCGTCAACAATGATGGTGAAATCGTGACGCTCGGTCGTCAGTCGCACGGTGTTTTTGCACAATCGATTGGCGGTGGGGGTGGCAATGGTGGAATCGTGTTTGTTCAAGGCAACGATTCGTTGGCCGCGATCGCCTCGGTTGACCAGAATATTTCCATTGGTGGCAACGGTGGCGAAGGCAACCTGTCAGGAGATGTCATCGTTTACAATAGCGGCGCGATTGATGTTGCTGGCGACGGTGCGTACGGCGTTTTCGCCCAGTCGATCGGCGGTGGTGGCGGCAACGGTGGTGCGGCGGGAATGGTGTTGGCGTCCAACGACGCCGCCGCGAATAGCGATGATTCGAATGTGCCGTCGCTACCCTCACTCACCAATTTCAGTCTTGGCGGCACCGGTGGCCAAGGGGCGGACAGCGGCGACGTTACCGTGACGCACACCGGTAGCATCGTTGCGCGAGGTGACAATGCCTATGGTATCTATGCACAGACCATTGCCGGTGGTGGCGGCACGATGGGTGCCAGCTATGACATTCTGGCGGGTAGCGCGGTCGATGTACTGGCACCGATACTGGTGGGCAGTCGCGATGGCGGCTCCGGCGCCGCTGGAAGCGTGACCGTCAACTCGACCGGCGATGTCATTATGCTCGGTGCGAATAGCCAGGCGTGGAACGTGCAGTCAGTCAATGGCGGCGGTGGCGATCTACAGTTGCAGCTAGTAGCGAACGAGAGCGATACACCGGGTGATGATACGACGATCACGAGCGATGTCGTGATTGGCTCGGCTTCCGTCGAAGAAGGGCGAGGCAGCGATGTCGCTGGCGATCATACCGGTAACCTGATGACACTTGGCCGCAACGCCAGTGGCTCGACGACGCAGTCGATCGGCGGTGGCGGCGGTACTGGTCAGATTGATGTCGTGGCCAGCAACGATACATCGGTGGAGATCACTGCTGTACTCGGTGGCAGCGATTCGGCGAATAGCGGCGGCGGGAATCTTGAGATGACGCGCGATGGCGATGTCATGACCGCCGGCGCGAACGCGCCGGCGACCATTGTGCAGTCAATCGGTGGCGGTGGCGGCACGTTGGTCATTGATGTCGCATCACAGGACGCAGGTGACGACCTGAAGCCGGACCCTTCCCAAGGCGGTACAGATAGCAGTCTGATCAAGCTCGCCGAGGCGACGACCGAAACGGGCGATGGGCAAGCCACGCAGGCGGCCGGTAGTAGTGCCACGATTGGTCTCGGTGCGAGCGCAGGATTGACCAATGACGGCGGCACGCTTGATCTCACTTACGACGGCGACCTACTAACCCAAGGCGAACGCGCCCCGGCTTTACTCGCACAAAGCATCGGCGGAGGTGGCGGCGATGCCAGACTGCTCGGCCTGGACGCAGTCAGTGTTAGTTTCGGCGGCGAAAGTGCGGCATCCGGTAGCGGTGGCGATATCATGCTGACCAACACTGGCGATATCATGACGATCGGCGAACTCTCGCATGGCGTCGTGCTGCAGAGCATCGGCGGCGGTGGCGGGTTGGTATTGCCCGACCTCGAGGCATCCACCGTCGCTTGGACGTTACGCGACAGTAACCAGGGCTCCGGTGGCGATATCCTATTCAATCAAGTCGGTGACATCCTGACACGCGGTGATCAGTCGATCGCCCTCGCTGTGCAAAGTCTCGGCGGCGGTGGCGGCATGTTGGATCGCGTCTTCAGCGGCACGGCGGGCGGCGCTGGATCCGGCGGCGATATCACCGTGACTCTCGATGGCAGCCTGATGGCGATGGGTGACAACGGTATTGGCTTGTTCGCGCAGTCGGATGGCACTGATGGCCAGGGTGATATCGACATCACACTGCAGTCGGAGCATTTTATTTTCGCGGGCGATAACGGCACGGCAGTCTGGTTGTCCGGCGGCGAGCAAAACCGTCTGGCAAATTTTGGCACGATAGCAACGAACGATGGCATCGACGGACTGGCAATACGCACCGATGGCGGCGCATTGACCATTAGTAACGCTGGCACGGTGGTTGGTTCGCTGGCTCTGACGGGTAACAACAACCGCTTCGTTAACTCAGACGCAGCACGGCTGACAGCGGGCGCCAACGTCGATCTGGGTGGCGCAGCCAGTCTGCTGAACAACGACGGTCTGTGGTCGTCTGGTGATTCGGGATACGCGTTAACCACCAACCTAAATGGCGGCTTTCAGCAGTCAGAAACGGGCAGCGTGCTCGCCGATATCGATTTTGCCAACGGCAACGTCGATCAGGTGTTTGCAACCGGCAGTGCCAATCTCAACGGTACGATTCGTACCCAACTGCTCAATACGGCCGTCATTGCTGCCGGTAGCTTTTCGCAGACACTGGTTCGCGCCGATGGCGGCCTGATCAACGATGGCGTCGTTCTGGATGCGTTGCCATCGGTTGTTGTGCAGCAGAACATGCGCTATACGGCAAACGAGGCGATCCTCGATTACGATGTCGATTTTTCTGCAGCCGGGCTCGATGCCAATCTCGCCGCGGTCGGAACTTACCTGAATGATGTGCAGAATGCTGGCGGTGGCAATGCCGCCTACGGTGACGTCATTTCCAAGCTCGTGACCGACCCGGATCTTGATACCTACCGTCACTCGCTATCGCAATTGTCGCCCGACTTTTATGCGGAACATCAGGTGCAGCTCATTAACAGTTCGCTCGACTTTGCGGATCGCATGATGGGCTGCCAGCGAGACTCCGGCGGCCGACGTGAGATCACGGAGTCTCGCTGTGTTTGGGCGCAGGTCGATCAGTTCTCGACCCGTAACGACGCGGCCCGTGATTATAAGGCGATGGATGGCACGACCGGCCGCTACTCGCTGGGTGGTCAGACACTGCTGGGTAGCGACTGGTCACTGGGGTTCAGCCTGTCGCGGGAGAGCAATAACAGCGATGGCTACGATGGTCGCTGGCGCTCTCGTAGCGAAACCAATCAATGGGGGTTGATGGCATCCCGCCGCAGTGAGCGCACTTTGTGGTCAGGCGGCGTGTCTTATGGCAAGAGTCGTGCCGTGAGCAACCGACAAGGCGCGTTGGTCAATACCTTCGGCACATTGGCTGAGCGCGAGATGGATACACTGCTGGGTCAATGGCAAGTATCGCATCGCGTACCGATGCAAGACTGGTACTGGCAACCAAGTCTTGGCGCGGGCTTTGTCGAGCTACGTAGTCGGGCCAGCCAGGAAGCCGGAGCGACCGCGTTGGATCTTCAGTTTCTTGATGACGATGAAACTCACACCTGGATAAGACCGGCACTGGAAGTTGGCAGAACGCTAAAGGTGGGTGAGAACAGTGCACTGACAATGAGCCTCGAGCTATCGGCGATCGAATTTCTAAGCGGCTCGACAACCAATATCAATGCGCGGCTGGCTGGTGCGCCGACAACAGTCGCTCCGATGGTCGTTGGCAGCGAACTACCGGACTCCATGTTGCGGACCCGATTCGGTATTGATTTCCGTGGTAGCAGTAACATGCGAACTCGATTTTTCATCGACAGCGGCAATCAGGGTCGCAATCAGCAAGACTCGGTCAATCTTCGATTCGAATTGCCGCTACGCTAGCCATCGATAGTGATGGATCGCCTCTCCAGCACAACCTGCCTTGAATTACGAAGCATAAGGCGTATCTTCGGAACAAACGGGAGGGTTTGTTCTGGGCGATCCGAACATCACACAATTGCTGCACGGCTGGGCGGATGGCAGCGAACAAGATTTGCAGCAGCTGACGCCGCTGGTGTACGAGCAGTTGCGTGTCATTGCCCAGAATGCGTTTCGTAGCGAACGCAGTGACCACACGCTGCAAGCGACGGCGCTTGTACACGAAGCTTATGCGCGCCTAATCGATGTGGAGGTCGAGTGGCGCGATCGCAGTCATTTCTTCTCACTGGCTGCGAGAATGATGCGGCGGATTTTGGTGAGTCATGCACGTGCGCATTCTGCGGCCAAGCGTGGCGATGGCATTGGCGATCTCCTGCTGGACGATGTCATTGCTATCTCCCCGGAAACCAGTGGCGAGATATTGAATCTTCACGAAGCACTCGAAGCCTTGGAAGCGCTCGATGCGCGCAAGGCAACGATACTCGAGCTCAGGTACTTCTCGGGCATGACCTATGAAGAGATGGGCGAAGTGATGGGTTTGTCGACCAGCACGCTCGACCGCGAAATGCGCTTCGCCAAGGCGTGGTTGCGTGACTATCTTGAGCGCTGAAAAAATCTGACGAGAAATTGCAGTCTGGCATATCAGCGAATGAAACCGTTGCTGCCGCGCGACGATGAGGCTGACTACGTCTGTTCGTCTCCATTTCCTGATGCCAAACGATACTGTTCGGCTTTTTCCGTTTCACCCGTCTTCTCATACAACTCTACAAGCGCGTCGGCAGTCAGCCTTGTCTTGCTATCGCCGCGTGATTGAGCATATTGCTGATAAGCTTCAAGCAGAAAGCGTTCGGCCTCATCGTAGTTCCCGCTACCAACCAGTGTTTTCCCGAGATAGTGCTTGGCCTGGGCGACGAGACGGTGTGTCTCGCCAAAAGCCGCGCGCCGAATACTGAGTGCCTGACGCAGTATGTCCTCCGCTTCGGTGTAACGCTGTTGCCGAAAATAAACGTCGCCGATGCCAATGCTGGGAAACGATCGATTGGGATGTTCGGCAGGCGTATCGAGTGCGTCTAGCGTTGCGAGCGCCAGTTTGAGATTCTCTAGCGCGCCGTCCAGATCACCCTGGTCTCGCATCAGGAATCCCCGGTTGTTGTAGGCGGCGGCCATGCTCGGGTGCGGGCTGTCGAACGTGGCCTCCATGATGCGAATGAATTCAGTGTTGGCATCAACTGCGCCATCGAGGTCGTTCATACTCTGCAGCAGTTGACTATAGCTATTCCACGTATGCGCGACTTCCATATGTAACGGCCCGAGCATCTTGGTGCGAGACTCAAGGACCTCGAGATAGAGTTTCTGCGATTCCTCGTAGCGTTCGCTATCACGCAATAACCCGGCAAGTTGCCGCTTGGTGTTATCACTATCCGGATGGTCGCGACCAAAAATTCGCTGTTGCATGGCGAGTGCATCGCGCAACAACGGCTCTGCCTCAGCGCTGCTATCGCGAATACGCAATAGACCCCCAAGCTCGTCCATCGCTTTGGCGGTTCGTATCGAGTCGCCGGGTTGGATGCGCTGGGCCATGGCAAGCGTCTCTCGAAATAACGCTTCGGCCTCTGCGTAGTTGCCCATAGTCTCCTGAAGGAACGCGCGCACTGCAATCGCATCAAGAACCTCTGTCGAATCCTTCTCGAGCAACGCGATTCGCGTGGCATAGGCACTTTCATACAATTCAAAAGCAGTGTCTGTCGTGCCTAATGCTTGCAATGTCATGCCCAGCGCAATCTGCGTTTCGGCGACGTCTAGATGCCTAGGGCCGAGAAGTGCTGATTGCTCGGTTAGCGTGTCCTGCAAAAGATCACGCGACGATTCCAGTGCGCTCAGACTGAAGTACACCTCGCCCAACACGCGCTGCATTGAGAACTGTACTTCCGGCTGTTCAGCGAGCTCAGTGCGAACTCTCAGTGCGCCTGCATCCTACAGATCGCGTGCTGTCAATTCTTCGCCCAGCGATTGATTAGGCTTCGATACGGTGAACAAGCCAGTTACAAACGCGACGACTTCATTCGCTTTACGTTGTTCTTCGAGAGCGTTGTCGCGTTCCAAAGCGAGTTCGTTCGTGTAGTGCGCAATCATCAAGCCAAACAAGGTGACGATTGCGAATGTTGCGACCACACCAAGACGATGGCGTTGCATAAATTTTGCGGTGCGATAGAAGGCGGAGTCGGGCCTTGCCACTACTGGCAGGCCTTCGAGGTGTCGTTGAATGTCCAATGACAGCTGGTTGGCTGAACTATAGCGACGCTCCGGGTCAGGATGTAACGCCTTCATGCAGATCATATCCAGATCGCCAGCTAACATCTTGACAAGCCGATCAACGCGCACGCCACGCGTTGCCTCGAGCGCTTCATCGGTGAGTGCAGTGTTATCGGACAGGTCCGTCTTGATCGCAACACTCGGCCGACTTGCGTGCGAGGTAGTCGATTCGCGAATGCCGCTTCCTGTTTGTCGCGCGACATCGTAGTGACGCTTCCCGGCAAGCAACTCGTACAGCAAGGCGCCCAGTGCATAGATATCGATGGCAGTCGTCACCGGTCCGCGGCTCAATTGCTCGGGCGCAGCATACACTGGTGTGTGCAATGCCATGCCCGTCATCGTCAGTTCGTCGTTGTCCTGCTCCACGAGCAACTTGGCGATACCAAAGTCGAGCAGTTTGACGTCGCCCTGTGACGTCACGAGGATATTGGAGGGTTTCAGGTCGCGGTGAACAATTAGATTGCGGTGAGCTGCGTGGACCGCCTCGCAGACTTGTATGAATAAGATCAGCCGTGATTTGATGGATAGCGAGGCATTGTCACAATACTGCGTGATCGGCGACCCGTCGATGTATTCCATGGCGAAGCAAGGTCGCCCATCATCCGTCACGCCGCCATCAAGTAAACGTGCAATATTGGGATGCTCGAGACGGGCGAGCAATTGCCGCTCCTGCTCGAAGCGATGCACAACGTTCTCGCTGTCCATGCCCTTCTTGATGACTTTCAGTGCAACCTGTTGTTCGAAGCTCGAGTCGGCGCGTTCGGCAAGAAAGATAGAACCCATGCCGCCGCTACCTATCCGGTCGATCAAGCGCCACTGACCAATGGTAGAGCCAATCAATTCTTCATCAGAGGCGACAACACGCTGCAACAATGGTTCGTCATGGCGCGTTTCCTGCGCGTCTGCTTCTAGCAGAGCGAGAACCCTCTCGGCAAGCTCGCTATCGTCCTTGCAGGCATGGCTGACGAATGCGTCGCGCTCGTCCTCCGGCAACGCAATGGCTCTTTCGAATAGCGATTGAAGCCGTGCCCATTCGTGCTCTGCCATGAATTCGCTCCGAGTGTTCTCTAACGAAATAAGCGCCGAACAGGGAGGGCGCAAGGAAGCGTATTGAAACTAAGCTATTTGTATTCTGCTCAATATAGCATGTGGGGTCGGGTCCGTTCTGAGTCGTGGTTGTTAGCTGGCTCGAGTAGCGTGAGCTCCTAGAGGCGTACTGCCCTCCGAAGGCAGGGGTCAGAGGTTCGATCAATTGCATGGCAATTGACGACGAGCGGTTTGCCGCAAAGCATGGAGGGTCAAGATCGGCTTAGGCCGATCTAAATCACTTCTTCGCCGAGAGATTCGGATACAATGTATACAACGCGCCCGTAGCTCAGCTGGATAGGCGAGCAACGGTTCGCGTAGCGAAGGCCGGGCATGCCCGGCCAGTATGCGAGCGCCACGAGCCTACCAGCGAGTGGCCGTCCCGTGGTGAGTTAAACGCCGGGCGGAAAAAGAATATAATCAGGACAAATGCGCCCGTAGCTCAGCTGGATAGAGTACTGCCCTCCGAAGGCAGGGGTCAGAGGTTCGAATCCTCTCGGGCGCGCCATCTAAAGAAAAGGGTCCATCAGGGCCCTTTTCTTTAGATGCTGTTCGCAAGAATCGAACCTCAGGTTCGACAAAACGCGATAGCGTTTTGGACGTCCGAAGGGCGCCCCGCAGGGGTGAAAATCGACCTTAGTCGATTTGAATCAATCCTCTCGGGGCCGCTCTCGGCCATCCTTGGCCTGCGCGGCATTCGTGCGTCCTGCACATCACGCT
>ERZ1740062.1255-NODE-1255-length-10661-cov-16.702715_pt1 | contig 10661 bp, 5 predicted proteins | sample MGYA00581741_ERZ1740062 | MGnify/ENA primary metagenome ERZ1740062 (study PRJEB43018, sample SAMN04849747) | marine metagenome | isolation source: floating plastic debris | place: Pacific Ocean | collected 2008-09-01 | study: EMG produced TPA metagenomics... | reverse complement strand
ACTAAATAACACTTCGTAAATTGGAATTATCTTCTCATTTATTTGAAAATCCCAATGCTCACTAGTATATGCTACTCAGTACTGGAAAGAGGTTGGTTGGTTGACGCTGGAAAATAATAAGAAGGCAATTTCACGCAGTAAAATGTGCCTATAATTCATCTAACAAAAATTTAGAACCTGGAGCAAGTTTTTAGATATCGACAGTATTGAGTTTTATGTTGGTATCTCATCTTAAGCTTGTGATTAGTACATACATGCATGGCCTTTGTCTTCTCTTTAAAGCAAACCCTGATTATGTTGTGAACTCTATAAATGTTGTTTAGTTTGTACACTAAAGTTCAATGAGATATATTATTTTACAATGTTGTCAGGAGTTATTGTCCTTTTGTACAAGTGAAGACAACTTCGGCATAAATTTCTTGTGAATGCTGTAACAGTACATAAGAGCTATGCTCATCACATTGGTGAATTACTTTTTCAGCCTCGCGCTCCTGTATTTGACAAATCTATCTGTAGATACCCATATTATGCATACATTGTCATGGAAGCATCATTTGTACATTTACACATACTTGTATATTGTGTCATTCTATTATATTCTCACAAACATCTAATATGATAGTATGATAATTTCTCATTTTAGTGTTGGCCTGAACTGTGCATTAGGAGCCAATGAAATGAGGCCTTTCATAGAGACAATTTCTCTAAACACCACATCCTTTGTTCTGTGTTATCCTAATGCTGGATTGCCAAACACATTCGGTGATTACGATGAGACACCAGAGGTCACTGCTGAGAAACTGAAGGTTGGTCTGTGTATGTTTTGTGATACATGTGTCCGATTTTAATTCTCAATTCCCACAACGCAATTTTTCACTGGATATTCCAGAAATACTCAGTTAAAGCCTTATATGCTATCAGTGACTCCCTGTGTACGGGAATTCCGATATTTTGCATTCTGGGATAGTCATTAACATGGCCTGGTCTTCTTCATATCTGTTTGTTTTGAGCAATCCAGGCTCATCTTCAATCCAAAATTACTGTACTTCTCATTATTCGTACTTCTTTCTTGTCATGCACTGTTATCGTTTTGATAACATGCTCAACATTGGGGTGATATTATGGTGGTTTGTTGACGATTTTTATTACAATCTGGATATTTTTTGATACAGGCTTCAAGAGATTTGTTGCATTCAGTTTCATCACAGAAAAGCCTCCTAAAGCTAGGACCTTAAACAGGGATTATTTCTGAAATTTGGCCCTCAGTTGTGTCAAAAGTCACTGGATGCCGCAACATTTTATGGTTCAGATTTATTTATATTTAATCTCCACAGAGCTTTGCACAAGATGGTCTTGTGAACATAGTAGGAGGATGTTGTGGGACAACCCCTGATCATATTAACGCTATTTGTAAAGCAGTGAGCAGCTGCAAACCAAGACTTCCGCCGTCTTCTATCAGAGAGGGACATATGAAACTATGTGGTAAGTTTTTAACACTACCCAATTGGTTAACTGCCTGGGGATATAAGATGATGAAATTCATCACAAGTGAATTGAATTGCGATACCCTACAGGATTAAAGTATACATGGAATTTAAAGCAGCGACCTGGCTCAGATTGGTCAAATTCATGAGAGCAAATATATTAGCGAATTATGAATTTTTGAATTTCAATTATATAAGCTATAATTGAGAGTTTCCTAAAAATATGATAATAAGCGGAATTTAAATTTTGATATTTGGCCAAATGGCAAAATTTATATTCAAATGAAAATTTTCTTCCTGTAGGGTATAAGGGAATTTGGTTGGATATATCCATTGACAAAAAGCTATTTTACAAGGAGATCTAGGGCTGTCTCAATATGTGCATTTTTTTATTAAAAAATCATTTGTATGATCTGTAAGCGTAAAATTAGGTGGTAAAATCATGAATACGTAATAACATATCATATGGTAAAAGTATTATATGTACTACACCACAGGTATTAAAAGATTTCTCATGCTGTGTCAACCTAAAAGTGCAAGTAGTTCCTTGAATCTAACAAACTATCAAGTATCAATCACTCAAGCTGCTGTAATAGCCATGGTAATTCATTTTTAAAACAATCATGTAAAGAGAAATACTTTTCACCAGGTTGCATTCATCAGGCCAAATAGGCTAAGGCACCTGTTGACAGATCAATGTCGTGGAAAGCCTACTTCCATTGGACAGTATTTTGGAAGATATTGACTGTGGTTAAGGATATTTTGAGAAACTGGTCATGTGGTTGCAAACAGTCTTAAAGCGTGTAGCATTGACCACAATCTTTCAAACCCTCACTATTGATTCATGGAGACCAGGTGTTGGATTGTCAGTCAGCAATACCCATCCTCATCGTCGGTGGGTCAGCCACAACAGGCGATTGTGCTACTTTTCGTGAATTACATCATGTTAAAATATTCAAATCTATCATCAGAATACAGCCAATTTGATGAGATTTGTAAAAATCTGTCATCAAAATTATGAAATATGCGTGAGCTTTTTTCATCGTCAAAAATTCTTTCTCGGGCATGTAGACATCTTTTTTTCTTGGAGGCAAAAAAATTGTACTATATCAGAAAAAATCAGTTAACAAGTAGGTAGTTTCGCCCCATATGAAAAAGTTCAGTAATTACAGAAAAGGACAACCAGTAAACAACAAAAAAAAAGTAGATGAATGATTCAGAATAATAGGGTTACCAAGTGTATGTTGATAAAAAGTGTTGGATATTCGAGGGAAAAAAAACTTGACAAATGAAACAAACATCCCCCACGTCATATTTGCTCTGTGCAATCTGCAGCACTGAGGCACTGCTATTTTTTTCTGACCTTCACACTCAGACAAACAACAACACGACATGCAACGTGCACATATCTATCACAAACTCCTCATTTTTAAATCTCTGAGACTTTCTCAGTTAGCTGCTGCTGTATGATTCTTCCACTCGTTTTTTACCGCTGTGTCGCCTTCTATTTCTGAAAGAATTGCTAGGCTTGACCGCAGCAGAAGCAGGGCTCATGGTTTCAATGCCTTCCCTCTTGACTCGTTTCTCTAGTATAAGCGTGGCCTTTTCCTCAACCTGTATGATTTCTCTATGATAACGGCGTCGTGGTTGTCTCAGTCCATATGCACAGTGGTTGTAGCCAAAGTGGTCAACAAATCTGTGTTTTGTCCTCTGTAATTTAAATATTTATAACTTATGAGCATCTTCAAATTTTGGTGATCTACCTTAGCTTAAATAAAATACCCTGAAATGTAAAGAAAGGACATTTTTTCTCTTGTATAATCATAAAAAGCAGATGTTTGGCCTGCTGATTACAACAAAGCTTCATTGCTGTTGGGGATTTCTGGTCTAGGCAGGCTAAGGAAGTTCTTTGGTGTGCGATTGCATATACTGACAGACTAAGCATATTTCTTATTGTTTTTTGCTTCACAAATTTCACATAATTATACTGACACACCGAGTTGCTCATGTGAATAGATACTTTTGGTAAGATTTTATTACCATACTGATGTACATAGCCTACTTAATGATATATACTTACTGCGCATTGGATCTGACATTTTGACACGTTGTAGCCTCGATAATTGTTAGAGCAAGTCAGACAAGCATTCAAACATGTGCACTTGGCTCCCATGTCTAACCAGTATTCTGTGCAACTCAGTATAACACCTCCGAATAACGCCTGCAATACAAAGTACTGAATAAATACAATCGAGTAATAGTTTAATGTCTAAAAAAATACATGCATGGTATACAATACAATACGTAAAATCAATGCTAGGCTAATACTTATATATTTCTGATGTCTTTGCTTCACTAGACTTACTCCAAATATTTGTAATAAAGAGGTACATGTACTTGTTAACTACAATAGGACTTGTTTGAGTTCAAAAACCAACTTGCATAGTTTTCAGCACTAGTTTCAATAGCAGCCTGGGGATCTTGGTACTGGTACTACCAACTACTACATCCAACAAATTTAATTACCACAGTATCGGAACGTGCCCCATTTTCCTTCCTATGATTTGCTTGTCATCATGGGTGCTAAAACATTCTCATTTCCTTGTGCAGCAAACGTTAAACGGGATGACAGGGAACATTGATGAGTATGCACTGTGTTGACCGGCGGCACTAAGATTATATAACCCATTGAACAACATGTTATCCAGTCTGGCAAAAAGTTAGCAGGCCATTTTTCTATTTACAAGGTCCTGTTTTGATGACAATGCCCCTACTGACTCAGGTAATAAACATCAAGTTTGCCAGGGAATGTATGTTTTTTATTACCGATTTTTAAATCAGTTTCTTTGGTGGTCAGGGTATTACATAACAAATAACCACTAGGTCAGTGCACCAAAAATTCTGCACCCAGAAGCATACCACTATCAAAGATCATTTTAGTTGACAGTAAAAAACCGCTAAAGGTGACTCTGAAGTTTGTCATAAACAAGCTTTTCCGACTCATGAGATGTAATGTCAGTATGGACATTGTAATTACTATACTCGTTAGATATAAAATATGGCGCATACAATAAAAATTCACCCCCTTCAAAGCCGCTTTGGAAATTGAAACAAAAAGTTTGAATTGCCATTTGCCAACAATTTATCTGAGTACCAAAACCAAAGACAATCATGACGCATGTGCCCAGCCAGAGTTTAGCTGGAAAGCAGTATGACGCCATAACATAATACTCACCAAGCCAAAGGTTATATTCACTAAAGGTTGTAATCTTAAACTCATTACTGTACTTTCATTTGGAAGTTAGAATTGTTGCCAAACTCCCTCCAATATTCTTTTCTGTAAAAAAAAATTACTGTCGAAGAAGCTGGGTGTTTCAAAAGAACGAATGACAAATAAGATCTCCTGCTCAATGTCAGACACCCGTTTTATATGTGAGGAAATTTTGTTTTGACTGGAGAATATAGGTTTGTCTGTCATCGAATGCTGTCAACAGGGATTCCGAGAACAATAATACTGCTGCAAAAACTAGCCTTAGGTGCTCAGACATCGTATTGGATTGAGTTTCTGGGCACCACCTTGCTCATCCTGGTTCCGATCTTAGTTTAGTTCTTAGGCTACTGTAAACGCAGAAAGAGATGGATGTTTGAAATGGTAGCTTGAAATTTTAACTTCTCTGTCTTGTACAATCATTAATATTTTTTTTAATTTTGCGCAAATAATGGAAGGCCAGAAGGGCGTATGATACCCTGTCCCAACATATCAACAATTACAACTCCATACTCACTGTATTGTTAATCAAAATAGTTTTATTCATCATGAATTTTGGTTAATCATTGGTTTTACACCCATATTACAAGGAAAACTGAGTACTGTGTTTGTAGATAATATAAACTAAAATCTTCACAATTCTGGTCACAAAATTTTCCACCGCGCTAACTTCCTGTTGAGGCGAAACACTGTAATACTAGCTGTATAAACCACAAGCAGCTTAGTGTGCCATAGAGAACATTATAATTGGTGTTGCTATTATCCTAGCCAAGGTGTTGTACATATTGGTAGATCCTTGCTCTATTTACCTTCTGGGTTGCGTATGGATTAACTTAGTCTTTCGCGCACTACTTGTCTGAGAGAACATGTTTTTTGAATTATAGTCCAATTATATATACCCTAATCTAAGAGCCTAATGAAATATTGACATCTTGACCATTTGTACACGAAACACACAGACAGCAGGTTTGGCCAATTTTTACTTTGAAAGTTCGATTCAAATTCTACTTATTTTAATTCGATTCGAATATAATTTGATGCGTGAAATGCAATAATTGCTCTGCCTACAGGGCTAATATCATGAAAATCTGTACAAAACATTGAAATAATTGATAGTCAATTGGGGTGATTCCCGAGGTCTAACAGCCAGTTTCTTTAAATCGATTCAAATCAGATAAATATTTGGAATATTTGGATTATTTGGTCTATTGGAGAAAGATAAGCATAAACTCACGATAAGACTGAACTGAGACTCATGACAGTAGAACAGAATTTGCACTTCCAAGACATAGTCGGCTGCAATCTGACAACTCCCAGAAAACACCCTCACGAAAATTATTGAGAGAAGTACGCATCTTATTGACTGTTCTATCACCCCATCATTGAGTGTTTAACTTTGAATTCAAAAGCATCTAACTGATGGATAAAAGGCTATTATAGTAAACGTGATGGATTTTATCTGGTGTAAAATGCCCTAGTCCCTTTTACCAACCCAAAACTAGACGTTGGTCACTGTATTTATTTTTTTGTCACAACCTAATAAAGGCATCAGTGGGTATGGTAGACGAGATGAAATATGCCCTACATACTGGAGTGTTAGCAAGTAACAGCTTCAGCTACTTGTTCAAGCTTTACTGCATAAACTTTAGCTCCTTTTACTACATATAGGTAGCGATATTTGCTGATGAAATGTTTTGGGTGAAAGCTATAGGCTAAACTAAATTTCCAGGTGTACATTCACTAAAATTGTTTGACAATGATGACACCCAACAGTAGTTTGGTCGTTTCATTTGTATCAGCTAGGATTGAGCTGTGTTTTAAGCCGTTGGTTTGGATGTAGGAAAAAACTTCCTCTTGGGCATAGGTTGTGCCTTGGTACAGACTTATTTTCGAAATGTGCTAAAGAAAAGTTGGTAACAAAGAGATGAATTTAACTTATAAATGACAGGGAAGATTTGAGAATTAGTCATTCAATGCTTATTTTTTGCATTTTGTAATATCCAGCGTTCATTAGAAGATTAAAGTAAAACCGAATCCATACTTTTATCAGATGCGTAACTAACAAAACTACAATAAATTAGAGCGATGCCTAGAAATAAACTCTCAAAATCTTTGTAGTACAATTGATGAGCTACAACTGCAACCACAATTGAGGTCAAAGTCTATTAGCCGCCAGTTACATAAAAAAATACTCTTGAACATGGATATGTCTGATGTATCATTCCATTTCAGTGCTCTTGAAGTATTCTGTACATGCGTCACAACCAGCAAAAAGTTTTTGGAAATCTTTTTCAATTTTGCACTTGTTGGTGTATGAAAGAATTGTGACAGCAGTCAGCTTCTAATCGGGAGATTGCTTGGTAAAGTTGTGTATGGCGTGTAGTTGTTGGAAACCTTCACTTGCTGTCCCGGTAACCTACTCCTGATTGGGATGCGGTTAATGTACTCATTGTTGCAAAGATGGCTGGTATCACGGTTGTCATCTTTCGGGGTATTCTGGTCCGTATGGTGGTAGGTATCCGCATATAGTATTGACAACCTGCGGTGCACGATGCTCCTACAATGTGAAAGATTTTATATTGAATTATGGATGCGATTGACTATGAAATGGAGCCATTGAAAGAAGCAAGGTCACTCTGCTGGGTATTGATCTCTTTACGAAAATGATATATAATTCTTATCCTTTTACATATTTTGTGAAGTTCTCATGGAGTTGCCACACAATAGGTGTTGATATAATGTCTGGGGGATGAGATGTTTGGAGGCGTTGCAATGTGAAAATGGACAGGTCTGAGTGCAAAACACGTTTCATAAGCAGCAATACAATGGTTAATGATATATGCTTGTCAAAATGTGTTTGTTACTTAGGTCTCAAAATGTGAAAATCATGTTTCACATAACACATGATGATACGAAACGGGGCATGTAGTCGGAAACATCAATACGTATCAATCCACCTCATTGTTCAAGAGCATATGACTAACAATAACAACATTACTTGTTTGCCACTGCACAACATAAGAGGCTGAGTGTACTTTTTACTACGGTTCTACTTTTTTTGATCGTGTGGAGTTGTCCCGTTGTTAGTAGGATTGCCACCCCTGAATTCCTACTTCAATAGTACCTACAGGCAAGTATATCAATATTATATCAATCCATAGATAATGAAACAACCATAGTTATCAAAATTACAAGTACATACATTTTGAAATTCAAAAATAGAAAGACACATGGGACTATATAGGGGAATTTGTTTTTCATATTCCGTTCGTTTGCAAACATGTGCGATAAAATGACATCACGATAATCATTTTGTACTATCATACTTACAAAACACAATTGTACGCAGTTTGATAAGTCGAAAGTCCTCAGGGTACTATCACATGAGAGGCAAGTACGAATACATCGACATTTCACTCCTGCGGGCAAGTTTTTGTAACACCGCTCCCTGTTCGGTTGTGCCGATATGATGTACTCCACATTGCTTAGGTCACGGATTGTTCTTGAAGTAGCATGCGGTATGAGCGCCATCTACAACATATATATTCGATAATGAGAAATCACAAATGACAAATATCTGAGAATCTAGATGTATATGATTATGATCTCTTTGTGGTAGCTACATGTACAATACATCTCACATGTACTACCCCAACCTTGCTAGGTGACTCTATCCACATTGTATGATGCTAATAACCTGAAATCGAGATTGATTTAGAGTTTAATGCTCTTTAAAAACCTTATAAAATGCAAGTTTTAAAGAATGTATGTTGTTATTTACCGTTAAGATAAGCAGCAGAGAACATGGCAGTATGTGTGAAACGTGTATCTTCATGTTGATTGTTGTTAAGTAACCTCTGTAATCACACGATAATCACACGATAATCACTCGCAGTCTGTAGATTAATGACCATCGCAATGTTCAAGCCTCCTTTTATATGCGAACAAAATTAATGAGCTTGCCATGATAGAAAAAATGTGGTCTGATTAATCCTATGTGGAACAGCGCAGCATTAGCTTTGTTGTCTAACCAGATGCTAAAGTGAAATTTTATGACTTCCTGAAGGAGAAAATAAAACATGCTCAATATTAATGGTTCAAGTAAGAACAGTTGCATGTCATTTTGTCAACATAGTGCAACGTTATTGCATGCTCTATCAAAACATTGCAACCTGTTGGTACATGGTAATAGGTTGAATTTGGCACAGAAATATCAGTGACATCACAAAAAAATGGAATGGTTCCAAAAAATATGCTGCACTTTGATCAAATGTTACCGATAACGGATATGCCATTTGAGCAAACCAAAACCAGCACTGTACTATACCTCATTATGGTAGTGGTACAGCGAATTTGCATTGATCGGTCTTGATTAAAGTTCATAAATATATATATATATATATATATATCCTGTTGTTCGTAAAAAATGCTAGTTATACACCACAGTCGATTTTATGTTTACATTTGGGGTTACATGTACTTCATGATGGCTTCATAATGACCTTGGTGTAAAGTCACACCTGTTCTGTTACCAATGATTCATGGGGAATCTGCAGTATTCTTTTCAGCAGTGCTGGTCCAAGCACCTCTGTTCTAAACATATTCAGAAAATAATTTATCTTCTCTGATTCCATTTCATTAGACACCTACTCAGTGCAGATTTCTTTTCATTTTTAATACTTACTTTTTTTACTTTTCTGTGTGAGTCCGGACAGTTCTGTATACCAGGCTGTATCGACAGACTTCTGCGCAGCTGTGGTGTTACTCCAGCTGTCTGCACTTCAAGGTAGCCTTGAACTTGTCAGCAGTATCTGACATCACAGCTTCACCTGGTAAAACATTCCACAATCGAACTGTCGAAGGATAAAAAGAATACAAATGGTGGTTAGTGCGTGAGCTTGGTATGAGGAATTTGTGAGCAGAACCTCGAGCATTAGTGTCTAGCGGGATGGGAATATCTACTTCTTTGTGATAGGCTTTGTGAAAGAGTGTTAGTTTAAGCTCCTTTCTCCTCCGCTGCAGGGGCGGCCATTCAAGATCATCTAACATATTCGTCACACTGCTATCTCGTCCGAAGTCTCCAGTAACAAACCGTGCTGCTTTTCTCTGCACTGCCTCCAGCCTTGAAATGTCCTTCTTAGTATGGGGATCCCAAATACCGACACTGTACTCCAGTTTGGGCCTGATCAAGGATTGATAGGCAAGGGTCTTTGTTTTCCTGGGACAGTGACTGATGTTACGTTGTAAGAAGGCTAGTTTGCTGAAGGCCTTTGATGTAATTTCTTCAATATGAGGTGACCAAGACAAGTTAGATGATATAGTAATACCCAGGTACTTGGCAGAGCTCACTTTCTCCAACTGGTGACTTCTCATGGTGTAGTTGGTTTCCATAGGTTTCTTCTTCAGTGTTATGGATAACTGGACGCACTTCTCTGGATGAAACTGCATTTTCCAATCATCTTCCCACTGAAGTAGCCCGTTCAGGTCGTCCTGGAGTTTGTTCCTGTCGTCATCTGATGTTATCTGTTTGTAAAGCACACAATCGTCAGCAAAGAGTCGTATACTGGAGTGTTTGGTATAGGAAGGCAGGTCGTTTATGAACAGAAGAAACAGCAGCGGTCCAAGAACGCTTCCTTGTGGGACCCCTGATGAAACTTCACTCCTTTCAGATGATACTCCATCAACTACAACCTGCTGGGTACGATTATTCAAGAATGATGAGATCCACTTGTGAGTCTGTGTGTTCACTCCATATCTTATCAGCTTATTCAGTAGGAGATCGTGTGAAACCTTATCGAATGCCTTTGAGAAGTCCAGCAGGATTACATCGCACTGGCCTTTGTTCTCAATGGTACCAATAAAGTCTGTGATGGTAGAGACAAGTTGGGTTTCACAGGATCTGCGCTGGC
>ERZ1740062.1254-NODE-1254-length-10667-cov-3.427064_pt1 | contig 10667 bp, 14 predicted proteins | sample MGYA00581741_ERZ1740062 | MGnify/ENA primary metagenome ERZ1740062 (study PRJEB43018, sample SAMN04849747) | marine metagenome | isolation source: floating plastic debris | place: Pacific Ocean | collected 2008-09-01 | study: EMG produced TPA metagenomics... | reverse complement strand
GCGCCAGGGGCCAAGCCCTCCCCCTACTCCATAGCAACCGTTTCGCGCAGCTCTGGGGAGAGGGTGGCAAGCGTTTCGCGCAACCAGGCGACCTCACCCTCACGCTCGGCCGCGTCGCGGCGGCGCAGCCCCTCTGCATCCCCCCAGCCCATCGCAGCGCGGCCGCGCGCGGCCTCCCGCCGCAGCCGGTCGCGGGCCGCGTTGACCACCAAACGATGGAGCCAGGTCGTGAACGCCGCCTCGCCACGAAAGCTGCGGATCCGGCGGCCAAGCGTTGCGCAAACATCCTGCGCCAGATCCTCGGCCTCGGCCCGGTTGCCAAGGATACGCCACGCGACACGGAAAATCCGGTCGTAATGCCGGGTTACAAGGGCCGCGAACGCCGCGCGGTCCCCCGCAACCGCATCCGCCACCAAGCGCGCATCTTCCGTGTCCATCAACATCCCTTATAGGACGCAGCGCAGCCCGCCCTGCTTGGCCGGTCAAATCTTTTTTTCGCCGAGCCGCGCGCCCATGGGGCGCATCGGACGGGCCGATGGACGCAGAGTGTTGGAATTTGTGTTCGGCGCGGGGCTTGGCCAGATCCGTGCTCGATGCGAGATTTGCGGGGGAGGTGCGCGATGCGTCTGATTGTGTTGGTTCTGCCCTTGGCCTTGATTTTGGCCGCCTGTGCTACGCTGAGTGAGGATCAGTGCCGCGGCGGCAACTGGGCCGGGATCGGCGCGCTTGACGGTGAGGCCGGGCGGGCGCCGGACTGGATCGCGCGCCACGCCGAAGCTTGTGCGGATTTCGGCATCCAGCCGGATCGGGAGGCTTGGGCCGCCGGCCGGGCCGAGGGTTTGGTGCTGTATTGCCAGCCTGCGCGCGCCTATCGGATCGGCCGCAGCGGCGCGCGGATTTCGTCGGTTTGTCCCGCCGCCGCACGGGCGAAAATGCAAACGCCGTGGGAGCATGGTCGCCAATACTATCGCCTGGAGCAGGATATCGATCAGATCGACCGAGAGATCGACGAGGCGTTTCGCAAGGCCACAGTGACCGAAGATGCCGCGCTCCGCGACGCGCTGCTGCGCGACATCAGCTTTTTGCGGTTTCGACAGGGCACTTTGGAACACCGGCAAGCACGGTACAGCAGCTGGCCCTAAGCTGCGTTTCGTGACTGTGATAAGGGCGGTTCAAGCTTTGGGTGTGAGCCGGGCCCACTGTCCTTGGGTCAGATGAAAAGGGGTCTCGGCCGTGGTGACAGGCCTGGAAAATTGCCTCTTTTTTGAGTTTATCTCGCGCCAAGAATGGCTACGATTGCGCGTGGAAAGGCGCCGAAGAACACGCCACCGAAGGGAGAGGGGGGCCGAATGGCCTTAGATGCCAGCATAGACGCCGCGGACACGTTCCCAAAGCTGCTGAAGCGCAACGTCGCCGTGCGCGGGGATCGTCCGGCCTATCGCGTGAAGGAATACGGGATCTGGCAAAGCTGGACCTGGGCCGAGATCGCGGCCGAGATCGAGGCACAGGCCAAAGGGCTGATCGCGCTCGGCCTTGTCGAGGGCGATCACGTGGCGATCATCGGACGCAACCGGCCAGAGCTTTACGGCGCCATGGTTGCGGTGCAAATGGCCGGCGGCATCCCCGTGCCGCTCTATCACGACAGTGTCGGGGAGGAGATGGCCTATGTCCTTGATCACGCCGGCGCCCGTTTTGTCGTGGCCGAGGATCAAGAGCAGGTGGACAAGGTGCTTGAAGTCTCGGACGCGCTGCCGGGGTTAGAGCGGATCCTGTATCTCGATCCGCGCGGCCTGCGCCGGTATGACCACGCGCGGTTGAGCCGTCTTGAGGCGGTTGCGGAGCAAGGGCGCACAGAGGGCGACGCGGGGGAGCTTGCCCGGCGCATCGCGGGCCAGGACGCGGACACGACATGTGTGATGCTCTACACCTCTGGCACCACGGGACGGCCGAAAGGCGTGGTGCTGTCCAACCGCAACATTATCGAAACGTCGCGCGCGTCGGCCCTGTTCGACACGTTGGTCGAGACCGACAGCGTGCTGGCCTATTTGCCGATGGCCTGGGTCGGCGATTTCATCTTCTCGATGGGGCAGGCCTATTGGTCGGGGTTTTGTGTTGCGTGTCCGGAAAGCGAAGAGACCATGCAGCACGATTTGCGCGAAATCGGCCCCACCTATTTTTTCGCGCCGCCCCGCTTTTTTGAGGGTTTGTTGACCAATGTGATGATCCGCATGGAGGATGCCGGCCTGCTGAAGCGCCGGTTGTTCCATCATTTCATGGCTTTCGCCAAGACCTGGGGGCCGCGGATCTTGGACGGAGAGGCTGTGCCGCTGCCGCAAAAGCTGTGGTACCAGCTGGGTGCGCTGGCCATTTACGGTCCGCTTAAAAACACGCTTGGGCTGACGCGGGTGCGGGTTGGGTCTACCGCGGCCTGAGATCTTTGAATTCTACCGCGCGCTTGGGATCAATCTAAAACAGCTTTACGGGCAGACCGAGGCGAGCGTGTTCATCACCCAACAGCCCGATGGGGAGGTGCGCGCCGACACGGTGGGTGTGCCAAGCCCCGGCGTTGAGATCCGGCTGGGCGACACGGGCGAGGTTTTCTACTGCTCTCCCGGTGTGTTTCAGAGCTATTACATGAACCCCGAAAGCACAGCCTCGACCTAGGATGCTGAGGGCTGGGTGGCCACGGGCGATGCCGGTTTCATCGAAGAGAAAACCGGCCATTTGCGGATCATCGACCGGGCCAAGGATGTGGGCAAAATGGCCGATGGGCGGATGTTTGCGCCGAAATACGTGGAAAACAAGCTGAAGTTCTATCCCAACATCTTAGAGGCCGTCGTCATCGGCAATGGGCTTGAGATGTGCACCGCGCTTATCAACATCGATCTGACGGCCGTTGGCAATTGGGCGGAGCGCAACAACATCGCCTATGGCAGCTACCAGGAGTTGGCCGGTTTGCCGCAGGTCTATGCGATGATCGCGGGTCATGTGGCAGAGGTGAACACCAGCGTCGCCGCGGACGAGATGCTGTCGGGGTGCCAAATCCACCGGTTCCTGGTGCTTCATAAGGAACTGGACGCCGATGACGGGGAGCTGACCCGGACCCGGAAGGTGCGCCGCCGCACCATCGAAGAGAAATACGGAGATTTGATCGCCGCGCTTTACGACGGGTCGGCGCGCGTCTCGACAGAGACCGAAGTCACATACGAAGACGGGCGCAAAGGCTCGATCAAGGCGACGCTGACCATTTCTGACGCCGAAGTGGCGACCGACCGTCCCCGGATGGCGGCGCAATGAAGGCCCGCGACGGCGGGGCGGTGCGATGAAGGCGGGCGACGGCGGGGCCGTACGATGAGCGCAGGATCGAAAGCGGTGCGTCGGTGAGCGCGCTGTTGCAAAGCCCGTTGGTTCAGCGTTGCGCGCTTGGGCTTTTGACCTTTGGCTGCGCGGTCTGGTTGGTCGTGGGCGAGTACAATCCGCTGGCGCTGGCGGTATTGGTGACGCTTTACTTTTCGGGCTATGTCGCGTTCCGCTGGATCTGGTGGATGGACGACAACCGGATGACGCCGAAACGGTTGCAGGTGGGCATTGTGTGGGCGCTGATGGGCTACAACCACGACAATCGGGAGTTCGACCCCGGTCCAGCACGGGTCTATTTCATTTTGTTGGGGTTGCAGTTCGCGGGGCTGGTTTTGCGCCCTGTGGTCCAATGGGTGGTGGGGTGATGGGGTTCGGCGCTCGCGCAAGGCGCATCGCCCCGCCCCCCATCCCCGATAAGGGGCCCGATAAGCGGTGCGAAAAAGGAGCCTTTCATGGGGTCGATGGAGGGTCCGATGTCTGAGACGGTGACGGCGGATGGGCGGACCATCGGCGGGGTGCTGATGGAGATGCGGGGTATCACCCTGCGGTTCGGGGGTGTGACGGCGATCAAGGATATCTCTTTTGATATTCGCGAGGGCGAGATCCGCGCCATCATCGGGCCCAACGGGGCTGGCAAATCGTCGATGCTGAACGTGATCAACGGCTTTTATCACCCGCAGGACGGCGAGATTTGGGTCCGCGGCAAAAAACGCCGGGCGCTGCGCCCGCATCAGATCGCGCATCAGGGCATCGCGCGGACCTTTCAAAACATCGCGCTTTTCAAGGGCATGACGACGCTGGACAACATCATGACCGGGCGCTTCACCAAGATGCGGGCGCCCTGGTGGCAGCAGGCCGTTTGGGCCGGACCGGCGGAGCGGGAAGAGACCGCCAACCGCGAGATCGTCGAGCGGATCATCGATTTTCTGGAGATCCAGCCGATCCGGAAAACGCCGGTCGGACGCCTGCCTTACGGGATGCAGAAGCGCGTCGAACTTGGTCGGGCGCTGGCCGCCGAGCCGAAGCTTCTGCTTCTCGATGAGCCGATGGCGGGCATGAATGTCGAGGAGAAGGAGGACATGAGCCGCTTCATCCTCGACGTCAACGACGAGTTTGGGACGACGATTGCGCTGATCGAGCACGATATGGGCGTGGTCATGGACCTGTCAGACCGGGTTGTGGTGTTGGATTACGGCCAGAAGATCGGCGACGGCACGCCGGCGGATGTGCGCAACGACCAGGCTGTGATCGACGCCTATTTGGGGGTGCCGCATGACTGACGGCTGTTCGGGGCGTCGCAAGTCGGAACAGGAAGGGCCGGGCGATGAGTGCTGATTTTCTCAATCTGATCGAGGTCATTTTAAACGGTCTGATGGCCGGGGTGATGTATGCGCTGGTCGCGCTTGGCTTTGTTCTGATCTTTAAAGCGTCGGGCATTTTCAATTATGCGCAAGGGGTTATGGCGCTTTTCGCGGCGCTTACACTGGTCGGGCTGCAACAGGGGCAAGTGCCGTTCGCGCATTTGATCAAGGCCGTCACCGGGCTTGACGTGCATCATTGGTGGTCGATGCCGACGCTGCTGGCCTTGCTTGTCACGGTCGGGGTGATGATCCTGTTCGCTTTTTTGGTCGAGCGTTTGATCCTGAAACATCTGGTCAACCAGGAGCCGATCATCCTGTTCATGGCGACCATCGGGCTTGCCTATTTCATGGAGGGATTTGGCGATCTGATGTGGGGGTCGGAGATCAAGAAGCTGGACATCGGCATCCCCTCGGGCGGTTCTTTTTGGCTGGAGGAGGCGACGATTGGCTGGGCGGCCGAGGGTGAGCGCTATTTCGGGATGTATATCGACCTGCTGGACGTTTGGGCGACGGTGATCGCTGTGCTTTTGGTGGTCTCGCTGATGCTGTTTTCGCAATACACCAAAACCGGCCGGGCCTTGCGGGCGGTGGCTGACGACCATCAGGCAGCGCTGTCGGTTGGCATCAGCTTGCGCACGATATGGGTGATCGTCTGGTCGATTGCGGGTTTTGTCGCGCTGGTGGCGGGGATCATGTGGGGGTCCAAGCTGGGGGTGCAATTCTCGCTAAGCCTGATCGCGCTGAAGGCGCTGCCGGTCTTGATGCTGGGCGGATTTACCTCCATCCCCGGGGCGATTGTGGGTGGATTGATCATCGGCGTCGGTGAGAAGGTTTTCGAATTCGCCATCGGGCCGATGATCGGTGGCGCGACGGAGAATTGGTTTGCGTATGTCTTGGCTTTGCTTTTCCTGGTTTTCCGGCCGCAGGGGCTGTTCGGCGAAAAGATCATCGAGCGCGTGTGAGGGAGGAGGCCGCCGATGGTCTGGCTCGACCGATTTTTTAGGGATGACGAGACGCTCGCCCCCCGGATTCCGGTGATCTCGGCCTTGCTTGCGTATGTGTTGGGATGGGGCGCTGGGCTGCTTGGGTTTATCGGGATGGTTGCCGTGATGGCGCTGACCCTGATTTTGCTTGTCCCGGTTGCCTATTCGGCCTTGCGGGCGCTGTTGCCGCTGATGGATCCGCAGCATCAGGCGGCGGACCCGATTGCGGTTTGGGGCGGTGTCGTGCTGATCCTGGTTGTCGGCGTGCCCACGTTTGGGATCATGGCCCTGCCGGCGCTGGCCGCGGGTGCTATTTTGGTCGCGCGGCGCGCGCCCGAATTGTTGGAGCCTTTCGATATGCCCGATGGCAGCAAGGAGGACACGGATGCTTTACCGTGAAGCCGGGGAGTTCAAGACCGCCTATGCGGCGGATGCCGCGACCTTTCCGATTGCGTTCGACAGGTGGCGCTATTACGGCGTCTTGGCCATCGCGTTTCTTGTTATCCCCCTGACGATCAACGACTATTTCGCCTCGGCCGTGCTGGTGCCGTTCCTGATTTGGTCGATTGTCGCGATTGGGCTTAACATCCTGACCGGGTATTGCGGACAGGTGAGCCTGGGGACCGGCGGTTTTATGGCGGTGGGTGCCTATGCGGCCTACAAGATCATGACAGCGGCGCCGGATCTGAACATCCTGATCGTCGTGCTGCTTTCGGGCGGGGTGACGGCGGCGGTGGGGGTTCTGTTTGGATTGCCGTCCCTGCGCATCAAGGGCTTTTACCTCGCCGTCGCGACGCTGGCGGCACAGTTCTTTCTGGTCTGGCTTTTCAACCGGGTGCCGTGGTTCTACAACAACTCTGCCACGGGCCAGATCAGCGCGCCGGAACGGTCGATGTTCGGGTTCGAGATCACCGGCCCCATGGCCTCGGCCGAGGCGAAATATCTGTTCTGCCTGGTGATTGTCTTTGCCATGGCCTGGCTTGCGCGCAACCTGACGCGGGGGCGGCTGGGCCGGTCTTGGATGGCGATCCGTGACATGGACATCGCGGCCGAGATTATCGGGGTGGATCCCCTGCGGGCCAAACTGTCGGCGTTTGCTGTGTCGTCCTTTTTTGTCGGGGTCGGTGGCGCGCTCTTCTTCACGGTTTATCTTGGCGCTGTCGAAGTGGGCGAAGCGTTTGGGATCAACAAGTCTTTCCTGGCGCTGTTTATGATCATCATCGGCGGGCTCGGGTCGATCTTCGGTTCTTTTGCGGGAGCTGCCTTTATCGTGCTGCTGCCGGTCTTTCTAAAGAACGTGATGGTCGGCGCGCTGGGCTGGCCCACGGATATCGCCGCGCATTTTGAGTTTGTGATCCTGGGCGCGTTGATCATCTTCTTTTTGATTGTAGAGCCGCATGGCCTGGCGGCGCTATGGCGCACGGCAAAGGAAAAACTGCGGCTCTGGCCGTTCCCGCACTGACCGGCGGCGCTTATCTGGGCGCCGCGACGACAAAACGCTTCAAACCCCGCGCGTGGGCGTTAGGCTAGCGTGCGATGCGCCCCCGGGAGAGGGGCGGATAACCCAACTGGAGGATCGACCCATGAGACTGAACACCTTGGCCGCCGCAACGGTTGCGGGGCTGCTGGGCGCGACGCCCGTGCTCGCCGACCTTGTCTTCCCATCGTTGAGCTACCGCACCGGGCCTTATGCCGCCGGTGGCATCCCGTTCGCCGACGGTTATGCCGATTACTTCACGCTGCTGAACGAGCGGGATGGCGGCATCGGCGGTGTCGCAGCGCGGGTTTTGGAGTGTGAGACCGCTTACAACACCGAAAAAGGCGTTGAATGCTACGAAAGCACGAAGGGCGAGGGCGCGCTGGTCTACCAACCGCTGTCCACAGGCATCACCTATCAGCTGATCCCCAAAGCCTCGGCCGATGGGATCCCGCTTCACACCATGGGCTATGGCCGGACCTCCGCTGCCAATGGCTCGGTTTTTGAGTGGGTGTTCAACTATCCCGCCAACTACTGGAATGGCGCGAGCCATGCGATCAACCACATCCTTGACGAGAACGGCGGCGACGTGGCGGGCAAGCGCGTCGCACTGGTCTATCACAACTCCGCCTACGGCAAAGAGCCGATCCGGACGCTGGAAGAGCTGTCGGCCGCCAACATCCGCTTTCCGATGGAGAACTTTATCGGCGTGTGGTGGTCGGGTTCGGAAAACGACGTGCTGCCCGCGGGCGCTGGGGCAGACGGATACAAGTCGCTTAACATGCACAATGTCGGCGCAGATTTTCCGATTTACGACGATCTGAAGACACATGTTGTCGACAAGGGCCTTGCCGCCGGCGCGGGCGATCAGCTGGGCACCGTGCTTTACAACCGTGGGCTCTATGCCGCAATGCTCGCCGCCGAAGCGGCCCGCACGGCGCAGGGGATCCATGGCGTGGGCGAGATCACCGCTGCGATGATGCGCGACGGGATGGAAGCGCTTGAAATCACCGAGGCGCGGATGGGTGAGCTTGGCATGCCGAATTTCGGCCCCTCCTTCAGCGTAAGCTGCGACAACCATGGCGGCCCCGGCCTCGGCGCCGTGCAGCAATGGGACGCGTCGGCCGAAAGCTGGAGCTTGATCACGGATTTCTATGCCTCCGACATGGAGGTTATCCAACCCCTGATCACGGCCGACAGTGAGGCCTATGCCGCCGAAGCAGGGATCGAGCCGCGCGGCTGTTGACCCAAGGCCCGTGCCGGCAAAGCCGCCGGCACGGGCTTTTCAAGAAAAAGGGGGCCCCGATGCTGGACCAAACGCCGACAGAAGAAACTCTGTTAGAGGTCAACAACATCGAGGTGATCTACAACCACGTCATCCTGGTTCTAAAGGGCGTCAGCCTGACCGTTCCCAAGGGCGGCATCACGGCCCTTCTTGGCGGCAACGGCGCGGGCTAGACCACAACGCTGAAAGCCATCTCAAACCTCCTGAAATCTGAGCGGGGGGAGATTACCAAAGGCACGATCCTTTATCGGGGGGAGCGGATTGGAGAGCTTAACCCCTCGGATCTGGTCAAACGCGGTGTGATCCAAGTGATGGAAGGGCGCCATTGCTTTGAGCATCTGACCATCGAGGAAAACCTTCTGACCGGCGCATACACCCGCCGAGACGGCCGCGCGGCGGTCGAGGCGGATCTGGAGATGGTGTACACCTATTTCCCCCGCCTGCGGGAACGTCGAAAAAGCCAGGCGGGCTACACCTCGGGCGGAGAGCAGCAGATGTGCGCCATAGGCCGCGCGCTGATGAGCCGGCCCGAAACCGTATTGCTGGATGAGCCGTCGATGGGCCTGGCGCCGCAGCTTGTCGAAGAAATCTTTGAGATCGTCAAAAGTCTGAACCAGAAAGAGGGCGTCAGCTTTCTTCTGGCCGAGCAGAACACGAACGTTGCGCTGCGCTATGCGCAATACGGGTTCATTCTGGAATCCGGGCGCATCGTGATGGATGGCCCTGCCGCGGAACTGCGGGAAAACCCGGATGTGAAGGAATTCTACCTTGGCATGTCGGAAGAGGGGCGCAAAAGCTTTCGCGATGTCCGAAGCTATCGGCGGCGCAAGCGCTGGCTCAGTTGATGGCGTGAAAGACAGGGATCGTTGGGGTTTCAGGACTGTCCGCCGCCGCCCGCCGGGGATCAACACCGATGGGGTATGAGTGGCGGCGGCGATTAAAGTCGATGGTGTTTCGATGCTTTAGCTCGCCGGCCAAACGCACTAAGGACACGGCATGAGTACGAATTTCGACCTCTTGGAACTGCGATCCGAAGACGCCCGCACCGAGGAGCAGTTTGCCGAGCTTAGAAAAACGTTGCGCTTTGCGGTGGGCCACGCGCCGGGTCTCGCCCAGCAACTCGACGGGATCGATATCGAGGCGGTGAAGGGTCGGGCCGATTTGGCGGCCCTGCCGGTTCTGCGGAAAGCGGATCTTGCGGCCGCGCAAACCCCCGACGATCCGTTGGCGGGGTTTGCCACGCGGCGCCCCTACCATTTTCGCCATCTTTTTATGTCGCCGGGCCCCATATTCGAACCCGGAAGCGACAGCCGCGATTTCTATCGCCTGGCGCGGTATGTCCACGCCAGCGGCGTTGGGATGGGGGACATCGTACTCATCTGTTTTTCCTATCATCTGACGCCTGCGGGCATGATGTTCGAAAACGCGGTTGCATCGGTCAGCGCCACGGTGGTGCCGGCGGGGGTTGGGCAAACCGAGCTTCAGGTCACGGCAGCCCGGCAACTGGGCGTTACCGCCTATGCCGGAACGCCGGACTATCTGAAGGTGATCCTCGACAAGGCCGATGAGACGGGCACGCCGCTGAAGATCGCGCGCGCGCTTGTTTCGGGCGGCGCGCTGTTCCCCAGTTTGCGCACGGCCTATGCTGAGCGGGGCGTCATCACGCGGCAATGCTATGCGACAGCCGATCTCGGCAACATCGCGTATGAAAGCGAGGCGCTTGAGGGTTTGATCGTGGATGAGGGCGCAATCCTAGAGATCGTGCGCCCCGGCACCGGGGATCCGGTTCCCGCGGGTGAGGTGGGGGAGGTCGTGGTGACAACGCTGAACCCCGACTATCCGCTGTTGCGCTTTGCCACGGGCGATCTGTCCGCCGTTTTGCCGGGGGAAAGCCCCTGTGGACGGACCAATATGCGGATCCGGGGATGGATGGGCCGCGCCGATCAGGCAACAAAGATCAAGGGCATGTTTGTGCGGCCAGAGCAGGTGGCGGCCCTCGTCGCACGTCACCGGGATGTGCTGCGCGCGCGGGTTGTGGTCGACCGGGCCGGCGAGATGGACGCGATGACCGTGAAGGTTGAGACGGAGGCGGCGGACATAAGTGCCGTGGCCGACACTCTGCCGGAGGTGCTGAAACTGCGCGGCACGGTTGAAGCTGTGGCGCCTGGCAGCTTGCCCAATGATGGGATCGTGATCGAGGA
>ERZ1740062.1253-NODE-1253-length-10669-cov-4.563784_pt1 | contig 10669 bp, 10 predicted proteins | sample MGYA00581741_ERZ1740062 | MGnify/ENA primary metagenome ERZ1740062 (study PRJEB43018, sample SAMN04849747) | marine metagenome | isolation source: floating plastic debris | place: Pacific Ocean | collected 2008-09-01 | study: EMG produced TPA metagenomics... | reverse complement strand
ACGGGGAACAAGGAGTCACTGGAGGAAGAAAGTTTTGCGGACGGGTTATTGGAATATCCTCATTACACCCGCCCACCGGTCTGGGAAGACCGGGCGGTCCCGGAAGTTCTGCTTTCGGGGCATCATGAGAAAATCAAGGAATGGCGAACTCGCCAGTCTGAAGAGTTGACCAAGGAACGAAGGCGGGACCTGTGGGACCGTCGGAAGCGTAATTTTTGATAAAAGGGTGAAAACCATGAATACGGTTGAAAAGCTAGAGCAAGAGCAAATCGAGAAACTCACAGCGGAACGTCCTGTGCCTGAGTTTCGTCCCGGGGATTCTCTTCGGGTGCATGTGAAGGTTGTTGAGGGCACGCGTGAGCGTATCCAGGCCTTTGAAGGTGTCTGCATTGCCCGTAATGGCGGCGGCATCAATGCGAACTTCACGGTTCGGAAAATTTCCTATGGTGAAGGCGTTGAGCGTATTTTTCCGCTTTATTCTCCGCGTATTGACCATATTGAAGTGATCCGGCAGGGTGTTGTCCGTCGTGCGAAGCTTTATTACCTGCGCGAACTGCGTGGTAAGAAGGCCCGTATCCGCGAACGCCGTGAGGACCGCTACGCTAGCAAGAGCGGCGAGTAGTCGAACGATTGGCGCGCCTGCGGGAAATGAATGAATAAGAAAATTTGACGATTTGCGAGGATAGAAAATGGGAACCCCTAGAACCTTGTACGACAAAATCTGGGACAGCCACGTTGTCGATCAACTGGAAGACGAAGCCTATATTCTATACATCGACCGTCATCTTGTTCATGAAGTAACCAGCCCGCAGGCTTTTGAAGGGCTGCGTGTTGCGGGGCGCAAGGTTCGCCGCCCCGACGCGACCTTTGCGGTTGCAGACCATAACGTCCCGACCAAGGATATCGAAAAGGGAATAACCGACCCCGAAAGCAAGCTTCAGGTGGACACACTGGAAGCCAACACTGCGGAATTCGGTATTCCCTATTTTTCCATGACCGACGACCGGCGTGGTATTGTGCATATTATCGGGCCGGAGCAGGGGCTGACCCTGCCGGGCATGACGATCGTGTGTGGTGATTCCCACACCTCGACGCATGGTGCATTTGGCTCCCTGGCGCATGGTATAGGAACATCCGAAGTTGAACATGTGCTGGCAACCCAGACCCTGGTTCAGGAAAAAGCCAAGAACATGCGGGTTACGGTCCATGGGGACCTTCCTCTCGGGGTGACGGCGAAAGACATTGCGCTCGCTATTATTGGCAAGATCGGAACGGCGGGCGGCACCGGCCATGTGATCGAATATGCCGGTGATGCAATCCGAGCACTTTCCATGGAAGGGCGGATGACCCTTTGCAATATGACGATTGAGGCGGGCGCGCGCGCCGGCCTGATTGCGCCGGACGAAACCACTTTCGAGTATGTCAAGGGCCGTCCTTATGCCCCGAAGGCGGGCACCTTCGAACAGGCAGTTGCCTACTGGAAAACGCTGAACTCTGACGAAGGTGCAAAATTCGATATGGAAGTCGAACTCGATGCGAGTGAGTTGATTCCGTATGTGACCTGGGGGACCAGCCCCGAAGATGCCCTGCCGATCACGGGTTCAGTCCCAGCGCCGAGCGATTTTGCGGATGAGGGCAAGCGTGGAGCGGCAGAGCGGGCACTTAAATATATGGGCCTGACGGCGGGCATGAAGCTTTCAGATATTGAGGTCGATCACGTCTTTATCGGTTCCTGCACGAATGGCCGGATCGAGGATTTGCGTGCGGTCGCGAAGGTCATTGAAGGTAAGAAAGTCAAATCCACCGTGAACGCTATTATCGTGCCGGGATCTGGACTGGTCAAAATTCAGGCAGAGGACGAAGGCCTTGATAAAATCTTTGAAGCCGCCGGATTTGAGTGGCGCCAGCCGGGCTGCTCTATGTGCTTGGCCATGAACCCGGACAAGCTGGCACCGGGTGATCGTTGTGCGTCAACCTCCAACCGGAACTTTGAAGGACGTCAGGGCCATGGTGGACGGACTCATCTGGTAAGTCCGGCGATGGCCGCCGCCGCAGCGGTTACCGGCCATCTGACGGACGTGCGGGAATTGGGATAAAGGAACAAGAAAATGGAAAAATTCAATAAGCTGACGGCGGTTGCCGCGCCAATGCCCTTGGTCAATATCGATACTGATATGATCATTCCCAAACAGTACCTTAAAACCATTCAGCGTAAGGGTCTCGGAAAGAACCTGTTTGCCGAAATGCGCTACAACGATGATGGTACGGAACGTGAAGAGTTTGTTCTTAATCAGCCAGCCTACCGTAACGCGGAAATCCTTGTTGCGGGCGATAATTTTGGTTGTGGCTCCAGCCGTGAACATGCGCCTTGGGCGCTTCTCGATTTCGGGGTCCGCTGTGTGATCTCCACAAGTTTTGCCGATATATTCCATAATAACTGCTTCCGGAACGGAATTTTGCCGATTGAAGTCTCTCCCGAAGATCTAAGTAAACTAATGGAAGATGCGGAGCGCGGCGCTAATGCGACAATTTCCATTGATCTGGAGGCTCAGGAAATCCGGGGGCCGGACGGCGGCGTCATTCATTTCGAGATTGACCATTTTAACAAGCACTGCCTGCTTACGGGCCTTGATGAAATCGGTTTGACTATGAAAAAGGAAGACAAAGTTGCGGAATATGAAGAAACCCGCAAAATGCAGCAGCCCTGGCTGTAATCTGAGTTCCGGTAATTAGAGAGTGAATTGTAATGGCATCAAATAAATCCCTGTTGATCCTGCCCGGCGACGGCATTGGTCCGGAAGCCATGGGCGAAGTGCGCCGCATTGTAAACTGGATGGAAGATAACCGCGCGGTTTCCTTCGATGTTGACGAAGATCTCGTCGGCGGTTCATCTATCGACAAACACGGTATTCCAGTCACGGATGAAGTTGTCGAAAAGGCGCAGAATGTGGATGCGGTTTTGCTCGGTGCAGTTGGTGGACCGAAATGGGATAATCTTGATTTCTCGATCAAGCCTGAACGCGGCCTTTTGCGCCTTCGCAAGGACCTGGAGCTTTTCGCGAACCTCCGTCCGGCAGTCTGTTTTGATGCGCTGGTGGATGCATCCAGCCTGAAGCCGGAACTGGTAAGCGGCCTTGACATCATGATCATCCGTGAGCTCACTGGCGGTGTATATTTCGGGGAGCCGCGCGGGATCGAGGATCTCGGGAACGGTATCCGCCGGGGTGTGAACACGCAGGTTTACACGACACCGGAAATTCAGCGGGTTGCCCGCGTTGCCTTTGAGCTGGCGAAGAAGCGCGATAACCGCGTGTGTTCCAGCGAAAAAGCCAATGTGATGGAATCGGGCGTGCTCTGGCGCGAGGAAGTGACGAATATCGGCGAGACCGAGTTCCCTGAAGTCGAGCTCAGCAACTTGATTGAGGATGCTGCGGCGACGGAGCTTTTGCGCAAGCCCAAGCAATTTGACGTGATCGCTACCGATAACCTGTTCGGCGATATTCTCTCCGACTGTGCGGCCATGCTCACCGGTTCCCTTGGTATGTTGCCGTCGGCCTCCCTGGGTGACGTCGATGAGACAGGACGGCGTAAAGCCCTCTACGAGCCAGTCCACGGTTCTGCCCCGGATATCGCGGGACAGAATATCGCGAACCCCATCGCGACCGTCCTCTCCTATGCCATGGCGTTGCGTTATAGCTTCGATATGGGCGATGAAGCGGATCTTGTGGAGACGGCAGTGCAAAAAGTGCTTGCAAGTGGCATTCGCACTGGCGATATCATGTCAGCGGGCATGACGCAGGTGTCGACCACGGAAATGGGTGATGCCATTATCCGTGAGCTGGACAAGGCAAATGGTTAATTCCTGTTAATTGCGCGATTGATTTAACCCCCGGCGCAGAGATGCCGGGAAATAGAAGAGATTAAGATCATGGGATACAGAGTTGCGGTAGTCGGCGCCACCGGGAATGTGGGCCGCGAAATGCTGAATATTTTGCATGAAAGACAATTTCCGGTGACGGAAGTTATCGCGCTCGCTTCGAAACGTTCTGTCGGGCGCGAGGTCTCCTTCGGTGATAAGACGTTGAAGGTGAAGGCGCTGGATGATTTTAATTTCACGGGAACGGACTTCGCGCTCTTTTCCGCAGGCGGTTCTGTATCTGCAAAATATGGACCGATTGCGGCCGCACAGGGATGTATTGTGATCGATAATTCCTCGCATTTTCGCATGGATCCGGATGTGCCGCTGGTCGTACCGGAAGTAAATCCGCTGGATGCCGCCGGTTATACTCGGAAGAACATTATCGCGAACCCGAACTGCTCGACCGCGCAGCTTGTCGTGGCATTGAAGCCGTTGCATGACGCGGCAACGATCAAGCGCGTCGTGGTCTCGACCTATCAGTCGACCTCGGGTGCGGGGAATGAGGCAATGGATGAGTTGTTTACCCAGACCAAGGGGATCTATGTGAACGATGCTCCAACGCCGGAAAAATTCACCAAGCAGATTGCCTTTAATGTGATCCCGCATATTGATGCCTTCATGGATGACCGTTACACCAAAGAAGAATGGAAGATGATGGTCGAAACAAAGAAGATTGTCGATTCCTCCATCAAGCTGACGGCGACCTGCGTTCGTGTTCCGACTTTCGTCGGTCATGCCGAAAGTATCAATATCGAGTTTGAGAACGAGTTGAGCGCGGATCGCGCGCGGGAAATCCTGCGCGAGGCGCCGGGCATCATGGTTGTCGATAACCCCGAAGAAAACGGTTATGTAACGCCCGTCGAATGTGTCGGTGACTACGCCACCTTTATCTCGCGTATTCGCGATGATGCGACGATTGAGAACGGCATCAACCTGTGGTGCGTTTCGGATAACCTTCGTAAAGGCGCGGCCCTCAATACGGTTCAGATTGCTGAGCTGGTAGGCCGCGAATACCTAAAAAAGGCGGCATAGTCGCCCCAAAGACCTGAGAGCAAGCCGACCTGACGTAATTAAAATAAGCTTCAGGTCGGCTTGTTCATTTTTAGCCGTTGTCATAGTCTTTCTGGATGAAAAAACAGCCGATCGGTTGTTTACAATCTCCGGAGGTCGTGATGATGGCACATACTCTGAAATTCACCGCATCACTTCTTGTCTGTCTGTCGGCAATGCTGTCGGTAATCTTTCCGGCAACAGCGCGGGATATTTATGTTGATCCAAAAGCGTCGGAGGGTGCGGCGGACGGCAGCGAAGCATCTCCCTGGCATAGCCTGCAATCGATGCTTGACGAGGATATTATTCAAGCCGGGGATCGGGTGGTTTTGGCGGGTGGCGCCTATGGCCGGCTTGTCATTCAGAATAAAGAAATGTCCGAGATAACGTCGGTGGTTGTCGCCGATGGTCAGCAGGCTGTCTTCGAAAATATGGAAATAAAGGGAAGTGCTAATTGGGCCTTAACCGGCTTGACCGTGACCTCGAACGGCATGCGCGAGCCGGGGGAGAGATATCATGTCCGCATCGACAAGAATTCCAGCCATATCAAAATTGAGGGCTTCACCATTTATACGGTTGAGGATATTTCCGATTGGTCGGCGGATGACTGGAATGAAAAAGCACTGGACGGAATTTTCTCTGAAGCGGAGTATGCTGATATTCGCAATAACAAAATCAGAAATGTGAATTTCGGGATTTCAACGCTCGGCAAGCACAGCGTTGTTGCAAAGAACGAAGTGAAGAATTTCTCAGGCGATGGCCTACGTGGATTGGGCGATCACAGCCTGTTCGAAGAGAACGTCGTCAAGAACTGCTATCAAGTGAACCCGAACCATTCGGATGGGTTTCAGTCCTGGTCAACCGGGGCGGACGGGCGGCCCGGAACCGGCGTGATTAAAGATGTGACCTTTCGCCGTAATCTAATTCTGAATTTTGAGGATTTTAATCAGCCCTATGTCTGCAAACTTGAAGGAATAGGGATGTTTGATGGCGTCTATGAAGACTGGACCATTGAGAACAATATTATTGCCGTCGATAACTGGCATGGAATATCGGTTTTTGGCGCAAGAAATGTCCGGATAAAAAACAACACGGTTATGGATATCGATTATTTTCCGCCGGGCCCAGCCACAATCACAATCATCTCTGTTTCAGAAGGTGATCCGGAAGATGCCAGCCTTGTTGCCAATAATGTCGCGAATGAAATAAAAATCGAAGGGGAGGGCGTTGAGCGTTTCGGGAATATTGAAATCGATGATCTGGATGATGTGTTCGTTGACATTGATGACGGAGATCTTCGACTGCCCGAGGATAGCGAGGCCATCGACAATGGCGAGCCCGACCCGGAAATGAAAGTCGATTACTTCGGTAACCCTCGACCGTCTGGAAAGGGACCGGACGTGGGTGCCGTGGAGATGCAGCAATGAAACATCGGTCCGCCGGCATGTGAAACACCGGCATTTTTGTCCCTAATTGTTGCGTCGCAATAAAAACCCTTTATGATGCGGCTCGCATTTCTTAATTTGCCAAGAATATTTGAATAGGGCGTCGCGCCCGAGGGATTAACAATGACAAAAAACATTCGCCCCCGTCGTTCGGTTCTTTATATGCCGGGTTCCAACGCCCGCGCTCAGGAAAAAGCAAAGACACTTGTCGCAGATGCTCTTATCCTTGATCTTGAAGACGCGGTTGCCCCGGATGCGAAGGCGGAAGCCCGCGAAATTGTATGCGCTAATGCGGCTTCGGGTGACTATGGCAATCGCGAAATCATCATTCGGGTCAACGGCCTTGATACCCCGTGGGGGAAGGATGACATTATCGCAGCGGCCAAGGCGGGGCCTGACGCGATCCTGCTTCCCAAGGTAGAAAGCGCCGCGCAGGTCCAGACGCTCGAAAAAATCATGACGGAAGCCGGTGCGCCGGAGGCAACGACGATCTGGTGCATGATGGAAACGCCGCTCGGTATCCTGAAGGCAGAAGAAATCGCCGCGTCAAGCCTGCGTGTTGACTGCTTCGTTATGGGGACGTCCGATCTTGTGAAGGATCTGCAGGCACAACATACACCGATGCGCCTACCGGTGATTACCTCCCTCGGGCTTTGCTTGCTCGCCGGTCGCGCTTATGGCCTTACGGTTCTTGATGGTGTTTATCTTGATCTCGCCGATGAAGACGGCTTTCGTGCGTCCTGTGTGCAAGGGCTGGAACTCGGGTTCGACGGAAAGACACTGATCCATCCCAAGCAGCTCGCCCCAACGAATGAGGTATTTGCCCCGTCCGAAGCGGAAGTTGTGCATTCGCGAAAAGTCATCGAGGCGTTTGAAGCCGCCGAGAAAGAAGGCAAGGGTGTGGTGCTGGTCGATGGCAAGCTCGTCGAAAACCTACATGTCGAGATCGCCAAAGCGAAAGTTGCCATGGCTGACGCCATTGCGGCGGCAGCTGAGTAAGGGAAGGTAAATTCGATGAGCAAAACCAATCCTGGAAACTACTTCGAAGATTTCAAGGTCGGACAGGTTCTTGATCATGCAACGCCGCGCACCATTACCGAAGGTGATGTGTCGCTTTATACGGCGCTCTACGGTGGGCGCTTTGCGCTGCAGTCGGCGGACAGCTTCGCCATGGATTGTGGACTTGAAGCCGCACCGATTGATGATCTTCTGGTTTTTCATATCGTCTTTGGCAAGACGGTTCCCGATGTTTCCCTGAATGCGGTTGCCAACCTTGGCTATGCGGATGTGCAGTTCAAGGCACCCGTTTTTCCGGGCGATACTGTAAAAACAAGCTCAACGGTGATTGGCCTTAAAGAAAATTCCAACGGCAAGACCGGCGTTGTCTACGTCCGTTCCACTGGAACCAATCAGATGGGCGCAATCGTCCTTGACTATGTTCGCTGGGTCATGGTCCGCAAAAAGGATGAAAGCACTCCGGCACCGGAAGCTGTTGTGCCGGAGCTGCCGGATCGTGTTGATCCTGTGCAGATTTCTCTGCCGCAAGGGATTGATTTCTCTAGCTATGATGCGACGCTTGCCGGATCCCCACACTATTTCGAGGATTACGAGGTAGGTGAGAAGATTGACCATGTGGACGGCATGACGATCGAGGAAGCCGAACATATGATGGCGACGCGGCTATATCAAAACACTGCCAAGGTCCATTTTAACCAGCATCAGATGCAGAATGACCGTTTTGGCCGTCGATTGATTTATGGTGGTCATATTATCAGCTTGGCGCGTGCTCTCTCATTCAATGGCCTTGGCAATGCCCAGCTAATTGGTGCGATCAATGGGGGTTCCCATACGGCCCCGACATTTGCCGGTCATACGATTTATGCCTGGAGTGAGGTACTGGAAAAATCCGAGCTTGCCGACAGTCCAACTGCGGGCGCGTTGCGTATCCGAACGATTGCAACAAAAGATACCTCTTGTGATGGATTTCCCGATAAGCAGGATGACGGTAAACGCGATCCTGCGGTTGTGCTGGATATCGATTATTGGGTTATCTTGCCAAAAAGGACGCTCGAGGTGTAAATAAGTATATAGTTCTATTGACTTGAGATAGTTGGGGATTAAACTCCTCGGCGAAAAAAGAACAAGAAAATTCGGAAACTTATCAGCGAGAAAGACTTCCAAATGGCGAAAATTGAAAGACCGCTGTCGCCACATCTGCAGATCTACAAGCCGCAGATCACGATGGTTACCTCAATAACGCATCGTGCGACAGGTATCGCTCTCGGGGTGGGAACGCTGTTGTTGGCATGGTGGCTAATTGCGGTTGCTACAGGACCGGAGGCTTACGCCACGGTAAGCGCGTTTATGACTTCCTGGCTTGGGCAAATCGTTCTGTTTGGCTTTACCTGGTCGCTCTTTTACCATCTGTGCAACGGTATTCGTCACCTCTTCTGGGATATGGGGCAGGGGTTTGAGCTGCCGACCATGCGGAAATCAGGCATGGCGGCGATTATTGCCTCTGTCGTTCTGACCCTGCTCACCTGGATTATCGCCTACGCAATGGGAGCCTAAGCTATGGGAATGAGAGCCCCTCTTAAAAATGTTCGCGGTCTGGGTTCCGCGAAAGAAGGCACTACTCATTGGTGGCATCAGAAAGTGACGGCTCTTGCCCTGATCCCGCTTTTTCTTGTCGCCCTTGGCTGTTTAATCAGCCTGGTCGGTGCTGATTATACTCATGTACGTTACGTACTTGGGCAACCCTTTATATCAATTGTGATGTTATTGCTGATTGTGGCGATGTTTTATCACCTCAAGCTAGGCATGCAGGTTGTTATCGAAGATTATATTCATACGGAAAGTACGAAAGTTTTTCTGCTGCTGCTCAATAGTTTTTTCTGCGTGATTGTCGGTTTTGTTGCCGCGCTCGCAATATTGAAGCTAGCGCTCGGGGGATAAAGAAAAAATTATGTCAGAAGCCTATCCAATTACAGAACATAAATATGACGTGGTCGTCGTCGGTGCAGGCGGTGCGGGCTTGCGTGCGACTATGGGTATGGCGGCGGCTGGCCTGAAAACGGCGGCGGTCACCAAGGTATTTCCGACCCGGAGCCATACCGTTGCCGCGCAAGGCGGCATTTCCGCCTCACTCGGGAATATGGGCGAAGATAACTGGCAATGGCATATGTATGACACGGTCAAGGGGTCTGATTGGCTCGGCGATCAGGATGCTATCGAATATATGTGCCGTGAGGCCCCGGCCTCTGTTCTGGAACTGGAGCAGTTCGGGATGCCTTTCAGCCGCACCGAGGAAGGCAAGATTTATCAGCGCGCCTTCGGCGGAATGACAACCCAGTTTGGGGAAGGGCCAGCAGCGCAGCGTACATGCGCCGCCGCTGACCGGACAGGTCATGCCATGTTGCATACGCTCTACAGCCAGAGCCTCAAGCATGACACCGAGTTCTTTATCGAGTATTTCGCGCTCGACCTGATCATGGACAAGGATGGCGCTTGCAAGGGAGTGCTTTGCCTGTGTCTTGAGGATGGCACCCTGCATCTTTTCCGTGCGCATATGGTCGTGCTGGCGACGGGTGGTTTCGGTCGGGCCTACTTCAGTTGCACCTCTGCTCATACCTGCACAGGGGATGGCGGCGGAATGGTACTGCGCGCCGGCCTTCCACTTCAGGATATGGAGTTCACGCAATTCCATCCGACGGGTATTTATGGCGCAGGCTGTCTGATTACCGAAGGCGTGCGCGGTGAAGGTGGATTCCTTGTGAATGGTGAAGGAGAACGTTTCATGGAGCGGTATGCGCCCCATGCAAAGGACCTCGCCAGCCGCGATGTGGTGAGCCGGTCCATGACCCTCGAAATTCGCGAAGGTCGCGGCGTTGGCCCGCGGAAAGATCATATCTATCTTCATCTGGACCATCTTGATCCGTCCATGATTGACGAACGGCTTCCCGGTATCTCGGAAAGCGCCCGTATTTTTGCTGGCGTCGATGTACATAAGGAGCCCATACCGGTGCTGCCGACAGTGCATTACAATATGGGCGGCATTCCCACTAATTATCATGCGGAAGTTGTCGATTTGAAAGATGGCAATCCGGATGCGATTGTGCCCGGCCTGATGGCCGTAGGCGAGGCGGCCTGTGTGTCCGTGCATGGCGCGAACCGGCTGGGATCGAACTCTCTGATCGATCTGGTCGTCTTCGGCCGTGCCGCCGCACTTCGGGCAAAAGATGTTGTCACGCCGGGC
>ERZ1740062.1252-NODE-1252-length-10676-cov-9.427643_pt1 | contig 10676 bp, 10 predicted proteins | sample MGYA00581741_ERZ1740062 | MGnify/ENA primary metagenome ERZ1740062 (study PRJEB43018, sample SAMN04849747) | marine metagenome | isolation source: floating plastic debris | place: Pacific Ocean | collected 2008-09-01 | study: EMG produced TPA metagenomics... | reverse complement strand
GCAAGCCATTTGCTTCTCCTGTTACGCGAATTGGGGTCGTCCCAATCTGGCGCGCACGGAGAGGACCTGAGATCATGCATTGGAGCCTGTTTATCCTGGCTGGACTGGGGCTTGTGCTGGCGCATGGCTTGAAATTGCCAGGCACTGGCTCGCGCGCGACATCGATTACGGCTTTTCTTCTGGGTCTGTTTGTGACGGCGGTGGCGGTGAAATCGCTGGCGGCCGCGAATGACATTGGCCGCACCACGGATTTTGATCGCTTCGTCAATGCTGCCGTCCTCGAGGCGACACAGGATGATGCGCCGCTGATTGTTTTCACAGGCGCGAGTTATTCCCGCAATGGCATCGATCCGGAGCGCCTGACACTGGCTCTGCGCGAGCGGGGATTTCCCCATCGCGTCGTCAATCTGTCGATCGAAGCGGCTTCCGTGCTCGAGCGGGACGCTCATTTGCAGCAATTCACCAGGCTCTCGGGCCGCGTGCCGGATGTCGTTTTTGTCGAAGTCGCGCGCGATTTCGATGACCGCGCGGCTTACATGTTTGGCAATTCGAAATTCAACGTTCGGGCGATCGAGCAATTTGATCTTGGAACCACAGTCTGGACCAGTTTCGGCATTCTGGGCGGTGCTTGTGATGGCGCCAAAGGGTGTTTGCTGGACAGTGCCTATCTCGGTCTGCACACGACGTTGAACTTTCTCAATGTCGGACTGATTGGTGGCGGTGAACTGGCGACCGATATCGAGGCGGTTTCGGCCTATGACCCGCAAGTTGAAGCCCGCGCGAAAAGTCAGCCTGACCTCGCCCTCAAGAGCAATCCGGTTTCGGTTTTCCAGGGCCCGCAATGGGTCCGGTCCTTCCGCTATCAGCAACAGCGCCGCCTCATCCGGCAAGGTGTTCGGCAAGTCGCGTATTATCAGCCACCAACCCTCGACCCATCGGCGCGCGCTTATCTAGACGGTCTGTGTGCAGGCGAATTTGTCGAGCATGTCTGCATTTCACCAAATGATCCGCTTTTGATGGAACAGCTGAATGGCGATCACTGGTTTGATCCAAGCCATCTTCTGGATAGCGGGACCGCAATTTATAATCGCTGGCTGATCGACGAGGTCATCGCTTCGGAGATTCTGGAGCCGGAAGCATGATATTCACCGACGCTACGTTTCTGATTTTCCTGGCCGCGATTTTCAGCGGTTACTGGCTGCTGCAGGACAAGGAAGAGCGGCTCAGCCTGCTCCTCCTGGGCAGCGTTGTTTTCTATGGCTGGTGGGATTGGCGCTTTCTGGCTCTGATTGGCGCCGTGATTGGGGTCAGCTGGGCCGTTGCCAAATTTGCCGCCGGCCGCACACCGGGAGATCGGGAGCGTCGATGGGCTCTGATCGGGGGCATTGCTTTCAATCTATCTGTCATCGCTGCGTTCAAGTATTTCGGCTTCTTTGCCGAAAGCGCCCGTACCATGCTGGCTACAGTTGGCGTTGATCCCGGTTGGACGGCGCTGAACATCCTGTTGCCGGTGGGCATCAGCTTTTACGTGTTCCAGGCCATCTCCTATATCGTGGATGTCGCGCGCGGTGATCTTGCGCCAGAACAAAGACTGCGTCGCGTTGCCCTCTATATCGCTTTCTTCCCGCAACTGGTTGCGGGTCCGATTGTCCGGGCTGCCAGTTTCTTTCCGCAAATGGAACGCGAGAAAAAGCTGTCCAGCGCGCTGTTCTTTGCCGGCTTGCGCGCCTTCCTGCTGGGCTTTGCCTACAAGGCCGGGATCGCGGACAATCTCGCGCAATTTGTCGACCCTGTTTATGGCAATGCGTTTGTCGCCGGTGACACGGAGCTCAGCCAATGGTCGAACCTGGCCCTGATCGGCGCGACGATCGGTTTTGCCGGTCTGATCTATTTCGATTTCGCCGGATACTCGTTGATGGCGATCGGGGTCGCGCGCTGGTTCGGCTTCTATATTCCGAAGAATTTCGATTACCCGTATTCCAGCCCGTCCATCGAGGATTTCTGGCGCCGCTGGCACATTTCCCTGTCGAGCTGGCTACGCGATTACCTCTATATTCCACTTGGCGGCAGCCGGGTCGGCAAGCTCAAGACCTATCGCAACCTGATGGCGACCATGGTGCTTGGTGGACTGTGGCATGGCGCGGCCTGGACTTTCGTGGCCTGGGGCGCCTTGCACGGCGCGGCGCTGATCTTCCAGAAGGCGACATTCCGCTCTGATATCGCCTTGCGGTTTGGACTTGGCCTCATCGCGACGCAGCTTTTTGTGCTGCTGACCTGGGTGCCGTTCCGGGCCGAAAGCTTTGCCGACACGATGACGGTCTGGTCCGCCTTTGCCGGGCTTCGTGAGGGTGGCAGCGCCGGCATCAGCGCCTGGGTCTGGATGGTCGTGCCCTTGATTGCCCTGGACGCATTCCTCGGCCGCGGCGGGTTGAAACGTCTGCCTAATATTGCGCTTTTGCGCCGATCCACGGTGTATTGGGGCAGTCTTGGCGTACTTTCAGGCATCTTGCTCGCCCTCTATCCATTAGAGGCCTCGCCATTTGTCTATTTCCAATTCTGATGGCAGGGACAGGGGAAGCTTATGAACAGCACACGGACAGATTGCGTTCGGGCACAGAATGCGCCAGAAAAGGGTAACATTGGGAGATCACATATGGGCCTAAGCCGCCCCCCACGCGCGATTACGATCGATGATGTCGCTGAAAAAGCGGGTGTTTCTGCGAAAACCGTATCTCGAGTTCTGAATAATGAGCCTAATGTTCGCCCGGCCAAGCGCGAACTGGTGATGAAAGCCGCGCGCGAGCTGGGCTATCGTCCAAACCCGGCGGCTCGCAGTCTTGCCGGGGCGCGCTCATTCCTGATTGCACACCTGCATGACAACCCCGTGCCGGAATATATTACCGCGGTGAATACCGGGATTTACGAGGCGTGCCGCGCCAATGGCTATTTCCTGTTGCCAGAGCCCGTGGATCGCAAGGCGCCGGATTTCCTCGATCGCTTGCAGAGCTTCCTGATGACGTCCCGCGCGGACGGCGTCGTGCTGACGCCGCCATTGTGCGACGATCCGGATATCCTCGCGCTATTGAAAGACAATGGCACCGCTTATGCCAGCCTGTCACCGGCCCGCCAGCCAGAGAATACGCCCGTGATGCGTTTGGACGATCGCCTGGCGGCGATGGAAATGGTGCGCCACCTGGTCGAGCTCGGGCATCAGCGCATCGCCTTCATTGCCGGTCCTGCCGGGCACAATGCCTCGACCGGACGTCATGAAGGCTATCTGGACGCGATGAACGAAGCCGGGATCAAGGTCTCGCCTGATCTGATCGCGGAAGGTGATTATTCTCTACGGTCTGGCCTTGAGGCCGCGCGAAAACTGATCGCGTCGGATCCCAAGCCCACGGCCATTTTTGCCGCCAATGATGATATGGCGGTCGGCGCGATGACGGCCGTGATGGCGGCCGGTTTGCAGGTTCCCGCACAAATCTCGATTGCCGGTTATGACGATACGCGTCTCGCCTCTGCCGTTTGGCCGCCTTTGACGACGATCCGCCAGCCGGTGGTCGAAATGGGCCGCCGCGCCGCCGAACGGCTGATGAAGACCGATGATGATAATGGTCTGGAAGAGGTTTTCGACTTCGATCTGATCGTCCGTCAATCCACAGGTAAAGTTTCCGCGTAATTGCCGCACTTGGCGATTATTTGACTTGTCCTAACCCGTATCACCGCTAAACCCTTCTCCAATTCATGGAGGATGATGATGCGTTTTGCCCTTTCCGCAGTCGCTGCGAGTGCCATTCTGGCGGCGTGTGCCACTGCGACAGAAGACACGACTGAAACCCTGGTAACTGAAGCTGAGACGAGCGTGACGGAAGAGATTGAAACCGTGATGGAAAAGCCCGAAATGGCCGCCACTGATCCATACCTCTGGATGGAAGAGGTTGAAGGCGAAGCGGCCCTGGCCTGGGTCAATGCGCAGAATGACCGGTCCCTGGCCGCGATCCAGGCCGAGTCTGTCTATGAAGACAATTATGCCAAGGCGCTGGATCTGGCGACCTCGACGGATCGCATCCCCTACGGAACGGTCCGAGATGGCCTCGTCTATAATTTCTGGCAGGACGAGACCAATGTCCGCGGCCTTTGGCGCCGCACCACGCTGGAAAGCTACAAGACGGATGCGCCGGACTGGGAAACCGTGCTCGATTTTGATCAGCTGTCCGCGGATGAAGACAAGAACTGGGTGTTCAAGGGCTCGAACTGTTTCAAGCCCCAGGGCGCCGAGAAGACCTTGTGTTTTGTCTCGCTGTCCGATGGCGGCAAGGATGCCGTGATCAATCGCGAGTTTGATCTGGATAGCAAAACCTTTGTCGAAGGCGGCTTCGTCACCAGCGAAGCCAAGCAGGGGCTTGCCTGGATTGACCATGACACGGTTCTGGTCGGCACCGATTGGGGCGGCGATGGCGCAACGCTCACTGAGTCAGGCTATCCAAGTTCTGTCCGTTTATGGGTGCGCGGCGAAGCGCTCGAAGACGCAAAAGAGCTATATGCCGGTCAAAAAACGGATGTTGGCGTCTGGCCCTGGTCGTCCGAACTGGATGATGGGACCATGATTTATGGTGCGGTTGAATCCGACACGTTCTTCACGCGCACCTATTTCATGATTGAAGACGGCGCTGCGACGGCCTTCCCAATTCCTCAGAAAGCTAATCTCGGCGGCGAGTATAAAGGTTGGCAATTTGTGACGCTGCAGGAAGACTGGACCGTCGGGGAGGATAGTTTCCTGACCGGTGACCTGGTCGCATTCAATCTGCAGCAATTCCTCGACACCAAGGAATTGCCGCCAGTCGAACTGGTCTTCCGCGCCGATGCGCGCCAGGCCGTGAATGGTGTGGCGGTCTCAAAGTCCGCTGCGCTGCTATCGATCAATGACAATGTCGCCAGCCGCATCCTGCGCCTCGAGCATAATGAGACCGATGGCTGGACCACGACAGATGTCGCGCTACCCGGCACGGGCCAGGCTGGCATTGCTTTCGCGGACGAGGATGAAGAGACGGTTTTCCTCAATTATGAGGGCTTCCTCAGCCCGGACAGCCTGCTCAGCTATGATGCCGAAACGAACTCGACGGCAGGCCTGAAATCCCTGCCCGCCAAGTTCAACACGGACGGTCTGGTGGTGCATCAGAAAGAAGCCACCTCGAAAGACGGAACCAAGATCCCGTATTTTGTGGTCCACGGGGAAGGCATCACGCTGGATGGGTCCACACCAACCCTGCTTTACGCATATGGCGGCTTCCAGGTCTCGATGCGCCCAAGCTATCGTGGCGACATTGGCCGGATGTGGTTGGAGCGTGGCGGCGCCTATGTCCTGGCGAATATTCGGGGCGGTGGCGAGTTTGGTCCGGCCTGGCACCAGGCCGGCCTCAAGGTCGAGCGTCAGCGCATCTATGATGACTTTATCGCGGTCGGCGAAGACCTGGCGGCGAAAGGCATTACCAGCCCGGAACACCTTGGCATTATGGGCGGCTCAAATGGCGGCCTGTTGATGGGTGTGATGATCACCCAGCGTCCGGATCTCTGGAACGCGGTTGTCATCCAGGTGCCGCTGCTCGACATGCTGCGCTATCACAAACTGCTCGCGGGCGCGTCCTGGATTGACGAATATGGTGATCCGGACATTGCCGAAGAGCGCGCCTTCCTCGAGACCATCTCGCCCTATCACAATTTCGATGCGAGCATGGATTACCCAACGCCGCTCTTCGTGACCTCGACCAAGGATGACCGGGTCCACCCGGGCCATGCGCGGAAGATGTCGAAACTGTTCGAAGATGCCGGCAAGCCATTCCTGTACTATGAGAATATTGATGGCGGCCACTCGGCCGCCGCCAACCAGACCGAACGCGCCAAGCGGACGGCCCTGGAATTCTCCTATCTGCATGATCGCCTGTTCCCGCAGGACGCGGCGGAATAGATAGACTCAAATGATTTCGAGCGTAGATTGTCTGCATGACCTCTACGCTCGACATCACCCCGGTTGCCGGAGCGCTCGGCGCGGAGATTAGCGGCGTCAATCTCGCCGACGATCTCTCAAATGCGCAATTTGATGAAGTTCATCAGGCCTTCCTCGATCATCACGTCATCTTCTTTCGCGATCAGCACGGCCTGACGCCGGAAGCGCAAAAGCGGTTTGCGCGGCGGTTCGGGACGTTAAACGTGCATCCTTATGTCAGCGGCATGGACGGACATCCGGAACTGCTGGAGATTATCAAGGAGCCGGAAGACAAGCTGAACTTTGGCGGCGGCTGGCATTCCGACATGTCCTTCCTCGAGGAGCCGGCCTTGGGGTCGGTCCTGTATGGTATCGAAATCCCGGCCTTTGGCGGCGACACATTGTTTGCCAATCAAATCGCCGCTTATGAGGCCCTGTCCGATGGCATGAAGGAGATGCTGGGCGGGCTTAACGCGATCCATTCGGCCAGCCGCGAATACAGCGCCCGGGGCCAGTCGGCGCAGGCGCGGCAATCCATGCAAAGCGCAACCGCCACCGACGCCCCGGAATATGAGCATCCTGTCGTCCGCACCCATCCGGAAAGCGGGCGCAAGGGGCTATATATCAATCCGGCGTTCACTCTGCGATTTGCCGGCATGACCAAGCGTGAGAGCCGGCCCCTGCTGAATTTCCTGTTTGAGCATTCCCGCGATGAACGTTTTACCTGCCGCTTCCGGTGGAGCGAAGGGGCGGTGGCGTTCTGGGACAATCGTTGTTGCTGGCATTATGCGCTGAACGATTATCCGGGCCAGCGGCGCCATATGCGGCGCGCGACGGTGAATGGGGATCGGCCGTTTTAGAGACGCCTTGTGTATTGGGCGCCTGGGTTCGTGTTCGGCATGAATTTGCGTATCACTGAGCAACTTCAACCGCCGTGACGGGCGCTCATATCGACCGGGTCTATGCTTATAGTTGCCGTGAAAACAGCGTACGAATCGCCTACTTCTTCAACGCACGGACCATTCGATGGCTGCGATTCAAGACGGTCAATGCGCTGCCGACGATGATCACTGAAAGTGCAATCGAGAGCGCGCTATTCTCCGAAATCCAGATCGTTTCGAAGATGGCTGCGATCGCGCCTAGGGAGACAAGGTGCATGCGCCCCTGTTTTGCGAGTGGACCCGAAAAGTCTGGCGCCAGACCATTCGCATGCCCAAGCTCCCGGACATAGGCAGTCAAAACCGCCAATACCGCCGCGGCCCAGCCAAGCTCAGGGAAGCCCGCGCCATATCCAGCGCACGCGAAGATCAGGACATCCGATATGCGATCCGGAAACTCGTTCCAGAACGTCCCATCGGGCGTTGAGTGACCGCCTTCCACAGCAATCATTCCATCGAATAGATTACAGAGAAGCCGTGCCTGACAAGCAAGGACCGCAATGATCAACGCTATCGCGCGGGACATCGGGCTCAGGTCCGGTGAAATCAAAAAACAGGCCCCGGCCAATGCTGCAAACACCATGCTGGTGATCGAGACCTGATTCGGCGTAATGCCCACGCGCCCCAAAGCCGCAGCGATCGATTTTGCCCAGCCGGACTCGCGTTGTTTGATCGGGCGACGGGACATCGTTTTGGTCATGTCTGAGTTCGCTGAGTATTCCAGATACTCATCGAGTATATCCATGCATAAGTGAAGGCGACGCTAAAAGGGACAGCAATCGTGGCCAACACTTCCGGAGTTCCGGCCATGACATGACTAAGTACCAAAACGGTCAGAGAGACGGAACAAACGACCATCGGTGGTGCAATCAACGCGCACCACATTGCATTTTGGCGAAAAAAGAGGGTCGACAGACAATCTAGAGCCTTTTTCATCAGCAGTGTTATCGTGGCCGACAACGCGCCCTGGACGAGGCCAGCGATCACGGGTTCAGGCATAAGATGCTGCCGGTTGGCGAACACAGCCCACGCGCCCATGACAATAAAAGCAAAAGCAATATGGGTAATGCCACTTGCTATAAATGCCTTGATTTTGGACCTCAATAACACAACAGTCTCCGAGGAAATAATCGATCTGTTCGGTATTTGAGGACGAATTGTGGCAATAGATTGGTTTCTACTTCAGCCCTTAGCTTTGAGGGCAGGGTTTGGGGCACTATTGCTGCTTCTGATATTGGGCAGCCTTGCCGCCTTTCTTCTACCCCGCCTACAGCCAGGCAAGTGGAGTGACCTGGCGCCGAGAATGGGCAGCTGGTGGTTGATCTGCATTATCGTCGGTGCCGCCCTGCTTGTCGGTTGGCAGGCCTTTACCATCCTGTTCGCATACATAAGTTTTGTTGCGCTTCGCGAGTTTTTGACACTGGCACCGACGCGCCGCGAAGACAGGATGGTCGTGTTGCTGGTCTATTTATCCATCCTGATCAGCTACTGGGCGATATGGGTAAACAACTACGACTATTTTTTGGTGATCGTACCGATTTATGTTTTTGTTGGAACAGCGATCACGATGGCATTCATGGGCCGAACAGATGGCTTTCTGGCCACGGTCGGCATCATGCATTGGGGGGTCATCGTTTGTGTCTACAATCTTGGCCATGTCGCGTTCCTGATGCGAACCCCGCTCGAAGAAGTGCCTCAGGCAGGTCCAGCGGGACTGGTTTTCTTTTTGATTTTCGTGACGCAATTCAACGATGTTGCGCAATACGTGTGGGGTAAGCTGCTCGGGAAGCACAAGATTAGTCCGACGGTCAGTCCAAACAAAACCTGGGAAGGTGCGATTGGGGGTTTTCTGACAACCGCTGCGGTTTTCGTCGCCTTGGCGCCTTACTTCACGCCTCTGACGTTTTATCCAAGTCTGCTCATCGGGCTGACTTTGCCGATCCTCGGCTTCTTTGGCGATATCACTATGTCGGCAATCAAACGGGATCTTGGCGTGAAGGATACGAGTCGTCTGTTACCGGGGCATGGTGGCGCGCTCGACCGCCTTGACAGTCTCATGTTCACCGCTCCGTGGTATTTCCATATGCTCGCCATATTCGCTTTGGAGCGTTTTTAGATGTTGCAGTTGTTTCGCCGCTTGCTTTTGGTGTGCCTGGTTAAACCGATTGCCAAGCTTGTGATCGGTGTCGATGTTCGTGGCAGACGGAACCTGCCGACCAAGGGCCCTGCAATCATTGCGGCGAATCACAATAGTCACATCGATACATTATTGTTGATTTGCTTGTTTCCATCCGCGTCTCTGCGTGATGTCCGTCCAGTGGCTGCCGCCGATCATTTCCTCAATAATCCGCTTTCAAGCTGGTTCTCGCAAAAGATTGTAGGGATCTTACCGATTGAACGAAAAGGTCGCGCCCGGCGCGACGTGCTTGCGGGTTGCCGCGAGGCCTTGGAGCGAGACGAAATCCTGTTGCTTTTTCCAGAAGGCACCAGAGGTGAGGCAGAAGAAATGGGCAATTTCAAATCTGGGATTGCAAGATTGGCAGAACAATTCCCTGAAACGCCCATCGTCCCGGTTTACCTACAGGGCGCGGGACGAGTATTGCCGCGGGGTGCACGCATTCCGGTCCCTTTCACTTGCAGCGCAATAATCGGCGCCCCTTTTAACTGGAGCGGAGATCGCAGTTCATTTATGCAAACTCTAAAGTCGACAATCGAAACGCTAAGCTCGGCTGCTCCGCCGCTTCGATGGCTATAATTCCTGAGTGTTTGAGTATGGAGCGCATAGATGATTTCTAATTCTGTCACTCTGTTTCGGATGAGTCTTGTCGTACCGCTCTTCCTGGTTCTGGCGACAGTCGGCCCTGGCTGGATCGCGCTAGCCCTGTTCCTGGGCGCGGGCGCGCTGGACGTTGTGGATGGCCGACTGGCACGCCATCTGAATGAAAGCTCGGAGCTTGGGGCGATGCTGGACCTCATCGGCGACCGCCTTTTGACCCTCGCCGCGGTTGCCGGATTGCTCGTGGCCGGAACGCTTTCACTCTTGTCTGCATCTGCAGCCTTGGTCCTGGTTGCGCGCTGTACATTCTTCGCCTCGTTCGGAGAAGCTTTGCGCGGACGTAGGGACCTGAAGGGTTCTAAGCTGGAGCCGGTGAAAATCACATTCTCTTTCGCCGGATTGAGCCTGGCCATGTCGCCCTATTACTATCAGCAATTGATGGGGCTCGACGCGTCAAAGATTGTGGCGGGGCTGCTTATAATCGCGGCAATACTGACGATGCTCACCCTGAGCTCTTATGCAAGTAGTACCGTAAAAGTCATCTCCAAAAAGTGACCAGTTCATAAATCTGATTTCATCATTCGTCGACCTCTCTCGCGAGTCTCATACTCGCCCCGAGTTGGTCTTTGAGTTTCGATCCACCCTTCATCCATAGCAGATGAGGCCCGGTGCGTTGTCTGGTCCGTTTGCACTTCGGCGTTTCCAACTCGTCAAGTCTCAAACTCGACTTAGCTTCCCTGTGAAGAGACTCTGTTTCCATCCGAGCCATGACTCAATCGCGTTCTCAAATCCGCCCCACGCTTACCGATCGCCTGGTCGCCCTCGCGCACTCGCGTTGGCTGTTGCCGGTTTTGCTCCTGGTCGAGATTGCCGAGACCTCGATTCTGCCACTGCCATATGAGGCCGCCTTCATTGCGCTCTGCCTCGCCGCGCGCGACCGGATCTGGATCTTTGTCGCCGTGACGGTCCTGGGCAGTGC
>ERZ1740062.1251-NODE-1251-length-10686-cov-4.272505_pt1 | contig 10686 bp, 11 predicted proteins | sample MGYA00581741_ERZ1740062 | MGnify/ENA primary metagenome ERZ1740062 (study PRJEB43018, sample SAMN04849747) | marine metagenome | isolation source: floating plastic debris | place: Pacific Ocean | collected 2008-09-01 | study: EMG produced TPA metagenomics... | reverse complement strand
TATACAGCATAGATCCGAACGGCGGCTCTTCATCGCAAGTGACATCCGCGTGCCACCCTTCGCCCGCAACATATGGAGAATTCTGATCTGTCCGAATAGGCAAAATTTCGGGATCTCTTTCAGCTACTCCAATCGCGGGTTCCTTTAGGTTGTAGGGATGCACATGAAGTTTACCGAAATAGCGGCCAAACCGCTTGTGATCCTCTTTTGTCAGTTTTTGATCCCTGAACACCAGGACGGAATGATCTGTAAAAGCCTGCTTAACCTCCGCCAACTGTCGTTCATCTAATGGCTGCGACAAGTCAATATCGCTTATCTCAGCTCCCAATACCGGCGTTAGGGGTACGACCTTGATAGTTTCATACTTCCGAAGTTCATTTTGATGCTCTATCGGCGGATGCATTCGGCTCGCCATAATTTTTCTCCCTCATATTTAATCGCTTTTTGATTTGTTTGGCCGGACTCTAAACGAAAGCATTTACTTGTAGATCAGAAAGTAGCAATATTCCGTTCAACGGAATTAAGGGGTGGGTGCGGAGAAAAATGGCTAACCCGTCGAGAGCGCCGGTTGAGCGAGCTCTTCAAATATTGGAAACAATGAACAGAGCTTCAAACCTGCAGGTGCATGAAATTTCATCTGGCACTGGCATTCCTCAATCAAGCGTGATCCGGCTGCTCGACCAGCTTATTACAGCTGGCTATGTCGACAAGATTTCGCGGAGGGATGGCTACCAGCTAACGTCGAAAGTCCGCAGGCTTTCCTGGGGTTTCCGTTTTGATGATATTGTTGCAGAGGTTGCGGCGCCCTTGATGAGTGAGTTTACCTGCAAGTACCGCTGGCCTGTTTTCATCGGCCTGGCAGACGGTGATCAGGTGATTGTGCTCTACGGGACAGCCGCCGAAAGCGCCGTAGCCGTCGACCCGTTAGTGCATGAAGTTCCCACACCGTTCCTGATGAGCGCTCTAGGAAAAGCCTACCTCGCATTTTGTCCGGAGTGGGAGCGCAAAGCGATCATCTCGCGGCTTTTAATGTCCCGCCGTTCGACTGACAAACTTGCCCAGGAGCCAGGTACTCTCAGGCATATCTTACAAACTGTTCGAAAAACAGGCTATGCAATCACGGATGAAGGGCTTCGCTTTAAGTCAGTTGGCGTGTCTACGGAAGTTGCCGATGCTCGCAAACGCGCAACTGGACTCGCGGTGCCGGTACTTTCCCAGGATAGAGTAATTGCATGTCTTTCACTCCGTTTTATGCGATCCGTGATAAAAGACACCGACGTTGCAAATCGGTATCTTGAGCCACTCAAACAGCTGGCCACGGAAATTGCAGAAGAAGTCCATCGAGCATCTGCGCAATAAAGCTATGAGTGTAAACGGAGACTATTGTCACTTTCGAATTCATTATTCCGAGAAAAGCTAACAGCGGCGGCCAAAGCGGAATGGATAAAAGAACAAAGGGCAGGGGAGAAACCGCTGCGTTTTCCAACGTATCTATATCAAGGGGTTAGAGCTTCACTGCCTCCTTGCATCGGTTAATCCTTTGTTGGCTTCGATCCTCAGCGCATCTGCTTGATCATGGTTATTAAGGAATATTTGTCTCAAATAGGAAAGAAGGAAGGGCGGCTAAAACAGATAAGCCCTCGAAAACATAATGTTTCCAAGGGCTTATGTGGTGCCGCCACCACGATTCGAACGCGGGACCTGATGATTACAAATAATATGATTATGATCAAAGAGGATAGGTGAGGGGCCTCGACGATAGAGAAAATAAGGGATTTTCTAGAATCGAGTGCCGTTGGCATTCGTAGTGTATCGTCCTTTTTCGTCGGCAATTGTGCCAGATTTGTGACACGGATAATACTGATCAGCTTTAAAGTTCATAGCCGACCGAATTCTAGAGCCTTAGGTGTGTCTGCTATGTGCCACAAGCGGTCATCAGCAGAATTTGAAGCGAACGGCAATAAAAGATATAGAAACGAACGTCTGTAATGGGCGGAAAGCGGACCTTCACGTCTTAATATTAAGCATTATCAAGTCAAGCCAAAACAGACATTCGCGGTGATAGGGCTGGAAATGTCGCTTACTGTTACTTCCAGACAAATGCGATCGTTCAATAGCCAAAATCAAATGGCGGCGGTGTGCCAGAAGCAGAAGTTCGCATAAGTTGAATTCCTGTAGTATAAAGGACCGGAAATAACCCAAAGTGGACGTGCGCAACTATTGAATAAGATGGTATTTAGATGACAAAGGAGTGCTTTACATTAACAGCAACAAGGACCGGTGCTTTTGAAACAAATTGAGTTGATAAATCAATTCCGAGAAGGGCTAAACGATGTCGTAAAAGAAGTAGAAATATCCTCGGCCATGTCCCACTACGATATCAATTTGATTTGTGAAAATCTGTTTTGCGGGATTTTTACAGAGCTCTTTATACTTTCTGAACTCCGAAATCTCAATGAAGAGGAGAAGAAGAATTTTCCCGGTATTGATTTGGCTGACGATCATAACCGCGTAGCCATCCAAGTGACTTCAGACAAATCTCTGGATAAAGTCAAAGACACGATCAAGAAAGTTAAGACGTATAAGCTTTACGAGAAATACGATAGAATTATTATTTATTGTTTGACCACTAAACAGGGAAGCTATTCTCAGAGTAGTATCGACAAAGAGTGCGGTAATGATCTGAAATTCAATGCTTCCAACGATATACTTGATTATAGGGATTTGGCAACAAAAGCGGCTAATGCAGAGCCGCAGAAATTGAAAAAAATCGTCGATATCTTAGGCTCTTATCATAGAGGTTGTGACGTCGGATTAGCAGCGCAAGATTTCGACCCTCCTGTTGATCCTCCTGAAACACTCATGATAAATTTGGTGGAGCTATATCTTCCTTCAAAACTTTACATTGCAGAGGTTGAAGAAGATATTCTCAAAGGAAAGTCCGGTAAAAAACTCAGAAATCAAAGAAAGGCCGTTGGCGACTATTCCCGCAAAATAGATGAACCACTCCCTTCAGGGTATGAGGTCTCCTCTGGCAAACTCATTACCTTCTTTGATCTGGAAGATTCAAATAATCCATTTTCACACGTTATTGAAGAGGGCACGATAGAATTCCTGCATCCGAGCGAATTTTATGAAATAGACGATAGCCATGAGCGAATATTCAAATCGCTATTGCGCTTCTCTTTACAGCAGATGCTCTATAAACATCATGTCATGTGGCAATACCATGAGGGTATTTTCATCTTCCTTCCTGCGCACAATAAACAGGATATCCGCAGTGAAAGTTGGTTTGGAAAGAAGCAATCAAAACGTACCGTATTTGAACGAAAATTCAAAATCAATAAGCCAAACGAGATTCTTCAAACTAAACATTTTGCATTTTCGGTCAATTTTCTACTGATAGATGGGGAATGGTACATCGCACTTACGCCGGACTGGTTTATTAGTTGGGGGAGCGAATATCAAAGGTCTCTATATGCTGACAAATCATTGAGTAACCTAAAAAGATTGGAAAGAAATAAATCCATATGTGATCAGTTTCGTTTTCTTGCATCATGGATTCGGGATGTAGATCAAGCTGATCTATTTATTGATTCAACGGAAAATATTCCAAACATGACGTTCGGTAATATCGTAAAAATTGAAGGCGGGTGCTTTCTTAATGAAGGCTTATGGGAGCCTCTTGGTTTGCAAACTTCCGAAGAAGATTTGCAAGGGAGTTTTATGGATGATTATTGAGCATATCAGTGAGCCAAGATTGATCTTTGGAAACGGTGAGCATATTTGCCCTCGTAGGGGAGTTTTTGAATACGGAGTATACGATCAACGACAAACTACTCGCAAAAAAGAGGTTTTTCTTGGAAGTGTCGGTACCAACCAATGTACTGATTTGCTCGCTAACTGGATAGAGCGCTGCAAAGGACTTATTGCAGCGCCGTCTGATGCAAAACAGGAAAATCTTCGTTTACCTTTTTGCGGCTTTAGCGCAAACAGCGGTTACAAGGCCGAGCTAACCTTTTCTAGCGATCTAGCAAAAACAATCAAAAATTCAGATATCAAGGCGATCATTAAAATAGATAATCGAACCCAGCGCATCAACAGAGCGATAGAGCTCTACTATGAAAATATAAAGTTTCTTGCACAAAACCGTCATGTCGATGTCATTGTCTGTGTGGTGCCTGATGACTTGTACAAGGTTGTTTCCTCGGAGCCAAAACCGGGCGAAGAGATGCTTGACGAAGAAGATACATATGAAGAGCTCAACTTCAGACGGGCTCTGAAGGCTAAAGCTATGCATCTATCCAAGCCTTTACAGCTTATAAGGCAAACTTCTCTAGATTCCGATAAAAAGGGGGATCAGCAAGACGATGCCACAAAAGCATGGAATTTTTGCACGGCACTATATTATAAGTCTGGGCCGACGATACCTTGGAAACTAAAGAGGGATGAGGCGAAAGGAACTTCCTGTGCGGTTGGTATTGCATTTTACCGAAGCAGGGATAGAAAAACATTAAGTACAAGCTTGGCTCAGATTTTTGATGAACTTGGCAATGGGCTAATTCTGAGGGGAACTCCTGTAGAGATTGACAAGGACGACAGAGTTCCTCGTTTAACGGAAATTCAGGCCTATGATCTTTTGAAAGCGGCTCTTTCAGAGTACCGTATTGCTCTTGGTACTTACCCCGCTCGAGTTGTAGTACATAAATCTTCTAATTTTACAGATGAAGAAATTGGAGGCTTGGGGGAAGCCGCAAATGATCTAAACATCGATACCGTTGATTTTGTGACAGTTATGGATTCAAAGTTTCGCCTTTACAGAGATGGTAATTACCCTCCATATCGCGGCACTCTCGCTAGGATTGACGATGAAAGGCAGATACTCTATTCGAGAGGGTCAGTTTGGTACTATCAAACCTATACAGGCCTTTATGTCCCTCAGCCTTTAGAATTGAGAATAGTTAGATCGGAGGAGTCTCCAAATTTCATCGCAGAAGAGATTTTGGGTCTTACGAAGATGAATTGGAACAATACTCAATTTGATGGGAAATATCCGGTTACGCTCGGATGTGCCAGAAAGGTCGGAGAAATCATGAAATACATGAAGGATTCAGATATACCGCAAGTCCGATATGCATATTATATGTAACAGTATTTACTACACCGTTTTCGATTAAAGGTAGTAGCATTTTTGAGACTTGTCTAACATCCGCATATGGCCGAAGGTAGGCGTTGCACCTGACACCCGACTGAATGTCCGCTTCGGGTCAACAGTGGAATTCCGGACAGCCAACGTGATCGACCGCTTCGTCCGCATTGCTGACTACGATAATTAGCTAGTCCTGAGTCAACCGAAGGTCTGCTTTTGGAAACTCATGTTTTGCACAGTGAATGGCAGCTTTGGGCCGAAAGCAGTCTTAGCGCCAATTGTGTTCAAAGACCGGTTTGTCCGCAATAGCAATTGTTCCGCCATCTGAAAGGTGAGAACTGCTTTGGGTCATTTGCAGACGTCTGTATACGTCGAAAAGATGGTTCCAAGTAATAAAAATGCCGGAGCGTCGGCGAGAAACCGCCGCGTTTTCCTAATGTAATTATATCAAGGGGGCTTTACAGAGGAGGCCCCCCAAAAAATTTATGGGGTCCAACAAATCCACGACGATCAGCTTTTTTTCTTTTAAAGGGTGACCGTATGGAACACCACTTTCAGCAAGGCGACAATGTGGCCTTGTATAATGTGCAGGCCTGGGGTGGAACGGATTATAACAAGCTCTGGCTTAAGGCAGAGGGTGAATATAATACGAGCAAGGATCGGCACGAGGAAACACAGCTTGAGGTGTTATATAGCAGAAATATTCTCTCATATTGGGATAAGCAGACAGACAAGCGTCACGATTTAATTAATCACAAGGGCGTGCCCCCTACTAGTTTGAGGTTGAGGCCACATCATATGTCAGTGATGAAGGCGACATATCGGCCGTATTCGAAGCAGAATATGATCTACTGCTATCACAAGGCTCGATACTGCAACCGCGTTTTGAAACCGAAGTCGCCGTACAGGATGTGGAAGAATACAATATCGGCTCCGGGATTACCGGCTTTGAAATAGGGCTGCGACTGCGTTACGAGTTTAGCCGAAAATTCGCACCGTATATAGGCGTTAGCTGAAAGCAGGCCACAGGTGATACCAAAAATATGCTTGAGGAAGAAGGCGAACGGACGAACAACACAGCTTTCGTCGCAGGAGTGTAATTCTGGTTTTAACCCACTGCACCAGTTTTTGAATATAGTTCGCAGACTATGCGGACGACAGCGCTATATGTGAATATTTACGGTCTGATCCTATGACTTTCGGTACGAACTCATTATGAGTCAAATAAGACTTGTCGTATAATCCAACTGTGACATTTTGTCCGTTGACAAAAAAGCGGGGAAAAGTTCTGATAAATCTATGACATCTGCTTTCTCAAAAACAGGGGCTTTCCTGATCGTGCTCGTAATTGCCGGTCTCCTGGGAAACACTCCAGCCAGAGCAATGACTCTCGACAGCATGTCTGTGGAGGTAGTGGATTGTCAGGATTGTCGTGAGACTGGAAATATGCAAAACACAGGTGCTGTATGTTCCAGTGTTTGCGTTGTTTCAGTAGCGATTGATAAGGTGGCCATTGATACGGCTACTCTACATGATGCCAAAAATTCCCGATTTGAACGCCTGATTTCTCGTCTGCATGAACGCGACGAATATCCTGAGCCTCATCCACCCAAACTTACATCCTAGTTAGATGCCTACTTGGCGAACGTATCGCTGATGGTGGGCGCATGCTTGTCGTAGCAATATATCGCTAACCAAGCAGTTGCAATCCGCGAAAGACATTTGAGCATCTTTTGTGGCTGGATCAACACCAGACGGATGTCTAATCTATGGATAATCAAAGAGTCCCGATGTTTACGCGTCGACGCGTAATTTCATCGACCGCTGCCGTTGCATTTGGGGCAGCAATCCCGAGCTTGTGGGCGCCAAATGGCAATGCCGCATCGAACTCAGAAGAAGTAACTCTTCATGCGGCCGCTGGCCACAACAAGCTTGGTTCTGGCGTTACAGAACCTGCAACCTTATGGCGCTTTAATGAATCGGTACCGGGACCGGAAATCCGGATCCGCCAGGGAACGCGTTTACGGGTCACCGTAGATAACGGATTGGCAGAAGATACAACAGTTCATTGGCATGGCGTTCGTACGCCTAACGCGATGGACGGGGTTCCCTATTTAACCCAGAAACCAATCTCACCGGGCAATCAATTTGTATATGACTTCAATGCGATTGACGCCGGAACCTACTGGTATCATCCGCATCAGCGCAGTTTCGAACAAGTTGGTCGTGGTTTATACGGTCCCTTGATTATCGAAGAAGCGAACCCAATACAGGTTGATCGCGATTTGACTTGGATGTTGGACGATTGGCGTCTGAACCCATCAGGAGAAATAGAAGACGATTTCGGAAACTCCCATGACATGAGCCACAGTGGTCGAATAGGTAATTTCGTTACCATCAACGGCACAAAATTGGATACTTTTATAGTTCGTACAGGAGAACGCATACGCCTCAGGCTGATAAATGCTGCAAATGCTCGCATCTTTGGACTCGACTTCCAGGGGCATGATCCATTGGTCATTGCATTGGACGGGCAACCAATAACCCCACATCGCCCGGAAAATGGCCTTGTCGTCTTGGGCCCAGCCATGCGGATTGATCTTATTTTGGATATGACCGGAAATCCCGGTGAAAGCAACGAAGTCATAGATCGTTTTTATGATGGCCTTACCTATCAACTGACACGCATCAGATATTCCAATGAAGTTATCCGGGACAGCCCACCCGACTGGCCAACCCAGTTACCGGCAAATCCTTTGAAAGACCCAGATCTGAAAACCGCGAAACGTCATGAAGTGACGTTCAGCGGTGGCATGATGGGCAATATGGTTGCGCGTGACATGGGGATAAACACGACCAGGTCGAATGCGATGATGGGGATGATGCATTCCGATAAAATTTGGTTCATTATCGGGATTGCTGCGGAAGGTCATATTATGGATCCAATGCTTACGCTGGAACTTGACCGCAGTCACGTAATTGCGATGACAAACGCCTCTGCCTGGTATCACCCAATTCATCTCCACGGCCACTCCTTCAGAGTGATTTCTAGAAATGGAGAAAAAACAAAATATAGGGAGTGGCAAGACACGGTCTTAATGGCACCACGCGAAACTGTTGAAATCGCGTTCGTTGCCGACAATCCGGGTGACTGGATGTTTCATTGTCACATTCTGGAGCATCAGGCGAGTGGCATGATGGGTGTCATTCGAGTCGCCTGAAAATTTGCAAATATGAAGAAGGATAATTTCAATGATCAAGAAAGTTATGGCTTTTATTACAATCGGCGCATTTATTGTCGCAGCCTCTGCTTTTTATGGGCAAGAGGCAGTGGCAAAGGAAGTTACGCTTTATAAAAATCCGCAATGCGGATGCTGTGAATCCTATGCGGATTATCTTCGGGAGAATGGGTTTGCCGTCACCGTTGAGCCGACACATGATCTGGTGCCAATGAGCAAGAAAGCAGGCATTTCAGAGGATTTTCAGGGGTGTCATCTCGCCTTTATAGATGATTTCGTGGTGAGTGGGCATGTGCCGATTGATACTGTCAAAAAGCTCCTTTCAGAAAGGCCAAATATCAAGGGCGTCACGCTTCCGGGCATGCCGACAGGATCTCCTGGTATGGGAGGCCCCAAAACCGGACCGTTCACCATCTATCAGATCGGTGACGATCAACCAACAATTTACACAACAGAGTGAAGGAGAAAAAAATGATGACCGATCCAAGCTGTATGTCGGGCGGAATGATGATGTGGGGAATGGGGATAGCAGGCCTTTTGGTCGCAATCCTGTTGCTGCTCGCAATTGCGGCCCTTGGCAAATATCTCTTCAGCGGCAAGCATAAATGACAAGAAAATCCATCATCGTAAGTTTGCTGATAGCGGTACTGGTAGGTGTAGTTCTAGTAGGGTTTAGTCAGATATTTAACACTGAACAGGACAGTTTTTCGGCGCCGATATCAAATGGCGATAGCGCCAAACCGCCATACATGATGTCGCTCAATGAAAAGCCGCTTTCGATCAAGCCTATTTCCTTTACGGATGCAGAAGGTTCCGATCTCGACCTCTCACATTGGCGCGGCAAGCTTGTTTTGCTTAATATCTGGGCAACGTGGTGTGCGCCTTGCCGGGAAGAAATGCCAACACTCGATAGCTTGCAGCAGCAGTTGGGCGGGCCAGGTTTTGAAGTCGTCGCTCTTTCAATTGATCGGGCAGGTATTGGTGTCATAGAGAAATTCTTTGAGGAAATTGGCATCAAGTATCTGGGCATCTATGTCGATCAAACCATGAAAGCATCACCAGATCTGGGCGCCTACGGCATCCCGACAACTCTGCTGATATCACCGGAAGGACTGGAACTTGGGCGTCTTGCCGGACCGGCTGTGTGGGACAGTCCGGAAATGATTTCATTTTTACGCGACCTTATTCCCCAGAAAGCAAAGGAGAACTAGACAATGAAGCCTGCTGTAGATCAAAGCTCAAATATATTGATCGACTATCTTGTCTATCAATATCGAACCCGTCGCCCGTTGGTCTTGCTAATCGGTGGGATTATTATTGCTACTCCGTTATTGGCATTCAATTGGAGTTGGCTAACGGCAATAGGAGTGTCGACGATATTAATCAGTGTTTTGCCTTGCGTTCTCATGTGCGCATTCGGGATGTGCATGAAAGGCGGCAAAGACTGCTCGAAGAACTCGGCTACAAGCAATACCCCTGATGAAGGTAGCGGTAGTCAGTAAAACCTGGTTTTTCCAGGAAAACTCGTAAAACAAAGGAATATAGCATGAGAAAAGCATCAATTATTATAGCGTTAGCTGTTGGATTTCTAGGATCGATCTCAATCGCCCTGGCGGATAGCAATCAAACTGAAAGCCAGGATATGAAGTCACACTCGATGATGCAGGATAATCAATCCCAAGGAGATGAGGGAAAATCGAACAACATGATGGGTATGATGAATATGATGAGCAAAATGGAACCCATGATGAAGCAGTGTAGTGAAATGATGGAGACCATGAACGATCATATGAAGTCTGGAAAGGACGTATAAAAAACTTTCGAACTGTAGTTAAAGCAATTGACCTCCGGCCGTTGAAATACTTGCCGGAGGTTTATCAAGTGTAGGAAAAAAATGAAATCGATATATTTTGTATCAGTTTTGATTAGCGGCCTGATAATCGCGATGACGGCAAGTGCCAATCACCCCGCCAACAACCTAGATGAGGTGATGAGTGAGAAGGAACCCTTTTTTCAAGCGATAGATGAACCAAATTCACCTCCATTTGAATTAGTCAACTCGAATGGTGAATTGATTAAGCTTTCAGACTATGACGAGAAAATTGTCGTTTTGAACTTCATATTTGCGAATTGTGCGGGTGTCTGCCCCTTGCACTCTGCTCGGATTGTAGAAATACAAGAGATGATAAATGCGACACCAATGAGGGATTTGGTCCAATTTGTCAGCATTTCGACGGATCCGATTAATGATACAGGTAATGCGCTCGAGGAGTATGGAGACGCTTTCGGATTTGATGC
>ERZ1740062.1250-NODE-1250-length-10692-cov-3.999154_pt1 | contig 10692 bp, 13 predicted proteins | sample MGYA00581741_ERZ1740062 | MGnify/ENA primary metagenome ERZ1740062 (study PRJEB43018, sample SAMN04849747) | marine metagenome | isolation source: floating plastic debris | place: Pacific Ocean | collected 2008-09-01 | study: EMG produced TPA metagenomics... | reverse complement strand
CCGTGAGGCCCAGCGCCTTGGCTTGCGCAAGCAACTGATCGCGTACCTTTCCGGCGCCTAGCCTATGCATGATCTCCTACTACCGCGCTACAGCTTGGTCAGGGCCATCCGCGAGGGCCAGCGCTTCATGGTAAGGATCTTCAGCCTTCTTCCAACCTTCAGCAGAACCTTCCCAATCGCCGGCCATGGCGGCCCGGTAGGGAGCATGCAAATCGGCGCTTTCCAAAACCGGGCGGGACGGCGTGAGACGGCGCTGCCAATCCCAAAGCTCCTCCACAAGCATCGGCTTAATGGGCTCAGCCAAAGCTGCATCCATGACCTTTTGTGCCGCGTCTGGATCGCTCAGGCCCAGCCAGGCCCTCTCTGCGACGAAAGCTGCGACGTCGCAGACGTGGCGGCGGTCTTCTTCCAGGCCCAATCTCTCGATGATGTCGGCCTCTTCATCCGCGCCATCGCTCTCACCCCGCCGGATTGATATCCGCGCCATTGCAAGGCGCAGCATGATCGCAGGGGAGGCTGACTCCAACGGGCGCGACAGTACATCTGCGGCTTCCTCAAGGGCTTCGTCCCAACGGCCTAAACGTTCCAGGTTATAGGCACGATAGCCTCGGTGGAATTCAATCTGTTCCGTCGTATCCGTCTCATAGGCCGTAGAAATAGCCTTTTCGCACAGATCCAGCGCGTCCTGAAAGCGCAAGCCATACCAGTTTACGACGCCACCATTTGCATAGCAGCGTACCAGGTTCACTGGACTTTGCGCGTTTTGGGCGGCCTTGATGCTGTCTTCATACATCTTGTTCATCCTCGCACTATCAAAGAGCGAGGTGAGAGACATCGTGCTGAGCGCGTGACTGATGATGTCCGTTCGGCCCAAACGACGTGCCATGTCTTCAGCCTGACTGGCCAGATCGTGAGCCATTTCCATATCATAGTCTGACATCGCGACTTGGGCGCGGCTGGCGAGCGCCATGGCCAGATCTTCTGTCTCCTTCCCCTTCAGCACATCGAGGGACGCGTCACCCAAGCGACGACTTTGGAGCTTGCAGCCAGCCGCCCATTGTGCCCGCGACAGGCGCTGGAGGATGCGGCCCTGCAGCGCGGTGTTTTCCGGCACAATTGTAAGCGCCCTTTCAAGCAAATTCACGGCCTCCCCAAGTCGTCCTACAAAGCGGCAGGCTTCTCCCGCATCAAAAAGCAGTGCGGCAAAGGCGGGTTTGTTTTCTTCGTCGGCAAGCTCAACGGCGATGGTGAAGTAATCAGCAGCCTGCTGGTTCGCGCCTGCGGCGAAGGCCTCGCGCGCCGCAAGCGGCGCCAGGTGTGCTATCTGATCCGTGTCCGCTGCTTGCCGCGCGTGGTGAAGCTGGCGTGCGGTAGAGGCGGAGCCTAACGCCTGCAATGCCTCCAAAAGCGTGGTGTTAAGCCGCATGCGACGCCCCGTTCGCAAAGATGTTTCTACTGCTTGGCGGGCTATCTCATGGCGGAAGGCGAGATACGTGCCGGTATCTTCCATCAAACCAGCCTCAATTGCCGCATCAAAAGCGCTTTCATCGACACCCGAAACGCGCAGCGCCAAATCCCACTCTGCTCGTCGGGGAAAGATCGACACCGCTTCCAGAGCCGACCGAACATCGGGGGAGGCAGATGCAATCCGGCTCAGTACTGTGTCCTGCACACTCCGCAGCGCTTCGCTTTCTGAGCCGCGCAACATCTCTGAGACGTAGAACGCATTCCCACCGGTCCGCTGATGCACCTCTTCGGGTGACAACGCGTGCCCAACTGCAAGCTGTGTCACCGCTTCAAGCGAAAGTGGTTCCAGCACTAGGCGGGTAAAATCAGCGGGCGAGACGCCCCCTATCGCGCGCCGGACCTGCGGGCGCCCCTCCGCCTCATCATCGCGTGCTGTGATGAGCAATAAGATCCCGTGGCGCTTGATCCGGCGGCTGACAAAGCGCAAGAAATCAAGCGTTGCCTCATCGGCCCAATGCAGATCCTCCAAAAGAAGCAGCGTCAGCCCGTCGGAGTTCGTGATCGCGTCCAAAAGGTGAAGGAAGACGGCAAGACGATCCTTTTCTTGCGTCAGCAATGCATCAAGATCGACGCCCGCATCAAAAGCCAGATCACGCAAGGGGCCCAAAGGCTCCGGGATCGACAGATCTTCGCAAGCAGCGCGTAGGACTGTAGCCGCCGCCATTTGTGCCTCAAATGCGCGCAAAAGCGTGGTTTTACCCGCGCCTGCTTCGCCCAGTAGATAGACAGTATGCCCCATCCCACCCCGCGCATCATCAGCATGGGTGGTCAGCGACAAGATCGCATCTGTGCGTTCAAGCAATGGCTGGCTCAGCGCCTCTCTCCCTAAGCAATGGGCCCGGCTGGGGTCCCTAAGTGCAAGGTGCCCTGAAAAATAGGGAACTGAAAAATTAAAAATAGGGAATCGTCCCGACGCGGGAAAAACAGGAACTGGGCAAAGTGGGTTCAACAGATGAAGACAACCCATAAGGACACTGAAAATGACCAACTTCACCACTCAGCCCCAGACCCCTCCCAAAGCCATCCTATTTGCCGCATTGCAGGCCCTGAGAGGCATTCTTCGCACACCGCCAATCTTTGCGCCCCGCACACCGGTGTCCGCCTCGGACCGGGCAGCCCGTGCTCTGGAAGCGGCACAACTGAAGGCTGAGGCACGCCGACGCGTCGATAATTTGCTGCGTTAAGGTCGTCGATCAGCTGCCTGCGCCACAGCCTCCGACATCGGCGCAAGGCCCGCCGCAACCTGCAAAAAGGTCTGCGCACGACGCCTGTAGTCTTCTTTGGGAGAGAGCCACGCCCCCTTCAGCCGCGCGGCGGTCATTTCGGGGGCCAGGGCCTCTAACTGCTCAAACGCCGACTTTGCACCATCCAGATCGCCGACGCCAATGCGCGCGATAGTCAAAATCAGGTAAGGCGTCGCAGCTTGAGGGCGCTGCTGAACTGCCGAAAAGGCCGCGTCACAGGCCGACCCATAATCCGCGGTAATGAAATGTGTGAAAGCCAGCGCCACTTCCAAAGATGCGCGCATTGGATCAAGAGGGCTGCGCTTCAAAGCCGCCTCCGCGTGGCTTACTGCAACCGTATCATTCCCGTGTGTCGCCTCGTAAAGCCCCAGCCAACTCAGCGTCAGCGCGCAATTGGGGTTGAGCGCATGGGCGCGGCGCAGATCAATCATGCCCGCAACAGGCTCAGAGCTTAGAAAATGAAGAAGGCCCTTTTGCCGGTATGCGTGGTGATCCAGTGGATCTGAAGCAATGGCCTCCGCTGCGGCAGTGAGACCCTCCATAAGCGCTGTATCGCGCAGATCTGCGAGGCCAAAATAAAGCGTCCAAAATTGTGCGTAGGCGACTGTTCGGTGGGCCAAGGCACAGGACGGATCGATAGCGATGGCCTGACCTGCAAGATCCATTGCGCGCTCGCGTGGGCGCTGATCTGGCGTCATCTCTAAAGGCCAAAGACCTGCCCACGCACGTTGGGCAAGATCATGGGCGGACATATTTCGCGGGGGCTCCCGCCGCAGCCTGCGTGCTTCTGCCGCCCAGACCTGGGGGCCTATGGCAGAGGCCAGCGCCGCCACGATCTCATCTACCATTTCAAAGCGCGCATCAGCGGCGCAATCATAGGTTTCGGCCCAGCCCTTCACGCCAGAGCCCGCATCCACAAGCCGCACCGTAAGGCGAAACGTCTCGCCTGACTGGCGTAGCGTTCCCGTTACGAGGTACCGGGCATTCAGCGCCTGCGCGGCGTCGTGGGCCGTCACATCCGGCACTGTGCGGGCGGAGTTACGTGCAATCACGAGAAGATCCCGAAACCGGGCTAGCTCTGTGGAGAGGTCTTCTGCGATCCCATCGGCAAGCCATTCAATTTCTTCCGCCTGGCCGATCACGTCAAAGCGCAAATCAGCGATAGAGGCGGGCTCGGCTCCGGAATTATCCTCCAGCTCAGCGCCAAAACGTAGCCCGCGCCTTGGTACCGTTTGGACAACAGCAGGCCCCAGAACCCGACGTAGCGCGGCAAGCTGCACGTTTAGATTGCTCTGATCCAGCACAGCATCCCCCCAGACGCCCCGAAAGACTTCGGCGCGGCTCACAATGCGGTCGCGATTGGTGATGAGGTAAAGAAGAAGGTCAAAAGCTCGTCCTCCAAGCGGCAAGGTCTCCTTTCCCCGGCGAAGACTGCGCGTGCCTTCATCCAGCGTCACGCCTAAAAAATGGTATTGGCTCTCACTCACTTGGCCAGTGCGCTCTGGCTCAACCCTCACATTCACATTCCAATCCCCCAATCGTTGCATAGCCTAGGAATTTGCGTGCGCTCTGTCGATCTCCAAACGCGGAACCCCGAATTAATGGGTTTTCCTCTTTCTTAATTCCGTTTCGCGGCGGGTGCTGCCTTAGGCTTGAGCCAACACGGCACAAACGCGGAGAATGACGACTATGGCCCAACGCAACCTTCTGATCGGCACCTGGACGCTGGAGAGCTGGTTTAATCAGGCCGATGACGGCACCCGCGCATATCCGTTTGGCCAAAATCCCCAGGGCTCTATAAGCGACTCCAATGACGGTTTTGTCTTCGTTCACATGGCCAAAGCCAAGCCTGCCGCCTTCGCCGCGCCAAACGACCCATTCGGTGGAAGCGAGGCCGAAGACTCTGCGGCTTTCAAATCCCATCTCACCTCTGCGGGCACATATAAACACCGCGGCGATCAGGTGGTCCATTCCGTCAGCCAGTCTTTTTGCCCGTACTGGGTTGGGACGGAACAAGTCCGCGACGTAGAATTCGACGGCGATCTACTGCGCCTGAGTGCCAAACGCATCACGATTGCGGGCCAAGTTGTCGATGCGTTCTTGGAATGGCGCCGGGCCGCCGCCTGACCCGTAAGGCCCGCAACCCAGACAGGAGAGACAAGATGAACTTCAAAGACAAACTCGCTGATCCGGCGCGGATGATTAGCGGCCATGTTGCAGTTATTCCATCCGCTGTAACGGCCCAGGCAATGTCCGTTTCGGGGGCGGATTTTCTGGTCTTTGATTGCGAACATGGACCAGTAGGCCCCGAGAGCCTTCACGCCATGATTGCGGCCACCCAAGGCACGGGCTGTGCGCCGCTCGTGCGTATCCCCTCGATTGATGAGAATGAGGTCAAAAGAGCCCTTGATGCAGGAGCCGAAGGGATCTGTTTTCCTCTTGCGCGAAGCGTTGCCGATGCCGAACGCGCAGTGGCCAGCCTCCGATATCCACCCCATGGCACTAGGGGCTGGGGGCCATTTGTGGCCCATTCGCGCTGGAACATGGGGCTTTTTGACTATCTGCCTGGACCTGGCACCAAGACTGTTTGCATGCTGCTGATCGAGACGATCGGCGCCCTCGAGAACATCGAAGACATCTGCGCGGTTGAGGGGGTGGATTGTATGGTCCTCGCGCCTTTTGATTTGTCTACGGAGCTTGGCGTGCCCGGGCAGCTCGACCACCCTTTGATGACTGAGGCCAATGCCCGAATTGAGGCAGCCGCGAAAAAGGCCGGCATGCCCCTGGGGGGCGTGGCCTTTACGCAAGAGCAAGCCCAGGACCTGAAGGCCAAAGGCTATCGGATCCTCGCGAATTTTGACGTGCTCATGCTGAAACGCGCGACAGCGCAGGTGGCAGAATGGGCACGCGCATGAGAGTGCAGGAATTCACCGGCTCTGAAGTGCACCGCAACATTCAGCGGCGCCTTCTGGCGCGCCACGCTGAAATCGCCGCAGACCCCGTACTCGGCAATGGAGGACGGGTCCTGAATGTGCTTGATCCGGAGGCCTTTGGCTGGGACCGTCTGGTCGCAGAGGTAGCGCAGGATCGCTTCGTCGCGCTTGCCGCAATGGATCGCGCGACAATCTATGACAAGATCCGCGCGGTCTTTGGAGGAGGGGTAGAGGTACCAAGCTGGGATGTTTTTCTGGGTGGCTCGGGCATCGTCGGTCAGCGCTGTACCACATTGACGGATGTGTTGCCTGATGGCTGGACCTTCAGCAGTTACGCTAAGCCCGATCCCACCACCATCGGCGCAGTTCAAGAGCTGAATTCCCTATGCGGCGTGGCGGCGATGCCCGCATGGTACATGCGCGGCTATGTTGTCCCGCAGATCACCACCTGCATCCAAATGGCTGAAGGCACGCTAGCGGCCTGCGCACTTGTCAGTGATCGCTACCATGTGGACGGCCCCCATTCTGGAACGGCCTTCCTAGGGTCCGTGTCTGTGTCACCCGATCACCGCGGGAAGGGGCTGGGAGTCGCTGTCACAGCACAAGCCTTGATCGATAGCGCGCACGCCTACGGATGGACCTATGTCCTGTCACAAGCCGCATCCGACAATGCGGCCTCCCGCGCGATGCTGGAAAGATGCGGCCTTATCCGCGATCCCACCCGCGTCACCGTCGCCATCAACGCCTCAGGTGCCGCCATCACACGGTAAGACCGAAGAGTTAAAGCAAACAGTTTGGAGGGAAAATGCCATACCAAGAGCTTTTCGGCGATCCGGGTCACAAAGCCCTGTTGGAGCGGGGCGAGGCCCTTTGGCGCGTGGTCCGAGACCATCCCCGCTATGCTTACTATGGGACGGTCGTGTCTCTCAGCGACCCCGGGAATGATACCGCAGACGTGGTGGCCAGTCTCGCGCGCATTCAGGGCTTGGGGATGTGTTTTTACCTTCCGAAGACCGAGGCCGCTTCGATCCGGCGCCAGCTCGACGGTGAGGGTTTTCGAACTGCGCAAAGTCTTTTTTGCAGTGGTGGAGAGGCCTCGTATCAGGCAAGCAGATCGCTTTTGGACAATGGATTGCCGCCGGAAGGCATAACCATTGAGCTGCTCCGCAAACGTTCGCCCGACACGCTGATAGAGGCGACCGTCGCGCTGTGCGAGGCCTGCGGGCTAAGCGCGATGCCCGGCGAGATCATGCGTGGCAGCGTGCTGCCGGGAATCAATCTGGTTGCAAGGGACGCTGCCGGTGCGCCTGTGGCGACGGCGGCGTCCTATGCAATGCACGCCCCCGGCACCCCGCGTGCCAAGGAGGCATTCTGGGGCGTTCTGGCCACGCGCGAAGATCATCGCGGGCGCGGTCTTGCAGGATGGCTCGGCGCCCGCGCGATCCAGCATATGTGGGAGTATGAAGGCATGCGGGGTTTCAATACTGGGATCAAAGAAGACAACGCCGCGTCCCTCGCAGCCTGCGCCAAGCTGGGCATTCGCCGATCAGACCTTGTCACTCTCTTCTGCTTTGATGATGCAACCCTCTCGGAGGGACCACGATACGGGCGTGCGCTCAATCCCGCCAACAGGACAACACAGCTATGACCATAACTGTAAAGCTCGTCTCAAGGCCCCACGAAATCGAACAGGTTCGCGCGCTCTGTCGCCAATGGCTGGACTGGCACTGGGACAATTACCCGGATGATTGGCCCACGGAAGGAAACCCGATGGACCGCTCGCGGTTTGGGAGTATTCTGGACAGCCTGAGCGAGCTTCACGCACGACCTGATGGAGGGATGTTTCTCGCCTCTCTGGATGGGCAACCGGTTGGATGCGTCATGTACAACAAAGCGGGCGACGGCGAGGCGGAGTTCAACCGGATGTTTGTAACAGAAGCAGGGCGTGGCCACGGGATTGGCCGCCTTTTGCTAGATCAAATGTTCGAGCAGATGATCAAAGATGGCTATCACAAGGTGATGTTCTCTTCAGCCATTTTTCTGACTTACGCGAAAGCGATGTACGAGGCGGCGGGCTTCAAAAGCACGCCACATCCCGCAGGCTTTCCTACGGAATGGAAACCATATGTCTATTTCATGGAACGCTCTCTCACCGCCTAGACCGCCAGCAAACGGCTTTCAACGCTCATCCAACAAGGAGACCCTACATGATCTTCAAAAAGCTCTACGTCGATGCGGCGGGCGAAAGCCATTGGGAAGACGTTACTGTAAGCCTCGAAGAGAAAACTTTCGCGCCGCCTGCGAAGGCCATTGAAATCTCAAAGCCCGAAACGGTCACGCAGACCATGTTCTTGCGCCTCAAGAAAGGATGGGATGAGCCCATTCACCCCACGCCTGTTGCGCAAAAACTGATCTGTATGGCTGGTGTCGTCCGCGTGACCGCCAGTGACGGAGAATTCAGAGACATTGGGCCGGGCGACGTCTGGCACATGGAAGATACGCACGGCAAAGGTCATCACACCGTCGTCACAAGCGAAGAGGATTTTCTGTCAGTGATCGTGCAATACTCATAATACAAACTGAGTTTGCCCAGATCGCAAATCGGCCACTCGAAATTGCTTTGATCACATACGGTTTGCCTTACGCTAGCTAACAGATTTTTTGCGAAAGCAGAGAGCATAAGCCTTGTCGGACGAATGATCGTGGCCCGCTTTGTTGTACATGGGGATTTCAACCAACTTTAGGGCTGCGATAGCGCCGCGCGCTTCGAGGTCGCGGATCACTGGCTCGAAGTCAGCCTCTAGGAAGAATGCCTTGTTGACACCAATAATAAAAAGCGCGTCAGGGCGGGCAATGTCGAGAAGACTTTCGAGTGCTTGTGGCCCTACATGTCCGGACGTGAACGTTCCCGCAGACACAACCGCGCCATAAGCGTTCTTGATGGGTCCAAGGTTGGCCATTAGATCGGCTTTGATCGTCCTCCGGTATAATGCTTTTCTGCGCGAGATCGCCAACATCTCTTCAGAGATATCAATGCCGTCAATCTGGTCTGGGCCTATGGCCATTGCCTGAGCAACCAAGCCAGTGCCGCAGCCGATATCAGCGATAGGCGCATGGTGTGAGCCAGCATGTTCCCAGTATAAATTTGCAATTGCATTGGGGTACTCCCAGCCCAAAGCGTGCGCATATTCCGCGTCATAAGTCTCTGCAAATTCATCATAGTAGGCTTTGTTGTCCTGCGGTGTAGCAAGCTTATATGAGTTCTCGAGGAGTGTCTGCCCTTTGCTCTTTGGGATCATGTGATGCTCTTGGTTTCGCGTGCTTCCGGAAATCTTTGTTTGATCAACTCTTGAAAACTCTTGGGGTAACCGACGCCGATGCGTAGCCAAGCCTCAGCAAAACCAGGTGCCTGCATGTGGCGCGCAAGAGCATTCAAGTAAGCATCCCAAACCTCATCTTCCACCAACTCACGTTCATGTTGCATGTAGGCGGAATAGATCAATGAGAAATAGGTCCCGACTCCGCGGTCGTACTGATACTGCTCAACTTCGGTGAGTTCGGACGGGTTTGCGCCACCCTTGGTCATCAGCTCCGCGTTCTCAGCGAGAAGGCCAAAAACATCCCGCTCAAGCGTCATCAGTGACTGGACAGTCGCGCCCTCAATCGCACGGGCGTTGTGTCGGACTTCATAGATCAAAAAAATGATCGAGATAACGACCCCAATCGCTCCGGCAACAGAGGCGATGCCTTCGATTGCGGGCCAGTTCAAATTGCTAAGCACTTCTATTTAACTACCTGGTTTCAATCAATTCATCGTAGCTCGGATTAAGACAGCTTCGCCACCAATTTAAAGGTTCTTTTTGGGGCGACGAAATTCAAGCACAATGCAGCATCAGTGTCTTGGGGCTCAGCACCGACCAACTCCGTATACAGTACGGACATCCGCAACGAAATGGCGAGCGGCAGCACCGCTCGCCAAAATGGCTCATATGTCGATGCGTTCAGCGATGCTCAAGGCATCTTCGAGTTCGACGCCAAGATAACGCACTGTACTGTCGACCTTCGTGTGACCAAGCAGCAGTTGCACCGCGCGGAGGTTTCCTGTCTTGCGGTAAATCTCTGCGGCCTTTGTACGGCGAAGTGAATGCGTGCCATAACCACTTGGTTCAAGGCCGATTGCAGTCACCCAATCGCGGACAAGCCGACCATACTGGCGGGTGGAGACATGGGGGCGGTCATGGAACCGGCTTGGGAACATGAACTGACACGCGAACATCTCGGGTGATTTGACCCAAGCCAAGACAGTTTCGCGGGTGTTTTCCGTCAATTCGAACTGCACAGGCCGCTTAGTCTTGCTCTGGATCACCGAAACGCGATCTCGCACGCGATCATCTATCACTAGGTCAGCCACGGTCTACATGACGAGATCACAGCCGCGCAGCATGCTATCTATTGCGACGTTGAACAAAGCAAGATCGCGCAGGTAACCCGCCAGTTTGAGCCGCGCCCGGATCGCCCAGACCTGTTTTGGCAGCAAAGGTCGTTTTTGACCGATGATCCGCCCCTTGTTCCAAGCTCTTTGTTTCGGGGTAGTTGCGGGAAGTTGGACTCTTGGCATGATTTGCCCTCCGATCCACCTTCCAAACCCAGTCTCTAGCACCATGCTCGCCACGGTATTATTCCGTCATCTGCATGAAGTGGCTTCGGGCCGCCGCTGACAACAGGAGTGCTGCAGGCGTATTCGGTCGCTGTGAGCCCTCTTTGACCGATGCCGCGCCTGTGTCCAATGACCGCTTCAATGAAGATCATACAATCAATCGGGGCTTGGGCCTTTTCCAACGCGCGGATGCACACGTGTTCCGTCCGACAGTCCGATGCACAGTACGACTTCGTCTGAACGGGGTGCGTCAGGCACCCAGAGCGTCATCGTGTCGATGTGATCAAATGACCATGCCTCGTCCTTGTGGCCCAAAGGCAGATCAATCGAT
>ERZ1740062.1249-NODE-1249-length-10696-cov-5.524669_pt1 | contig 10696 bp, 9 predicted proteins | sample MGYA00581741_ERZ1740062 | MGnify/ENA primary metagenome ERZ1740062 (study PRJEB43018, sample SAMN04849747) | marine metagenome | isolation source: floating plastic debris | place: Pacific Ocean | collected 2008-09-01 | study: EMG produced TPA metagenomics... | reverse complement strand
GGGGATTAGGGGTAGGGGGTCTTATATTGGGTTTATGGGGATGGGGTTTTCTGTCAAAGTTTGGCGTCCTCGGTGACTACAAAATGAGTGGGCTTGCCATCCCCGGATATGATTGGCGGACGGACGCAGACCCTTTGAATATGTTTTTTAGCACTGCTCAACAGATTGGCTGGATAGGCCTGGTTGCGTTTATCGGGTTTATTGCTTCATTGTGGCGAGCTGCGCTTAGCACTCTGAGATTTTTTCCGGGGAGATTAGCTGTCGCCCTGTTGGTGGCAGGTTTGTTTTGGGGCATCTTGAGCGGAAACTGGTTGACAACCTTTGGTAATGTGGCGGATCGATTTTCGATGTTTATTCTCGCCATAACGCTTTGCTTAGATCCACGGCTTCCCAAGTACGAAGCAAATTCGCCACGCTCTCGCATGATGGAGAGTCGGAGTGTCAGATAGAAGAAGCCATGAGCAATTTAGGCTCATTGTAGGCATGTCGCGCGCGGGAACCAAAGCAGTAATGCGAAGCCTAAACCTCATGGACGACGTCGCTGCGTATGGGGAGTCTTGCTTTTGGGGGAGTTTTTGGGTTCAACCCAATGCGGATGGTTGGTACCATCGAGCTCAATTGGATAGAATAAAGAAGATCTATTGTTCATCTATCTTAGTGCCTTTCGACTATGATGAAGGCGGATTGTGCGCGCCTTTAGAGGAGGCTCAAGCGCAAATCGCAACTGATATCGATAGTCTTCAAACGCCAGTTAGTCCCGGAAAAGCTTTTAGCGTTCTGGGAGAAGCGATCGCGAAGACCGTTGGTAAGGATGTATGGGTTGAAAAAACACCTCATCATTTAATGTATCTCGACCGAATTCTTGAGCATTCGCCCAACGCGCGAATTATCGTAATGCTAAGAAATCCCGCGTCTTTTTTGCTCTCGTACAAACATCAAGGCGACAACAAGCCGGAAAAAATCAGGAAACGTTTTCATTCGACCTATCATCCGGCTGTTGTGGCGTTCATTTGCCGAGGATATTTGCGTTCGGCATTACGCGCGCAAGAAAAGTGGCCTGAGAACGTCAAAATTGTTTCTCTCGAAAAACTCATTGCTGAAGACTCAGTGACGATATTTGATATAGCTAATCACCTCGAACTAGATTCGAACTCAAAGTTGCGGCATCTCAACGATAATTCCAGCTTTGAAAGTGCCACTGCACGACCGGCGCTCAAAGGCTCTGAGTTAGTGTGGTTGCGGCTATTTACCAAACGGTACGCCAGAGAACTCGACTTACATGAACCGATTGCCGGATCAGGCCTCTTCGGGTTTATCGGGTCAGTTTTGTCTCTTCCACTTTGGGGTGTTAGGTTAGTTGTCGCTACCTCCAGCAACAAAAATTATACAAGCTGGCGACATCTGTTAAATTGGGTCAAGAGCTAAATTATGTTGTTTGATGATCATTCCATCAGCTCCTATACTCGTGGCGAGAATACGCTCTCGCAACTAGCTGGTGCGTCGCTGTAATATGAGAAATACACTTCATAAGTTGGGTATAGTTGCAGCGTCGCATTTCCGAACACCGCAGTACATTTTGAAGAATGCTCAATGGCGAGTGTTGGGTAGCGCAAGCGTGGATACCAAACTCGTTTTTGTCGTAGGAGCTCCCCGAAGTGGAACCACGCTCCTTCAAAACTTGATAGCGGAGCATAGCGCATATTTTTCGATACCCGAAGAAACGGGAATTTTTTCGGGCCTAAACATTTTTGATCCACGTCGCCGGCATTTCGGATTGGGGCAATCTGATCTTCGTCAATTGTTCAACAAAAGCTCAAATATTATTGAGTTTTTTGGGGGCGGAGTAGAGATCCTATCCAAGGCACACGAAGATAAGATTTTCGTAGAGAAGACTCCACAGCACGTAAATTATTTACCGACATTAATGACTCGCTTCCCTAACGCTCGATTTGTGAATATCGTGCGGGACGGGCGCGACTGCTACTGCTCAGCCTTTAACAATGAAGACGTTCTCCAAAAACACTCGATTGTTTCGTTTGCCAAGTACTGGCGAAAGTGCGTTCGGTCAGCGTTGGCGGTGAGCGAAAGTGGGCGGGTCCATAGTCTCCGATATGAACAACTGGCGGAGAAACCTAAATCGACACTCAGTGAGGTTATGGACTACCTAGGAACCAGCTTGGAAAAACAGCAACTTGACCATACGGCTTACGGCGACGAACCCCGGAGTGATCTAGGCGCATTCAAAAGACTTAAAGAGCCGATTTCAACTCGTACGGTCGGTCAATGGAAAACGAAGATGACAAACGAGCAAAGCAAGCAGTTTCAGAAGATAGCCGGCAATGAACTCGACGAATTTGGCTATTTGGGGTGAACTATGAAAGTTCTGATTGTGTCTCGAAGTTTTTACCCGAGTATTGGTGGTATAGAGACAATCTCTATGAATTTGGCTGGTGAGTTTGTGAAACTTGGTCACGAAGTGTCGATTCTGACAGACCCTCGGCCAATAGCGGAAGAAAAACGAAATAGGTTTCCCTTCAAGATTGTATCGAGCAAAAAATTCTTCGATTGGGTCGCGGAGTTTAGGCGGATGGATGTCGCGATCTGCATGAATGTGAGTGCACCTGCTTTATTTGCATCTTGGATATCTGGCACAAAATTACTCATCGTGCATCAAAACACCCTAAATCAGCGTACGGCGTACAAACGAGTTGTGGTCCCATTTTTTTCGAGGCTGTTAAAAAGCCGGCTAATACACTTTTTCCCGAATGTTGCATGTTCAAAATTCGTGGCGTCGAAACTGCCAGTTCCAGCGAAGGTGATTCCAAATTTCTATGATGACTCTGTGTTCAAATCTGGCAATCGATCGCGGAGTTCCGATTTTGTGTTTTGTGGACGATTAAATGAAGCAAAAGGTGTGGATGTCGCGCTTAGCGCCTTGGGGCAAGTTGCGAAAACCGTGCCGGATGTCCGGATGACCATAGTTGGAGATGGACCGGAGAGGGGGGCGCTTGAAGAATTGGCCGCATCTTTGAGTCTCACTAATAATGTCAAATTTGAGGGATTTGTCTCCGGCGAAGCGTTATCTACTCTCCTCAATGATCATTCCTGCATGTTAGTTCCTTCCAGGTGGGAAGAGGCTTTTGGAATCGTGGCGTTAGAGGGAATCGCATGTTGTGACTTAGTGATTGCAAGAGACATCGGCGGTCTTCCCGAAGCTGTAGGTTCGTGTGGCGAGATTGTCGATGGACGCGTTGAGAGCTGGGCGAAAGCGATGCTTCAGGTAGCTACTGATCGAAGAGCCGGGCACGCTATCAGGACGCAGCCAACAGAAGAAATTCGGAAATGTCATCTTGCCAAGCACGGAAGAACTGGAGTGGCCCTTCAGTACATGGAGGCTTTGCAAGAAGTATTGTCCGGCGTATTCTTAAAATCACTTGAGCGATAAAAATAATACATGCGAAAATTATTCAGTCGAATTGCAGGTTCAGCGCGTTCTAATCGCTTCATTCGTCGTTCTTTCCGTTCTGTGAAGATGAGGCTTGTACGCCAACTTTACGGTTTTAAAAACGTCCACCATACGTTCTACCTCGGCGGTAAGGGGGGGATAGCTAGCGATTTGGTGGCGGGTGCGTTCAGCTATATCGGCAAAGGGGCGAGCATTTGTCCAAAAGTTGAGATCGGAGCCTACACTTTGCTCGCACACGAAGTGTCTATTTTGGGTGGGGATCATTTCCACGATAAACCTGGCGTACCGATTTGTTTCTCAGGGCGCCCAGAATTGCCTCGGACAATCATTGCGGATGATGTTTGGATCGGGCACAGAGTCACCATAAAGGCGGGTGTGAACATCGCTCGCGGGGCAGTGGTGGCCGCCGGTGCAGTAGTCACCAAAGACATTCCCGAGTATTCAATCGTGGGCGGAATCCCCGCTGTCGTGATTGGTGCGAGATTTCCCGACCCCCACGAACGTGAAATCCACAATGAAATGCTAAATCGAACACCCCGAGAAGGCGAACTGCCTGGTCAACGAGTGGCCGGTGTGACTGGGAATTGACATGGGAAAAATAACGGTTGCCATTCAGTACCCATCTTTTGGGCCACAGCATCCCCCAAGACTGCGCGCCATCGTTGGACGCAGCCCGTTGCGAAATTGCGAAGTTGTCGCGATGGAGATGTTTGCGAAAGATAGTGACTATGAGTGGGATGCTGTGCCCAGCAAACCTGGTACTGGTTATAGAAGACACACAGTGTACTCTGGTTCTTCGAACGAAGGCCGAGGATCAGACCGTGATCTGGAGCGCTCGGTAGTTGCTGCTCTAGAAGACATCAAGCCCGACGTTTTGGTGGTTAACGGTTGGGGACATAAGGAGAGTCGGTACTCATTGAAATGGTGCAGGGCGACCGGAACTAAATTCGTCCTTTTGAGCGATAGTGTTTATGAGAATCGGCGCCGCTTGCTTCCATTGGAGCTTTATAAAAAGTGGCTGGTTCGAGGAGCTTCAGCTGGTTTCGTGGCGGGACGACCGCAAGCGCGATATTTGGCCAGACTCGGCGTCAGGCCCAGCAAGATATTTCATCCAGGAGCTTGTTCGATTGACAATGATTATTGGACGGAGCGCGCTGATAGTGCGCGCGAACGTGCAGACGAGCTTCGAAAAGATCTGGACTTGCCAGAGCGATATTTTTTTATGTGTTCCCGGTTCTTAAATTGGAAAAATATACCATTCGTGATTGACGCTTTCTCGCGTTATAGAGCATCAACAAAAGGGACCCCAATCGATCTGGTAATCTGTGGCTCGGGCGAAGAGGAGCCCAAAATTAAGTCCAAGATTACTAACCTCGGATTGGATCAGCATGTGACGCTGAGAGGGTTTCAACAAATTGATCAGCTTCCGATTTATTACGGTCTGTCGACTTGCTTCATTCATGCAAGTTCTAGCTTTGAGTGCTGGGGACTAGTTGTAAACGAGGCGATGGCATCGGGTCTCCCAGTGCTCGTATCCAAAGCTGTGGGTTCCGCAGAAGACTTAGTAGCAAACGGAATCAACGGTTTTGTGTTCGACCCGAGGAATGTGCAAGGGTTAGCGCAACTTATGGATGAAATCACGATTCAGCCGAACCGAGCCTCGATTATGGGAGAGCGCTCGCGTGAGATCATCGAAGGGCATTCAGTAAATGTTGGTGCTGACGCATTTTGGAATGGGGTGATTTCTGCACTCCCACTACAGTCAGCTTGGTGAAAATTGCAGAATTTTCTTCTTAAATTTGTTTGTTTTGTTTCCAGAGGTATTGGGCTGTGAATATTTCAGTGGTGATATTAACCTACAATGAAGAGATAAATCTAAAAAGGTGTATCGAATCAATTGATTGGTGCGACGATGTTTTGGTTGTGGATTCCTATAGTGAGGATAGAACAGTTGATTTAGCTCGTTCGTTGGGCGCCAGAATTCTCGTCCGAGAGTTTGACAATTTTGCAAATCAAAGAAACTTCGCGCATGAACATGGGGCGCTTAAGTACGATTGGGTTCTTCATCTTGACGCTGATGAAGTTGCCACCGACGCGTTTAACAAAGAGCTTGAATCTTTGGCTCCGCCCCAAGACATCTATGCATTCAGAGTTCCTTCAAAAACCATTCTGGCGGGCAAGTGGTTGCGCCGAGCGGGTATGTATCCATCGTACCAGGTGAGACTAGGACGCTTGGATAAATTGAGATTCAAACAAGTTGGGCATGGACAGCGCGAAGATTTGGACCCGAGACGCGTTGGCACATTCAACGAACCTTATTTGCATTACAACTTTTCTAAGGGCATGAAAGATTGGTTCGCAAAACACATTAGATACGCAAGAGATGAAGCGACGGAGATAGTTACCCGCAAGAACGATCCCAGTGTCAATGGCGATAGTTCCGGAGGCCGTCATAAGCTGAAACTACTCGCAAACAAAGTGCCACCTATTTTGAGGCCAATGCTCCGGTTTATTTACGTTTATTTTTGGAGGCGTGGGTTTCTTGATGGTCGAGCGGGTCTTTTATACGCGTTGATGATGTCCATATATGAAGGAATGATAGCGGTGTTGTTAATTGAAAGGAAAATCAACTCTGGGGATCGATCATCATGAACGCATATAGAGCCAAATGGACGAAGCGTATTCCGCGCGTTTTTAAGATGCCCATACTGTACATATTATCTTACTATCGACGGATGTCTCTTTGGGGGTACATAAAGAAACACGTTGCGGGTATAACACCGTCCGATCAAAGGGTGATCTCGAAGTCATTTAAAAAAGCGCGAATTCAATCTCTGGAAGGCTTGGGTAAATGGCGCCCGCCGCGACTAATCGAAGATGCAACTGTGTCGGTTCTAGGGTTAGGAACATTTGAAATTAGAGCGAATTCAGACGACTTGTGGCATCCATTGCCGCGAGCGAATGGAGCGATATTCGGAGCAATTGCTGAAAACACCAACGCGGGTGATGTTGTCGTTGATGCTGGAGCAAACATTGGCGTGACAACGGTCGCATTTGCAAATCAGGTTGGAGATAATGGTCTGGTTGTTGCCGTCGAGATGATGCCGAATACCGCCGCCCAACTCAAGAAAAACGTGGACCTGAACAAACTATCTCAGGTGCAGATTATAGAAAAAGCGCTAGCTGACGCTGATGGTCATGATGTAACCGCGACTGTTTCGGACAATGAGTTTGGTTTAGCGAGTATAGTAAGCGAGGGAAAATCAGATACTGAAAAGCATGAAGTAGTAGTGAAAACGATTACGTTGGACACTGTAACTCAATCGCTCGATCGAATTGCTATGCTTAAAATCGATCTGGAGGGAGCAGAAGAGCTCGCTCTGTCTGGGGCCGTTGAAATGCTGAAACGAACCAAATTAGTGCTGTTCGAAAGTTGGGAGCCAGACGGAGGAGGCGCGGGAAAGCTCCTTGTTGAATGCGGGTTTACTCTGGAACAAGTTGACGGAATAAATTTCCTCGCCAAGAGATCCGAAGAATAGCCAGTTCTGTTGGTGGCGTTCTTGAGCATAATTAGAGATCGGATGGGATTTTTAAATCTCAGAGCGCACTTTTGTTTCCAGTAGTGATAGCCGCCTGCTGCGAACTGTGTTCTCTCCGTACACGGCTAGTTTGAAGATTTTGAGTTCGCGCGGGCACGCACTGGAATTGTTACCCTAAGAACCCCAAATCAGAGTGATCGAAGTTGCCGAGATTTGGAAGCGCAGCTGCTAATTCTGCGTTTGTTAGTCCGAACCACCGTCCCAAGGAAGCCGCATACTGTTCAACCGCGGTGGTAGGAATCAATCGGCCTCGGCTCGGCGTATAAAATCTCGATCCGGGTTCCGCTGCCGGAAAATCTCCGTACAATCGTTTTCCGTTCACCTGCCCACCTACTATGAATTGGTGTCCGCCCCAACCGTGATCTGTGCCGTCTCCGTTACCAATAAGGGTTCGACCGAAGTCTGACATCGTGAAAACGACGGTATTGTCCCATTGCCCAATCTCCGTCATTGCAGCCTTGAAAGCAGCAATTGCGTTTGCAATCTCTGAATGCCGGTCGCCAAGTGTCCCCGCTTGGTTGTCGTGAGTATCGAAACCGCCACTGCTCACGTAAAATATCTGTCGAGGCGCATTTAGGTACGATTGAATCTTGATCGTCTCAGCAACCGACTTCAACTGTTGTCCGAAATTGTCGCTACCAAACTCTGTAGCAAAAGGCTCCTGATTCTCTCTAGCCAATAGCAACCGATCTGATGCTTCGATGGCTCTTCCCGCGGATGTTTGTATGTCTTGAGCAAAAATGTTGCGGTGATTGAATTCGGTTTGGGCGAGGTGTTCTCTAATTAAGGCGCGAGCTTCGTCGTCTGCGGGATCAAAACCGAGGTATTTTCCCTGATTTACTAAATCAGGTCGGGCGGCTCCATTGGAGCTCACGCGAAACGGTGTGGCAACGTCACCAGACAAAAACACATCATTGGAAGTTGCAGATACGCTCACGAACGCGGGATCGGCGCTTGGGGAAGAAGCCAAAACGGCATCGGCAAAAAGCCCTCCCCATCCTCGCCGCTCGCCTTCAACGCCGAAGGCCATCCAGGTCGAACGCTGATCATTGTGAGAAAATAGCCGTGCCGGTAGTATCGCTGTATTCGATTCTAATTGGGCGCGCGACGTCGGTTCGATTAACGGGCCAACGTTTCCGAGAAGAGCTAAATCTCCGTCTTCGAACATTGTGTGCAAAGCCGATAGTTCGCGGGGCATTGCTAGTTCTCGCCCGCCAACTTGATCCGGATTGACGGGGTTCAGCTTTAAAAGGTTATTTCTATTCCGGCTGGACGAGACGCTCGTGGAATCATATGCTTCGAACAATTCCTCACGTACGCGGGCCAGTTCATTGTAGGAAGACTGATCGAATGGAAGAATTGTGTCCGCTTGATCCATGCCTCCTTTGAGACACACGCAAACCAGTGCTTTGTATCCCGAGACGTTGGCGGCCCAAGATTTACCCGCAGTCATGCTCGACAATGCGCCTATGCCAGCGGTGAAGCTGAGTGCTCCCGCACCACTTAAAAAGTGTCTTCGAGAAACAAAAGCCATTTTGTACTCCGATAGGTTACCATGCAACGGCGAAAGAAGGGGAGTTCAACACTAGCGCCACCGCAGTTTGAACTATTTGAAGTCGATCCGTATCTTCCCGTTCGAGCGTGCTCGTGTTGACTGGCAGCGTATTCAGCACATTCACGATGCTGGCGCGCTCATCTTCAGGCATGCGCCCGCTTGTGAGAAGTATATCCAAGTGGTCTACCAACGCAGGAATGTCGTCGACGAGCTGAAGTTCATCGGAGTAGTCGGCCACGTAAGTGCGATTCTCAATATCGAGTTGAGCGCCGCTATCAAAAGCGAAATCGGTCATGAAGTTAAAGTAACCAATTGCGGAACTATCATTGACTATTTGAAGTTCCGGTGTGGTCAAACCCATCTCCCCGCTTCGGGTACCGGGAGCGATATAGCCTGGGCGATAGAAATTAAAGACCGAAGGCGACCGGAACGGTTGCTGACCAAGCCCGGTAACAGGGTCGAACGTTGTGCGCAGCCTGTGTTCATTCTCTGCATCGATGTTCTGGACGTCAAACGCCTTTACCCAATGCATAAATCGTAGAACAGGCTCTCGAATTTTGCCCGTTGTTGAAAATTCGAGCGTCGAGAATTCTTCGTCGAAGAGGCATTCATCAAGCAAGACGGCGGCTAAGGTCGCTGCAAGGTCACCGCGTCCGGTTGAACCGAATACAGTTCCATTCGGCGCTATAAAGGTGCCCTCCTCGAAGGCCGTCGCAACGCGTTCTACATAATCAGGAGATGGGTTGGATTTGGTAAATCTCTGAATAAGTTGACGCGCGATGAAAGGAGCGACATTGGGATGTTCAAAAATTGTATCAAGCGCGATGTCAATTGATTCTTCGCCGCTGGTCCCAGGCGGAATCGTGGTGCCCAAGAATGTCTTCTCCAGCAGGGAATGATGAGAATTCCATATGACTAAGGGGTGGTAGTCAGCATCTTCGTCAGCGCGCCAGAAGGTTTCCCCTTTTCCTGTCATTCCGGTGAAAACTTTCGCCAACCCCACCACGTCGTCATTGGTGTAAGTTTCGATCTGATGTCCGCGATCATCGAGTCTAGCGGTGCCGTCCATATTCAGTTCGACGACGCCGATCGAGAACAACTGCAAAATTTCTCGCGCGTAATTCTCGTCAGGCATCCGGCCTGTGCGAGGATCGCCTTTTCGATTTTGCCAATATGTTAGCCATGTCGCCATAGCCGGGGAATAAGTAATCTCTTCGATCAGATCGCGATAATTTCCAAATGCGTTTCGGATCAATATGTCCTGATAGTATGCTCGGCGGACTTGTCGACGCTTGTCTGCATTATCGGAGAATACGAAGACTTGTGATAGTGCAAAAGCCATTCGTTGGCGCAGCTCATCGTCTGAATTTACGATGTGGTCCCAGTACAAAGCTGAAGCCTGATACCCTGAATTGGCATCGCCATTCTCGTCTCTGGGCAGCTCCAATACGGCTGGTAGCGTGAATGTTGGAGTCTTGCTCATTTCCGCTTCGATCCAATCCTCCGCTTCTGAGTTCATCAGCGCGTCAATGTCGGATTGAGATCCTCCCCAGCTCGACCTAGTCAAGAACCGAATTGTCTCGACTTCGCTCTCCAAAAAACCCACGGACTGTGCTGGATCGGTAAGAGGGGCAGGCGCAGGAGGCGGTGAGCTCTCGGCTGACGGCGGCATTGGAGTGCCGGACGGTATCGTTCCATCCTCTACTGCCGGAACACAGGCAGATAGATATAAGGCCAGTAAGGTGCTCGACATGATTTTCGTATAACACACTTTGAACATTGTCGTCCCTAACCTAAGCGCAACAAATAGACGTTTCCGGGACGAATAACGGATTATAGAAAAATTCCGATAAAGTAGGAGTTTTGAATTTGATCTACCCGGGTAAGAGTTGATTCTTGGGATCTTTGCGGTAAGTGGCAGGCTTACACGTAAAAAATTGTAGCCACTCAATACGTATATCGAGTTTCTTTAAGCCTGCCATTGCGCGCATTGTCGTTTTGACTTTTCCTACGCGTTCATAGATGGGGGCAAAGTGATAAAACAGTGGCGATGTGCCTCAAAAACGATCAGTGTCG
>ERZ1740062.1248-NODE-1248-length-10713-cov-3.933853_pt1 | contig 10713 bp, 10 predicted proteins | sample MGYA00581741_ERZ1740062 | MGnify/ENA primary metagenome ERZ1740062 (study PRJEB43018, sample SAMN04849747) | marine metagenome | isolation source: floating plastic debris | place: Pacific Ocean | collected 2008-09-01 | study: EMG produced TPA metagenomics... | reverse complement strand
GACATGCAGGTGCGAGACAAGCATGTGTTCGTTGGCGAGCTTGGCACAACGAACGCCGCGCGCGGCGACTTCGTTGATGCGCGCCTCATTCGCTTCGGCAAAACTCATGCGGCGCTCGCGAGCGGCGAGGTGTTGTTACAACCCGAGTGGGCCATGACGCTCAGTTGGTTGATCATCGCTGTTGGCATGTTCACGCTGGTGTCCGCGATGTGGCGCGAATCACGCCACGTGATCGCGATCGGCGCCTTGACACTCGCAGTGTTCATGCTGGTCGCTCAGTGGTTTCTGGCCAACCAATTCGCGCTGCAGATCGATATCTTGAGGCCCTTGGTCGCATTGGTGTCGGGATGCATCATCTGTTTTTGGCTGACGCCAGACCGAAAATCAAAACGTCGTGAGAGCTTTCGCAGCGGCTTGAAGTATCTGCGTGCGGGTCGACTGGATGCGGCTTTCCGTGTACTGCGTGCCTGCCCGCCACATCCATCTTTGATGCCGACCTTGTACAAGCTTGCGATCGCGTTTGAAAAGCGCAATCAGCCGGAGCAGGCACGCGCCGTGTTCGCTTACATGGGCCGTCGCGACAAACTGCCGGGGACCCCGCCGGCAGCACCGAGCAACCCACGGCGCGAGGCACTGGCGGACGAAGTACCGGAACGCCTCGGCCGCTACGAGATTTTGCGGGCGCTTGGCAAAGGTGCCATGGGCGGTGTGTTTCTTGGGCGAGACCCACGCATCAATCGATTGATCGCACTCAAACTTGTCTCTTTCCGGCAATATGACGACGAATCTGTCATGGTTGAGATGCGCTCGCGCTTCTTCCGTGAGGCCGAATCAGTTGGACGCCTAACCCACCCTTGTATCACTGCTGTCTATGATTCTGGCGAAGAGGAAGGCCTCGGCTATATCGCCATGGAATACGCGCCCGGCACACAGCTGACGCTGCATACGGCGACCGATAAGTTACTTGATCCGGTCACGGTATTGCAGATTGGCATCAAGGTTGCGGAGGCGCTCGACTACGCGCACGGCGAACATGTCGTACACCGCGATATCAAGCCCGCCAACCTGCTGTTCGATGCCCAGAGCGAAACTGTCAAAGTAACGGACTTCGGCGTGGCGAAACTGGTTGATGCCGAGCGCACCCAAACGGGCATCATTCTCGGCACACCTTCCTACATGTCGCCTGAGCAGGCACGTGGCGACGTTGTCACGGGCAGTTCTGACTTATTCTCACTTGGTGTTACCCTATATGAGTTATTAACGGGGAACGTGCCGTTTCACGGCAAGTCAATCGCAGAATTGATGACGGCGATCACAGAGAAAACACCCGCAGCGATCTCTTCGGTGCGACCGGGCCTGCCTGAGGCACTCGATAATTTCATGCAAAAGGCATTAGCGAAGCAGCCAGAGAACCGCTTCGTGGATGGCAACGATATGGCGTTTGCCCTGCGGGAGTGCGTCTCCGCAATGTTCGGCAGAGTGGTCAACGAGTAGTAAGGCCATGAGCATCAAGGGCAAGATCAAGTTTTCTGCGCTGACAGACACGGGACGCGTACGCGATCACAACGAAGATGCGATCGCGACCAATTCCGAGGCGGGGCTGCTGGTGCTGGCTGACGGCATGGGCGGCTACAATGCCGGCGAAGTCGCCAGCGGGATTGCCGTAAAGACTGTCTATGGCCTGCTCAGCGATGCGGTGTTACGCGAGAAACGCGGCGAGATAGAGTCGACCACCGGATTGATGCGACAAACCATCGCTTTGCGCGACGGAGTCCGGCGCGCCAACAAGATCATTCACCAGACCGCCCAAAGCCAGCCGCAGTGCGAAGGCATGGGCACGACCATCGTCGCCGGGCTGTTCTACGACAACCGCTTGTCGATTGCGCATGTGGGAGATTCTCGGCTGTACCGGCTGCGCGGTGGCGAATTGACGCAAATCACGCTGGATCATTCGCTGTTACAGGAACTGATCGATCGCGGATTTTACTCAGAAGAAGAAGCACAGCGCTCGACAAACAGGAATTATGTGACGCGGGCACTGGGCGTCGAGGCCCAGGTTGAAGTAGAAATACAGGAGACCGAGGTCCAGGTTGGCGATATCTACCTGCTGTGCTCCGACGGGTTACCCGACATGGTTGAGGACGAAGATATACACTTAACCATAACCACGTTTAGTGATAACCTAGATACAGCGTCTAAGCAATTGATAAAGCTAGCGAACGAGCATGGCGGCAGAGACAACATCTCGGTGATGCTGGCTCATGTCAAAGATTCATTCCAGGAGAAGAAGGGAATATTGAAAAAGATTGGAAAGTGGCTCGGCAAATAGCTGCGGCACATGGAAGCAATAAGTTACTTGGGGGCAGCTGCGGGTAAGCCGGCGGTTGCACAGATCAACACAATCAAGAAGTGAAAAGACTATGGCACGGCTGGTATTAAGCCTGGGTGATCAGGTGCTCGCAGAGTACAACATGACCAAGGAGCGCTACACGATTGGGCGCTTGCCCGATAACGACGTACGGATCGACAATCCGTCCGTGAGTGGTCACCATTGTCTGATCATCAACATCCTGAACGACTCATTTCTTGAGGACCTGAACAGCACCAATGGCACCTACGTTGGCGGCAAACTGATCAAGACGCACGCATTGCAGCACGGCGATACGATCACGATCGGCCACCATCAGCTGCGCTATGTCGACGCGCAGAATGCCGATCCGGAGCAGGAAGAATTTGAGGCCACGATGGTCATTTCGCAGACCAAGCCGGATCCTGCGAAAATCGAAGCGGCCGCAGAAGCGCTGCAGCAAGCGAATCCGGAAAACGACGGCACCGGCACCAGCGCTGTGGAAACATCAGCGATGCTCGACCCGAAAGAAAAGCCCAATGCGCTGCCAACGGCCAAGCTGCAGGTTCTGTCGGGCAATTTCGCGGGTCGCGAACTGGAGCTTAGCAAAGCACTGACAACACTCGGTCGTCCGGGCATTCAGGTCGCGGCGATCACGCGTCGCTCAGAAGGCTTCTTTATTGTCCACGTTGAAAGCGGCGATGGTCGCGGTATGCCGTCGGTCAATGGCGAAGAACTGACCGGTCAAGCGCGTAAGCTGCTCGACAATGATGTTGTGGAACTCGCGGGCGTCAAGATGGGCTTCTATCTGACCTGAGTGTTCGGTGGTCGCTCTCGCAGCCCTGCCCGCTCTACAAAGGGCCTAGCGGTAGTCGCGTCGAACTCGCTCGGATACCCGTGTCACGAGCTCGTAGGAGATCGTACCAAGGCTGTCGGCCACTGACTCAGTGGGCAATTGGTCGCCCCACATCTGTACGATGCTGCCGTAGTCGGCGTCTGGCGCCGCGGACAGATCGATCGCCAACATATCCATCGACACCCGTCCCGCGAGCGTGCAGCGTTGCCCGTCAACCATGATCGGCGTGCCGTCTGGCAGCATGCGCGGATAGCCGTCGCCATAGCCGGCTGCCGCGATACCAATACGCATTTCATACGGCGCAACAAAGCGCCCGCCATAACCAACCCGCGCGCCGGCATCGATAGTCTTGACTGCGATCAGGCGCGTCTCGAAATTCATAACCGGCTTCAGCCCTAGCGAGGCCGCTGACGCTGTGCCGAATGGCGAAATGCCGTACAGCGCGACGCCGGGGCGTAACCATTGCCGCGCGCCGGGCCATGCATTGGAGAGCGACACGTCCGATTGAAACAAGGCGGCTGAATTCGCGAGACTGACCGCGCCGTCAAAGGTCTCGCTGCACGCGACAAACTGGGCGAGCTGCGCCTGCATACTGCCGCCATCCGGCACGTCGGCACTGGCGAAGTGTGTCATCAACCGTACCTCGGCAACCTGCTGCGTCTCCGCAAGCCTTGAGAAAACCGCCGGCAGCTCGGCGGGGTCGAAGCCGAGGCGGTGCATGCCGGTTTCGACCTTGACCCAGACCACACCGATCGACACCGTAGGGTGCTGCTCCAGCAGATCCAGTTGCTCTGTGGTGTGCACCACCAGTTCGCAATCGCGCGCCGCCGCAGTCTGTACACCCGGCGGATCAAATACGCCCTCGCGCAACACAATCGGTTGCGTAATCCCGGCGTCTCGTAGTTGCGCTGCAGACTCGGTGCGGGCAACGGCGAGGCTGTCTGCATCGGTCAGCGCCTTGGCGACCGGCAATAGCCCGTGACCATAGGCATTCGCCTTGACCATAGCCATGATCGGCATGCCCGGTCTGTGCGATCGAATCTGTGCGAGATTGTGGCGCAGCGCTGCCAGGTCGACACGCGCCGTTGCGGTGAAATACATCGTCGACTTAGAGTGGGCCCATGTCCTGCGCGTAGGTGTCAGGGACCCAGTTCTCGAACTTGGTGTACTTGCCGACAAACGTCAGCGGAATTTCGCCAATTGGCCCATTACGCTGCTTGGAGATGATGATATCCGCCGTACCTTTGCGCGGCGTGTCCGGGTCGTAAACCTCTTCTCGATAGATAAAGCAGATCAGGTCAGCGTCCTGCTCAATCGCACCTGACTCACGCAGGTCCGACATGACAGGTCTCTTGTCAGTGCGTTGCTCGACGCTGCGATTGAGCTGGGACAACGCGATTACCGGGCATTGCAGCTCCTTCGCCAACGCTTTCAGCGAGCGAGATATCTCGGAGATTTCCGCGGTACGATTTTCGGTATTGCCAGGTACCTGCATCAGCTGCAAATAATCGATGACGATGAGGCCAAGGCCGTATGAGCGCTTAAGCCTGCGCGCGCGTGCGCGCACAGCGGTCGGTGACAATGCCGGCGTATCATCGATATAGATGGGCGCCTCAGACATCAACTGCACGGCAGTGTTGATACGCGCCCAGTCATCATCGGAAAACTTACCGACACGCAAATGCGTCTGATCCACCCGACCGAGCGATGAAATCATGCGGAATGCGAGCTGTTCGGCGCCCATTTCCATACTGTAGATCGCCGTGGGGACTTGGCTGCCAATCGCCGCATTCTCCGCGATGTTAACGGCAAACGTGGTCTTACCCATCGATGGACGGCCAGCGACGATAACGAGATCCCCCGGCTGCAGCCCGGCGGTCATCTTGTCGAATTCGGTATACCCCGTCGCAACGCCGGTGACGTCACCGCCGGATTTCTGCAGTTTCTCGATTCGGTCGATGGTCTCGGGCAATACGTCGGAGAGCGCCTGGAACCCGCCACGCTTGCTGCCTTTCTCGGCAATCTCGAAAACGAGCCGCTCAGCCTCGTCGAGTAATTCAACGGCCTTACGGCCATCGCTGCCAAACGCACTACCCGCGATATCACTGCCCGCACTGATCAACGCTCGCAAGATCGAACGTTCTCGCACGATCTCGGCATAGGCCTTTACGTTAGCGGCGGACGGTGTGTCGTTCGCGAGTGTCGCGAGATAGCCCAATCCACCGGCATCACCGAGCTCACCACGATTGTCCAGATGCTCTGATAAAGTCACGACGTCGCAAGGCTGACCCTGCTGCACGAGCGCACCCACCGCCGCGAAAATCAAGCGATGATCATGGCGATAAAAATCGTCGGCGCCGACAAAGTCGACGACACGATCGTAGGCATTGTTGTCAAGCATCAGCCCGCCGAGCAGCGATTGCTCAGCCTCGACCGAGTGCGGCGGAACGCGTAACTGCTGCTCCGCCAAATCACTCATTTCGATAGCGCTAGGCACGCCGGGCTTTCAACATAGTGGCTTAGCCTTCGTCAGCAACCACGACAACCGTGGCTTCGACGTCAACGTCAGAATGCAGATGCAAACCGATCGGGTACTCACCCACTTCACGGAATGTGCCCTCGTCCGACAGGCGAATTTCAGCCCGCTCGATCGGCATACCCGCGTCGACGAACGCCTGCGCAATGTCGATCGTACCGATGGAGCCGAACAACTTGCCTTCCGAACCGACCAGCGCCTTGATCTCGACGCGCGCATCTTTCAGTGTTGTGGCGCGCTTCTGCGCAGCCGACAGCGCTTCCGCCTCGCGAGCTTCCAATTCAGCACGACGCGCCTCGAACGCTTCAAGATTCTCCGGCGTCGCGAGCGTCGCCTTGCCCTGCGGTAACAGGAAGTTGCGGCCATAACCCGATTTGACAGAGACCTTGTCGCCAATGCCGCCGAGGTTTTCGACCTTTTCCAACAAAATAACGTCCATTACGTTTTCCTCTGCTCCGTCTCGGAGCGTCTATCGTGCCGGGATTCGACCCGGCAGTAAATTAAACCATGCGTCGACATAGCCGACGACACAAAGCCCGACAATAATGAAGGGCGCCAACGGCGTGAACATCAGGCCGTACATCAGCACCAACACACCGGGCATGATGCCGCGACGCTTAATCAGCCAGTGCGTTACTGACAAGCCCTCGAGCAAAAACGTCAGCAGCAGTGCCATGGCGACGTTAACAATCAGTACCGACGGCGCGACTGAAAAGACTAAACCACCGATCATCAATGCAACGGCCAGGGTACGTCCGAGCCAGACTTGATGGAAGCTACCCAATCGATCATCACTCTCGATGGCCTTGGCTTCGGCCCACCACGAGTGTCCGAGAACGAGCGCTATCGCCGCAGCCATCCAGAAGGAAGCACCAATCGGTCCGGTCATAACGACCGCAAGTGCGCTAACCGCTTCTTCTCTCGACCCCTGCGTAAGGTTCTGTTGAGCCCCGGATACCTGTTCCATCAACTGCAGGAACGATTCGACCCAAGGCGCCCAGAATGCAACAACGTCTCCGACGAACAAATGTACGCCCGCTATCCATAACACCATTGCAACGGCACACAGTTGAAGTGTGAAGTTCAGCGATCGAGTTCTGGCGAGTATTAAACTGGCGAACAAAACACCAGCCAGATATAACGCTTCCATCGTCAAGACCGCAAATGCGACTTCGGAGACATTGCCGCTCGTCAGGACTAACGCGGTCCTTGCAATCATCACGGCGGCCGTCATCGGTACGCTTACAACAAACCCCGAGGCCAACGTCACGGCGACTGCAATTGCACCGGCAAACGGCATGAACAACACCACGGCGACCAGCATCAGCAACAGCTGACGCAAGCGGGAACGCATCATCCAGAGGGCGAAATCCTGCATCACACCATGGCTGCCGGTACGCTCGCTATACCGAGCCTACCGGCGAACCACGCGTCCTAGTGCTGGTCCGTGTACGGCAACAACGCCAGGTAGCGCGCGCGTTTGACGGCGGTCGCGAGCTGACGCTGATAGCGTGCCTTGGTACCGGTAATCCGGCTCGGCACGATCTTGCCTGTTTCGGTGATATAGGCTTTCAGCAGGTTCAGATCCTTGTAGTCAATCTGTTCGATGCCTTCAGCGGTAAACCGACAAAACTTACGTCTGCGTGAATGACGGCTCATGCGCTTTCCTCTTCTTCAGCCGCTGTCTCAGCGGGTTCCTCGGTGCTCTCAACGGCAGCTTCGGCTTCCCGAGCGCGGGCTTCGGCGGCAGCCTTAGCTTCGCGACGTTTAGCAGATTCTCGTTCCTTCGCTTTCTCGTCTTCGACGGCTTTCGCCATCGGCGACGCTTCCGTCTCGGCGTTCTCGGTCTTCATTATCAAATGACGCAGTACCGCATCATTGAATTTGAACGCGCCGCGCAGTTCTTCCATCGCTTCAGGGCCCGCTTCGACGTTCATCAGCAGATAGTGTGCTTTGTGCACCTTGTTGATCGAATGCGCGAGTTGGCGGCGACCCCAGTCTTCCTGACGGTGCACAGTACCGCCGGATTGGGTGATCAGATTCTGATAGCGTTCGAGCATGCCAGGCACCTGCTCGCTCTGGTCAGGGTGGACCAGAAACACGATTTCGTAGTGTCTCAAGAGACGCTCCTTTCGGTTTTGCCACCCGTCAAGCGGTGCGGCAAGGAGTGAACAAATTGTTTCCGCCAGAACGGCGGACGCGAAGTATACAGAAAATCATCGGTTTCCAACAAGCAAACGGCCCGAAAAAGTGTAGAATTCGCGCCGGGGGATATATCCGGGGACTTTTATGAGTTATTGCCACAGTCACAATCTTGTCGATGACAGCCAGATCGCGGCCGAAAAGCCCTTCGGGATCCGCGTGACAGTGCCAGCGAGCGACCCGATCAACCGGCTGATTGGGCAGGACTGGCACCGCGATCACTGGTTTCGGACAGAATCTGACCGCGACAGCGCTTTTCGCGACATGGCTAAGCGCCATGGCTACTACCGGATCGGCGACGATCCGAGCCAGGTATTGACCAAAATCTCGCGCCGCGTCGGCACCAACTAACTGCCAGCACGAGTCGGACATCCGCATCCGAACGGTCGACCGTTTACCGCGTGGTGTCGGTAGTCACCGCCCGCTAAAGCGTGCCTAGTTGATCGGCGAGCCAAGGAATAGGTAGAGGGTGCTCTCCCCGTCCTCGGCAAAGCCGCTGGCGAGGAACAGCGGCCCGAAGAAGGTATCGAAACGCAGGAACAGACTGCCGTTGAAGATCAGATCATCGAAGTCGGCCTCATCACGTGTGGCCCACGCATTGCCCGCCTCGACCGAGGCACCAAAATACAGTGGCCAGTCGAACAATCCACCACCGGTTCTGCCGGTACGACGCTGGTAGACGAGCCGACCCAATGCCGCATGCGGTGCCGCGATCGCCCCGCGGTCCAGACCGGACAGATTCAGAAACCCACCAAGACGGTAGGCGGCATTGACGACATTGTCGGCATTGTTGGCGGTCGCCAGATCGAGACCGACCGACCATGTATGCCGACCCCAGGTGCGATAGCCGCTGTAGGTCGAGAAATAGGTCGTAAAATCCCGTTCCGAACCCAGTCCTTCCCGCGCCCAGTCGACGACCAGCTCATAGCGTGACCCGCGGGTCGGGAAGGCTGAATCGTCGAGGGTATCGAAGCCGAGCGATCCGCGCAGCCCACCTTGATCAATATCAAAACGCTGCAGATTCGGGTCACCCACGCGGACTTTGGCATCGCCATTGCCGCGATAAATGCCTGCCCGCAGTTCGGCGACATTGCTGATTTCACGCCCGAAAAACAGCCCAGCCTCGGCGGCGGTAAGGCGATAGCGCGCCAACGGGTCAGTGTCGGAAATCAGATTCACATTGGTCTGTTCGAAGTTCACGATCGGCGCGACAAAATAACGCAGGTCGAAGCTCAGTGGCTGAAAGAACTCTGTCTCAACGCGGGTGTTGGTGCCGAAGTCGAGGCTCGTCCGCCACTCTGCGCCGAGCCGATTGACCGCCGTACGCAGGAAGCGCGCCGAAACGCCAAACGCACCAGAGCCCTCGAAATCTTCTTCAAACGCGATACCAAAGCGCATGTAGCCCGGCCCCCAGGATTTCGCGCGAGCATCGATCTCGAGCCCCGTCTCATCTCCGTGGCTCACGACGCGATAGTCCACCTGTTCAAACAACCCGAGGCCATAGATTTTGGCGAGATCCTCACGCAACTGCTCGGTCGACAGCGGCGCACCCGGCGCAGTCGCTATCCGCGCCTGGATGACCCGCGGCGAGATATCAGCATCGGTGCGCAGATCTACGAATGCCGGCACGAAGTCAAGGCCTGCGCGTTTGCGGCGCGTCGCGGTCATCGCCTGGTAGCGATCCGCTGTCAACGCATAGCGCTGCAACCCCGGCGTCGCGTCCAATGCACTCTGATAGCCGATTTCGATCGCATCCAGCGCGGACAGGAAATCGGTCGACGACAACAAACCCAGCGCCGGCTGAATCAACAGATCGCCGGCGCTGAGCAAGCGACGCTGCTCGCGCGTCTCGCGCTCGATCAGAATCGTCAGCATTTGGTTGGATACTGCCAGTGCCGAGTCGATACTCTCCGCCGGCAACAACGGAAAACCCACATCGACCGCAATAATGATATCGGCGCCGAGCTCCTGGGCGACCTCCACCGGCAAATTCATCGCGATACCGCCATCGACCAGCGTCTGGCCATCCACTTCGGCCGGCGCAAACACTCCGGGTGCGGACATACTCGCCCGCATCGCTTGCGCCAGATCGCCCTCGCCGATGACGACAGTTTCTCCGGTGACGATGTCGGCCGCGACTGCGCGAAACGGTGTGGGCAGGTCGTCAAAGTTCTTGATCGATGAGGTCGACAGCGAAAACTCGCGCAAATACAAGGCAAGCTTCTGCGCCTGGATCAGGCCTTTCGGCAGCCGGACTTTACCGTCCCGCACCCCGAGCTCGAAATTGACCAGAAAATCGTCGTCATCGCGTTTGCGACGATAGGTCAGATCACTACGCGGTGGTGCATCAACAAACGCGTCCAGCCAGTCGATGTCGCGAATCACCTGTTCGAGCTCATTCGCGTTCAGACCGCTGGCATAGAGTCCGCCAACGACGGCACCCATGCTGGTGCCCACCACGAGATCGACGGGCACCTGCATTTCTTCGAGGCGCCGGATTACGCCGACGTGTGCAGCGCCACGCGCGCCGCCGCCAGATAGCACCAACGCAATCCGCGGCCGTGCGGTTTCGACCGTCGTAGACGCACCTGCCTGCGACTGGCTGTCCGCGACCGCCGTCGAACATAGCCCCAACCATAGTATCGCTGTGGCCGCCCACCGACTATCGAACTGTTTCCCCATGGCGGGCAGTATAGCGCGCCAGCATTGGCACCTATGCACCGGATAGCGGATAATTGGGAATCAGGCCGGTGATCGCCGGCTGCACGATTA
>ERZ1740062.1247-NODE-1247-length-10713-cov-4.209608_pt1 | contig 10713 bp, 13 predicted proteins | sample MGYA00581741_ERZ1740062 | MGnify/ENA primary metagenome ERZ1740062 (study PRJEB43018, sample SAMN04849747) | marine metagenome | isolation source: floating plastic debris | place: Pacific Ocean | collected 2008-09-01 | study: EMG produced TPA metagenomics... | reverse complement strand
CAACACAAATCGTATGCCGACGAAAACTATCTTCAAATGCTGGGCAATGCGGTCGGCTGGGTGTTGCGCCGCGCAGGCGGCGCCGAATGTCCCTGAGGCTTACTGCGCGGGATACAGTTCGTAGCGCTGCTCGGTCATCTCAAAACCTACCAGAACACCTGCCGTGTCAAACATCGCATCGCTTTGTTTAAAGCAGGTTGTGCGCGGCGTTTCAGCCGCCTTCATGCAGACGTCAGCATCGATATCGATGCGTTGCTGCACGACTGTACCGTCGGGACGACTGACCAGCAGCATCGCCTGACTGACAGGTCCTGCAGCCACGGCGCCAGGAGGCGCTGCAGGTACTGAGACACAGCCTGCGGCGGTGACGCCTAAGCCGATGAGCGCGAGGATACCCCCGCGTCGATTGATGCGTGCCATCTCGTCATCCTTTTCGAACAGCCTGCCTTGCTAACGGCGTCGAAACGAAAAACTGTAGCGTCGCTAAAAGGTCTGACCGTAGATCCACACCGTATCGTCTGTGACGCCACCAAGGCCCTGCTGTTCACGCAGTCGCTGAGACCCGAGTTTTTCAGCAACGGCCGCGCTGCCGAGGTTGCCTTCGAGAATAGCGTGGATAACCTGTTTCCATCCCAGCGTGTCACGGACATAGTCGATGCAGGCAGCGCCGGCTTCCGTCGCCAAACCGCGGCCCCAGTGTTCGCGCATAATCGTCCAGCCGATTTCAGGCTCGGGCCAGCCTTCCGGAAACCAGGGTCCGACGCGCCCGACCCACTGACCCGTCGTCTTTTCTTCGACTGAGAAGAAGCCGTAACCGCGTATCTGCCAGTGGCCAATGACCGTAGCCATGCTGCGCCAGGCGGTCGCGCGATCCATCACATTGCCGCCGATGTAGCGCACGGTTTCTTCATCGGCCATTGCGGTTGCCCAGGCGTCGAAATCGCGCTCCGGGTCGATCGCGCGCAGGATAAGTCGCTCCGTTTCGATCCTTGGTGCAGGCATGTGTTTGCTCCGGCAAGTGTCCCACCGTAAGTGTGCACCAGCGCGCTGTCTGTGTCAGTTGGCGTCAGGCACCCCGATGACTGGATTTCGGTCGTAGGTTCGGTGCTTATCGGTAATGGAGTCTGTTAAACCGAAATCGAGAAAGACAACGCTGGCAAACCACTTGTCTTTTTCAATCTCGCTTTGAATGGCACCTTCGATGCTGCGCCCGTCGGCTGTCACGCAGGTGTAGTTCAGGTCATCATCCGAACGACGGATCTGTGTGCCTTCCGATGGCACATCGACTGTCCAGGTGCCGCGCTTGTTCGAGAACGTACAGGTGCCGCTAGCACCATCGGAAAAGCTGACGGCTATCGGAATATTCGCGTCGTTTGTGAGCGTGGCACAGCCGGACAGACTGATTACGGCGATAAACGCCAAGTATGGTTTGTAGAATCTCGATTGGAACATGGTAGAGCCCTCGTTAGTGGTGGCGTGATGCGTGTGTGACCTGCTTGTGAATAGCGCGTGATACAGTCTGAGACTCGAACCGCGTGCAAGAGACCATCGATGCCAACAAGACCACTCCAGACGTTGATTTGTTTCATGAACGGGCCGAACAATTGGTTTCAGCCGGTCGTCACGATGAAGCGTTCGCACTTCTGACGCCGGTTGCCGAGGATGGCTCCGCCGAGACCTGGGTTTATCTTGCGATGGCCTACATGGGTGCCGAAATCAACGCGGAATTGTCGGCAGACACGACACCGAACATGCAACGTGCTATTGCCTGGGCCGAGCGTTCGCTCGAGCAGGACTATGCGCTAAGCGCGAACGTGCTTGCGACCATTTTTTCGATGGGGCTCGGTGTCGATGCGGACGAACAACGCGCGCGCGGTTATCTCGAACGTGGCGACGCGCTGGGTGATCCCGGCGCCAGTTTGAACCTGGCAGTGCGTTTGCTCGCAGAGGAGCCGGAGAATGCATGCCGACGATTGCACAAGCTCAGTCAGCAGGAGAGCCTAGTGCAATCCGTCGCGCAATACCATTTTGGGGTGAGCTTGATTGAGACCGATTGCCCGCAGACAGAGCCCGCGACGGATCCTATTGCGCTATTGCGTGCTGCGGGCGAGGAGGGGGTCGATGATGCACTAGTCTATTCAGCTGAGTTGCTCGAGCAAGGTCGGCGGGTGCAACAAGATACCGCGGCCGCGCTGGCGCTGTATGACATCGCCGCTCGCCGTGGCCACGCGAGAGCGCTCTGGCGCATGGGGCTTGCGCATGTCAATGGTGATCGCCCGCGCGATCCATCGCGGGCTATCACGCTTTTCAAACAGTCGGTTGATGCGGGCGCGTCAGATGGGCTGGTTAGCCTGGGGGTCATGCACGCGACTGGCGACGGCATCGGCAAAGACGTTGCTGCTGCGGTCGCCTATTACGAGCAGGCTGCGGCGCTCGGAAACGCCCATGCGATGCGCAACCTGGGCATGATGTTTTGGCATGGCATGGACGTCGAGAAACAGCCTCGAAGCGCGCTGTTGTGGATCGAGAAAGCGGCAGCACTCGGTAATCGCGAAGCACTGCAATGGCGAGATGGCATGCGCGCTGCGTTTGACGACGAGGTGCTCGCCGATATCGATGCGTTATTGAACGTGTGGCTCGAGCATTTCGTTGGCGCGCATTAGCGGCTAACGTCGTTACGGCTTGCGCGCGACGAGGATCAGATTTTTGCCGGCGGGTGGGTTGATCACGCGCTCTATCGATCGCGTGATCGGCACGCCAATGCGGTCGTACAGAGAGACGTTGCTGCCAGTCACGGAACGACCCAACAGCGTGAATGCGATGTACCACGGTGCAATGCCGAGTAGGTCAAAGTAGCGAATCCAGTCCAGCTCAAAACCCACTTGTTGCACAAGCTCCGCAAGCGGTCGCTTGTGATAGCGACGATAGTGTCCGACCTGTTTGTCCAGATCGCTATACAAAAACGATAAAGCGGGTACAAACACAAGCAAATGTCCGCCCGGTTTTAGGGCGTGTAGCACGCGCTCGAGTTCAGTTTTGTCGTCTTCAATATGTTCGAGCACATTGACATACAGCACCGTATCGAAACGAGTCGGTCCGTTGTCATCACCCACACCGAAAAAGCCGTTGTGGGTGGTCACGCCGTCATCGTTGGCAAATTGTTCATGCAACACGGGGTACATGTTCTCGGAAGGTTCGTAGGCCGTAAGTCGCGCGGTATGGGGCCGCAGCAGGCGCGAGAAATTGCCGATACCAGCGCCGATCTCGGCGGTGTCGTCACCGATGTAGGGTTGAAAACGATCGACGATCCAGCGGTGATAGTTGTCGGCAAACGTCATTGCCTCAAGGTCGCGCCCGAAGTATTGCGGCCTGGCAGATTCAGTCATCGCGCTGTCAGTCTCTGATCGACGAAGACGCTATTGTACACAGGAATAGCCGATCGCCTGGCCACTACCCATCACAAAAAAGGCGGCCAGAGAAGGCCGCCTTTGTCACTGCGTCATACGGTTCGCCGCGTTAGGTCGTCTCAGCCGGAATACCGAGGATACCCTTCGCGTCATAAGCAAATCCGTCAGCCGGTACTTCTCCAGCGCCGACGTAAATTTCGATAGTCAGACCATCTAGCGGACGTTCAGACGGATCGCCAGTGATGTTGGGTGAGTTGGTGACGGATCCCATGTTCCGGAGGTTGGCCCTTCCTGGCCCTTGTTGGAGTCCAGTGAACTGCCGTGCCGGCATAAAGCTGTAGTTCGCTGGTTTATCAGCACCGGTGTCAGTAACCGGCTCCCCCGGCTCGACAATGCTGAACCAGTCGTAGCCATTTTCGACCGTGACTTCTGCTGCGCGGCGCAACGTGTAGTCGGCCAACCGTCGCGTGTTGAGTATTTGTTTCGCGTTGAAATGAACGCGGTAAGTTTGTGCGTCTACCACTTCATCCGAGTAGCCGTAGTCGTCGGGCGTTGGTGCCGCGACGTAACCGCCGACAGACGAGCACCCCGATAACGCGATGAGTGCTGTGGTGACGAATGCGATGTGTCGTTTCATGTCTACTCCTTGTAGCCGTTGCCGGGTTGATGTGGTCGTGCACTGTCCATAAAATAGAACAACAGGCACGAGTTCCTTGCCACTGTTATTTTATAACACAACCCGTCGCGTTCTGTTCGTGAACCGGTTACCGCAACGCATGGGTAGAGTATTTGTCGAATATTTAAGGTTGATCCCCGAGAATGCGTACTTCTCGCTGCGGGAACGGAAATTCGTAGTCCGTTTTTCTGGCGAACAAGTGGTAAATCGCTAGCAGAAGGTCCGCGCTGACGCGATTGGCGCCATCGTCAACACCGTCCATCCAGTATTCGATCAGCACATCGATCCCGGAATCTCCAAAGCCTGCAATTTCGGCATCGGGTTGAAACTCGATCGGATAGACATCGCCACTCAGCACGCGCGGGTGTTCCTGACAGAGTTTTCTTAAATCTTCGAACAGCGCATCGAGGTCGGTCGAATAGGCGACCTGAAATTCGATCGAATAGCGTTGCTTAGGATCCTTGTGCGTCCAATTGGTGTACTTGGATGTGATGAACTGTTCGTTCGGGACGACGATGTCTTTCCCGTCGTACGTCTCCAGCACGCCAAAGCGCATGTTCAATTCACGCAACGTGCCCGAGCGTCCATCTTCGAGCTCGACGAAATCGCCGATGGTGACCGAGCGGTCGAGTAACAGAATGATGCCGGAAATAAAATTGGACGCGATCTGCTGCAGACCGAAACCCAAACCAACCCCCAGCGCGCCGCCGAAAACGGTTAGCGCAGTCAGGCTGACACCGACAACGCGCAGTAACAGCAGGAAGATGACGACGAATACAACGATCTCGAAGAGCTTGACGAACACCTCGCGGGTGCCAACGTCCAGCTGCTCCTGACGCCGAATGGTCTCTTTGCCGATCGTATTCGATGCGCGCCCCAGCCAGAACAGAAACGCACCGAGAACGAACGCGCGCAGTAAGGTGTAGGCCGATAAATTCACAGACTCACTGCCCAATGGTAGCTTGAGGCTATCGAGGAATGTGGTGACATCGCCGAGCCAACCAAACACGGCGAGTAGCGCTAACGGCACACCCACCCAGTGGCCCATAAAGCGGATGAAACCATTGGTGACGAGTCGTGCGATGCCTGTATAGATCAAGTAAACCAATGCGACGCCTTCAGCGATGCGCAGCAACCAGACCGGATGCGACAGGTTTTCGCCAAGATGGGTGGCAACCAGTAGCGTGAGTACCAGCGCGAGCGGGAATAGCATGAACCGTGCGCGGTAGAAGCCACTGCGTAACCTGGTTATGTTGCTCGTGCTGGCCGGCTGCTGGAACCACCGCAGCTTTTTCAGTGCACGAGCGATGAACCCGGTGATGACGAGCGCGACAACAATGACGGCGATCTGACTGTAGAAGGTCGAGCTTTGAATCGCGCTGATGGCGCCTGAGAGCCAAGCCTGCCAGGAGTCGGCCAGTATGGTAGTTGCTGTATTGAAATAAAAAAGGCAAGCGTCCCGCAATGGCGAAGAAGGCGGATAGACGAAACAGAGGTCGTGCGTGAACGCGTAGCTATCCATTGACAGAACGCCAAACGTCGTGCTGCGATGTAGTGTTTGCGGCGTGACGTGATCATTGTTGCCGAGCGCAACCAGCAGCGGCAGGAAGTGTTCATCCGTGGGATGGTTACGCCTGGCGTTTGGTGCGAGCTGCAACGCACATTCCACATCGTCGTAATGCTGTGCGGTCAATGCTGCGTTTAACCAGTCTGAGAAACGACTGACCCAGCCCGGCACCGGTGCTACCAGCTCCGCGGGCTGAGCAAAGAATGTTGCCAGACTGTGAGTTACGCTCCCCGAGGCCACGATCAAGCTGCCTCGCGGCGTACTCTGTCGCAATGTTTCGCCGAGACGTCGGTGAACGCGTGCGCCGCCGCCACGCTGCAGCGATACCTGAATAACGGGAATGTTGGCGGCCGAGTAGAGCAATGACAATGGGATCCAGGCACCATGGTCGAGTCCTCGATTGCGCTGCGCACGCGCGTCAAAGCCCGCATCGTGCAAGGCGGTGATGATCTGGTGCGCCAGATCCGGCGCTCCAGGTGCGTTGTAGTGAAATTTTTCCAGCAACGGTGGGAAGCCCGAGAAATCATGTAGTGTCAGATGTTTAGTATCGACGCTTACGGCCACAAACGGTGACTGATGGTGAGCGGATATGACGATGATTGACCGTGGCCGTGGTAGCGATGCGCCAAGCGCGCGTAGAAAGTCGCGTGCGGGGCACTCATCGATCAGCAACGTTGGTGCACCGTGGGATAGAAATAGCGTTGGGAGGTCGGTCATGGTTGCACCTGCCTGAAAGGCGGCGCGAGAGAATGCCCGCGCCGCTCTGCCATGTCAGCCATAATAGAAGCGTTCGGCAATAACCAAACCGTCGCGCCACGTGCGAACGACAACCTGATGGTAGCGTCGCTCGCCCCACTCGGCGTGTGTGTAGTCATACAGCCAGCGGCTGAAGGTGACATTTTCGCCGATACCTGTTTCTAGCAAGCTCGCCCCACGAAACTCGGTGATCGCGCCGAAAAATGCGGTTTCGCGCTCGCGGTTGGCGTCTTTACCGATCGTTGGGGTTGCGTCGTTTTCCTGCATCTCGATCGTGTCAGCGTAATAGCGTTCGAACGCCTCCATAGCTGTGCCAGATAGTATGGCGTCGTTGATTGCGGCATCGCGAACTGCGATGGTGTTCTTTTCTGTCATGATTGGTCTCCGTTTGTAAGTTTTGATCGGGGTTTATGCGTGGGTGGCTTGCGGACCGCGCGCCTGGTCACTCGAGACCAGCCAACGTCGGGCGCTATACGGTCCGTCGCCTAGCAGCGCGAGGGCGATGGATGCAGCGATGAGAAACAGCGGGTACTCGTATCCGCCGCCCTCATTCGCAAACAACCAGCCCTTGTCGCCATGCACGAGCGCAATGCTTCCGATCAGCACCGGCGTCAGTGCGAGTGATACGGCACGGGTATAGACACCGACCAGCAATGCGACACCGCCAAATAGCTCCATGCCGATGGTGAGATAGGCGAAAAAAGCGGGCAGGCCAAGCGAGCTGAAAAAGCCAACCGTACCGGCGGGTGTAAAGACAAAGATCTTCAGCGCTGCATGCGCGACGAACATCAGTCCGAGTGAAAGGCGCAGGATTAGTGTGGCGTAGCCGACAGCATGTTCATTGGTCATTTCAGGTTCTCCGTTTGAGCGTCGGATCGTTGATACGACGCGTTTATTTCAGTGACGGAGCTAATGTAGAGGTTTCCAATTGGAAGATAATTAGCTATTTTAGGAATTAATTATTTCTTAAAAAGAAACGATATGGACGATTTACGCGCCATTCGGGTGTTCGATAAGGTGGTGGAGCTCGGGTCGTTTACCAATGCGGCTGAAGCCCTGGACTTATCCCGCCCGATGGCGAGTAAGCATGTCGCCGCGCTGGAACAGACACTTGGCGTCACGCTATTGAGACGAACGACACGTCGTTTGACGCTGACGGAAGCGGGCGAACGATTCCATGTTCGAGCGCGTGATTTGTTGCAGCGTGCCGATGAGGCCTTCGCTGAAGCCACCGGTATGCAGTCCGACCCAAGTGGTGCTCTAAAGGTCAACGCCCCCGTCGAGTTCGGTCGCAGATTCGTCACGGCGTTGTTGTGCGAACTACAACACCGGTATCCCAATATCTCTATCGACCTGACCCTGAACGATCGTGTGGGCGAGCTGGTTGACGAGGGCTTCGACCTGGCGATTCGCGTGGGCGAGCTACCAGACTCGAGTCTCATTGCCCGGCGTTTGGCACGCTGTTCATTGACGCTTTGTGCATCGCCCGACTATGTGGCAAAGCATGGCGTGCCCGATTCTCCAGCAGCGCTTGTCGAACACAATTGCCTGCTCTACAAGTGGCTGGCACAGGGGGCGAGCTGGACATTCGAGCGCGGAGAAGAACGCGAGACCATCAAGGTCGGTGGTGACTTTCGTACTAACTTCGGTCCCGCAACGGTTGCCGCTGCGGTAGCCGGTCGTGGGATCATTCTCGAGCCGGAATTTCTGACGTATGCCTACCTAGGCAATGGTCAATTGCGGCGCGTACTGACCGATTGGCAGCCAGCGGAGTTGGGCATCTATGCAGTGTATCCGCGTGCTCGCCTGTTACCGGCAAAGGTGCGCGTAGCGATCGATTATCTCGCTGAGCAGTTCGCTAGTGCTAATCCTTGGTCGATGAGCACTTGAACGCCGGCGAAAGCACGCGCCGACGCGCAGCTTTCAGCAGTGCGACTGAGTAGAGCCGGTGAAAACCCAACAAGGCGCGAAACACGATCCCCATTTTCGCGTGACCTTGTTTGTCGTAGCCTGTCGGCACCACGGCCGATCCGAAATAGAACCGCGTTCCAGCTTCGCTCGGTTCGATCGCGAGCCAGGAGCGCGTGCGTCCAGAGAAATCAGTTAATAGCAACTGTGATGTTTGCCGCGCCTCGACTTGCCAGGCAGCGAAGTGGTCGTCGTCGCCATTGGCGAGCGCCCGAGCCTGTTCGTCGTTGGACGGACGTTTCGCAAAAGTAGCCAGTAACCAACGTTCCAGTTTGAACAGTCGCGTCGTGTAGAAAGCCGTGACGTAGTTTGCGAAGCTCAAATGCTCGGAAACTTCCGTCGCATAGCAATCGGTGTAGGCCTGACCATCGGCATAGCGACGGAGTAGCGCATCGTCTGGTAGCGCTGTTGGTTTCACGTTGCCCATACTGTCGATATGGGGACCATTGCTATGAATCGCAAGTCTCCGCTCGCGCCACGACTACGTCGTTCCGAGCACCGCGTCGTGGAAGCCGGCGCGACGCCATTGGCCATCTGTCAGTACCCAAAAGTTGCTGACGCGCAGTTGGCGCATGAATGGCTGACCATTGCGAGTACCGGCGGTCACAACCACGCCCGTGACGAACGCGCTGCTACCGTGCAGTCGAATCTCGACGTCGGAGATATTGTAGCGATCGATGGTCAACTGCCTGCCGCGCAGGGCGTGCTGTTCGCTATCGATCCATTCGAGCCAGCGTGCGCGGTCGAGGACGGTGCCACTGTCGCCGTTGATGTGCAGGTAGTCGCGCGTCAGCATGGGCTCAAGACTGTTGCGATCTCGACGCTGGAATGCCTGGCCCAGACGGTCGATGGCAAGGCGCAGCTGTCGCTCGACGGTGAGTGAGGAACCGAGTTGGCTGTCGGGCGCTGTGATTTGCTCCGCAAACGCGACCGGTGTCAGCCGAATGCCGAGCGGTGCGTGTTGTTGTCGTTTAAGCGACGAGCGCTCGAGTTGTGTCGCTAGTGCGGTTCTGTTGTGACGTTGTTCGGCCGTATTGTTCGCAAGCCCTAGCAACACATACGCCGCGAGGTAGGGCAAAAACACGATCAGCGCCGCCATTCTGTTCATCGCTGTGAATTCCCCTGTTGGTTTTACTCGTCGCGAGCAATAACGAGTTCTCAAGCTTATAGCGCGCGAGCGACCATTCGGTTACACGCGATCGGCAATCGAGGGGAATAACTGTGGGGTATCAGAGTTTCACCGTGTAGCGTTGAACGATATCGCTATCACCGGGGAGTTGCACGTCCTGCTGATAGTCAAACTTGAGCCGGCGCAACAACGCGATGGATTTTTCATTCTCCGGCAACGTGATCGCATCAACGTGCGTTAGGCCATGAACCAGCTGTGCGTAAACTAACGTGGCCTTGGCGGCTTCGGTGGCGAAACCATTGCGACGATACTCAGGTAAGAACGCGAAGCCTAAGTCAGGGCGCTCGAGACCATCGCGTCGCAGCAGACCGCACAAGCCGATCAGCGCATCGGTATCGCGTAATACGACGGCGAACAAGCCGAAACCGTGCTCGGCATACATCGTAAGTGGTCCGTTCTCGAGATAGCGCTCGGCATCCTCGATACTGCCGATAGATTTATCACCGATAAATCTGAGCCAGGCACTGTCATTCACCAATGTGGTAATGAATGCGGCATCGCTTAAGCGCAGGTGGCGTAGTGCGAGCCGTGTCGTTTGCGTGATCTCTGTCATTGTGCCTCAGACTGGGTCATACCAAGAGTAAGCATAGGGCAATTCCCGTGGTGCGAACACGAAGTGCAAGACGCGACGGCTCGGGCTCGTGTCCAGTTTGGCGGAGCCATGCAGCAGTGCGGGCGTCAATACCAGTGCGGCACCACGTTGCACATCGCAACGGTGCTTGGCTGTCGAACGCACCAGCATCGATTCGCGATGACTGCCTGCGAGTACCGTCAAATCGCCTTCGGGTGCGCCATCGAGGTGCAGGCGTATAGCACACAGTCGCCGGGCAAATTCATGCGGCACTCGACGATAGGTTTGCCCTTCCTTGACGCCGGCGGCTGGCCACGGGCCGTCGCCGGTCATCGGGAAGGCGGAGTCGCGGTGCAGACGCACAGACCAGTTTGTCGCCTGATCTTTGTGAAAGTAGATGCATTGCACGGCGACACGATTCGCAATCAATGGTGCGAGCTGTGGCTGCGCGCGCAAGGCTGTCACTGTCTCGCGGAGCAGTGGCTCGTCCAGCAGCTTGCGCGTGCCGGCGTTAGCGCGCTCCGGCAGCACCGCGCATAGCGCCTGTAACTGCGCGGTTTCGAACAGCGGGCCCGTGAT
>ERZ1740062.1246-NODE-1246-length-10717-cov-8.364097_pt1 | contig 10717 bp, 4 predicted proteins | sample MGYA00581741_ERZ1740062 | MGnify/ENA primary metagenome ERZ1740062 (study PRJEB43018, sample SAMN04849747) | marine metagenome | isolation source: floating plastic debris | place: Pacific Ocean | collected 2008-09-01 | study: EMG produced TPA metagenomics... | reverse complement strand
TTTGGGATATTCTGTTACTGTATCATTCCACTCAACCAATAACTGATGACGTTCCCACTCACTGAGTAAATTTAATTCACCCACCGGGGTGAGCGGATTTTCTGCAATTGCTTCAAGTAGATTTTGGAAGTGAGCAGCCATTCGCTCAATTGTCTGCTCCTTGAACAAGTCAGTATTGTACTCCCATGTACCCACGAGTCCCTGGTCAGTTTCTGCCATTGACAGAGTTAAATCAAATTTAGCAATTGTACTTTCAAGTTCAATTGGACTTAAAGTTACATCAGGTAATTCCACATCAGCTATAGGTGTATTTTGTAATACAAACATTACCTGAAATAAAGGAGAATGACTTAGAGAGCGTTGTGGTTGTAATGCTTCTACAATAGTTTCAAAAGGAACATCTTGATGTTCGTAAGCTTTAAGTGTAGTTTCCCTAACTTGTACAAGTAACTCCTTGAAACTGGGATTATCTTCAAAGCGGGTTCTTAAGACTAAGGTATTTACAAAAAAGCCAATTAATCCTTCAATTTCACTACGATTGCGATTAGCGATAGGAGAACCCACTACTATATCCAACTGACCGCTGTAACGATACAATAAGATGCTAAAGGCAGCGTAGAAGGTCATAAATAAGGTGGTACCCGATTCTTGAGAAAGGGTCTGCAACTTAGTGGTTAAATCTTTATTTAAACTAAAACTTTGAGTCGTACCTCGATAAGTTTGTACAGTCGGACGTGGGTAGTCAGTAGGTAATTGTAGTAAATCCGGTGCACCACTCAACTGTTGTTTCCAGTAATCAAGTTGACTAGAGAGTACTTCACCACTTAAATATTGTCTTTGCCAAACTGCAAAGTCTGCATATTGAATTGGTAATTCTGGTAAGGGAGATGGTTTTTCTTGTGTAAAGGCTTGATATAAACTAGATAATTCTCGAATTAATACACCTATCGACCAACCATCAGAGATAATATGATGCATTGTTATTAATAACACATATTCCTCGGAAGATAGTTGCAATAAACGACATCTGATTAATGGTGCATTTTCCAGGTCAAAAGGAGTAGTTGCTTCTTGTTGTACTTGCTTATTGACTAAAGTTTCCCGTTGTGTTGTTTCTAATTGCTGTAAGTCCACCAAATTGATTTTAATGTTGGCTTCTGGGTGAATTACCTGTGTTGGTGTACCATTTGCAGTTTGGAAGTTGGTGCGTAGTACTTCGTGGCGTTGTACTATTGATGATAAAGCTTGTTGTAAAGCATGAATATCCAAGTTTCCACTGATGCGGAATGCTCCTGGCATATTGTAAATCGCACTTTTTCCTTGGAGTTGGTCAATAAACCATAGTCGCTCTTGTGCCCAGGATAATCGGAACTCTCCGGTTTCAATTCTTGGTTGAATCGGGGGGAGGGTTTTACTATTACGTAATTGGGTTAATGTTTGATGTAGAGAGGCAACTGTAGGGGATTCAAATAATTCTCGCAGGGGTATTTCTATAGAAAAAGCTTCCCGTACTCTTGATATTAATTGGGTTGCTAGTAGGGAATGACCCCCTAACTCAAAAAAGTTATCCTCAATTCCGATATTTTCTACATTCAGTACTTGAGCAAAGATGTTGGCTATTATTTCTTCACTTTGTGTACGTGGTGCAATGTATTCAGTATTTCGCTCTACACCATCAGGTGCTGGTAATGCTTTACGGTCTACTTTACCGTTGGGTGTTAATGGTAAACTATCTAAGGTGACAAACGCACCCGGTACCATGTAGTCGGGTAATTTAGATTGTAAGTAAGAACGTAATTCAGTGTTACTCAGTACATTTTCTTGAGGCTGTAACCCATTAATTACATAATCTCCCAGATTATTCTTGTCAGCAAACAATCGCTGATAAAAAAGGTTTTGTTTAAACAATTGTTTCCAGTGATAAGAGATATATTCAAACTCAATCTCTTCTCCATTTGTTTTGATAAGACGACCACTCAGAGCATAATCTGGGTTCAAATTATTTTCACAAAGTGTTCTCCTACAAACAGCTTCAATCACATCTCCTTGATTCACATGAATTCCTGACTCAAACACTGGGAAATAAACTGGTAACCAGCAATGTTCGTGCTCAAAAATATCTATACATTCTCCTTCAATTGTGTGTAAGTTTAATCCCACTGAAAAACCATCTAATCTTCCTGCTTTTTCGATAGTTAATTTAATTTGATCAGTGGATTCTGTGCTTACGGGTTTGCTAAAGTCTAAATCCTCAAAAACTCCTCGATTGGACAAAAAGTTTGCTCCCTTTAATCCCTTAAGACATACTCTTAAGTCAAAAGGATACCCAACTTGAGAGAATATTTTTTCAGTATAATAACCCGTACCTTTTGTAAATCGGGGTTGATTTAGTAATTCATCGGGAAGAGTCACCGCAACAATTTGAGTCACACTTCTTTGAGGAATCATTACACCATCTGGCTTGAGAAATCTTCTGGCGTTATTGATAATTACTGCTGCTCCTTCAGAACCACCAATGGCTCCCACAATTTCAGAAACACATACATCAGCTAATTCTGGTAAGTTGGTTGTGGTCGCGTCTCCATGTATGATTTTAATCTGTTGTGATAACCCCAATTCTTCCAGGCAAGCTGAAGCTAACTTACAGGTTTGCTCATCTCTTTCAATTGCGTAGATTTTTTTAGCACCTGCTTGTGCACAAAATCTGGATAAAATTGCATCTTTCCCTGTGCCAATTTCAACAACTACTTTATCTTTGACTAGTTGATTAATTGCGACTTGGTAACTCTGGTTTCTGCGATGGTCATTGGTCATTGCATAATACAACAACTCATCATAAACGTAGAATTCGGATACTGATGGCCAAAGTTCAATTTCAAAGTGAGGCTGGGATTCTTTTAATTCTAACTGAGGAGTAGCTAAATATGCTACCAAACGTTTGTGACCCGGAGTATCTTCCCTTTCGGTGACTGCTACTTGCTGTACTTGAGGATGGCTTCTCAAAACTGATTCTATTTCTCCCAACTCAATGCGGAAACCACGTATTTTTACCTGGTTATCAATACGACCAAGGAACTCTATATTCCCATCTGGTAAGTATCGAGCTAAATCTCCAGTTTTATATAATTTCGATTTGCTATTGAAGGGGCTGGTGATGAATTTTTCTGAAGTTAATTCTGGTCGGTTGAGGTAACCTCTGGCTAAGCCATCACCTCCAATATATAATTCTCCAGGAACCCCGATGGGTAATGGTTCGAGCCTTGAATCTAAGATGTAGATTTGCGTATTTGAGATGGGACGACCAATGGTAATTTTTTCACTATTTCGGTGAATTTGAGTTGCGGTGGCACAAACAGTAGACTCAGTAGGACCGTAAGCATTAAAGAAACGACGACCAACCGACCATTTATTAACTAATTTTAAGGGACAAGCTTCTCCTGCGACGATTATATTAGCCAGTTGTGGCAATTCTGAGTCAGGTAATACTGCTAAAGCTGAGGGAGGTAATGTGACATGAGTTACATTTGAATGATGTAGTACTTGCTTCAAATCATTACCAGGCATTAACTCAGGAACTGTTCCTAAAATTAGCGTTGCTCCTCTAGTAAAAGCCATAAATATTTCTGAGACAGAAGCATCAAAACTAAAAGAAGCAAATTGAAGTACATTGCTAGTTGCTTTTACATCAAATACTTTTGTTTGTGAAGCAGCAAGATTACATACAGAATGATGTTCAATTGCTACTCCCTTGGGTTTGCCAGTAGAACCAGAAGTGTAAATAACATAAGCTAAATTATCGGAAGTGACTCCAACATCAAGATTCTCTTTTGAGTGTTGCTCAATCACACCCCAATCATTATCCAAACAAACCACCCGTGCATTATGTTCTGGCAAGGATTCGAGTAATGAATTTTGAGTAACTAACACCTCAACACCCGAATCTTCCAACATATAGCTCAATCTTTCTTGAGGATAATTGGGATCAAGAGGTACATAAGCACCACCAGCTTTTAATATACCCAACAATCCCACCACCATCTCAACAGAACGCTCTACACAAATCCCCACCAACACCTCTGGTCTTACTCCCAGTGTTTGCAGATGATGGGCTAGTTGGTTAGCGAGTTGATTTAATTGTTGATAAGTTAACTTTTCTTCCTCAAATACTACTGCAATCGCATTGGGTGTTTTTTTTACCTGTTCCTCAAATAACTGATGAATACACTTATCTTTGGGATATTCTGTTACTGTATCATTCCACTCAACCAATAACTGATGACGTTCCGAATCAGAAAGTAAATTTAACTCACTCACCGGGGTGAGCGGATTTTTCACAATTGCTTGGAGTAGGTTTTGGAAGTGCGTAACTATCCGCTCAATTGTCTCAAAATAAAATAAGTCAGTATTGTACTTAAAACTACATTTAATACAGGAACTGTCTTCAAAAACTTCTAAGTTTAAATCAAGCTGACCTTCCTGTTGAGATATTTCATAAGGTCTTGACTTTAATCCTCCCCAATTAATATTTTCTCTTATTTGATTTGGAGAAAATCTTTGGGTTTCCTGAGATTTTTGTAACTGATTTAGAGCAAATGAAACTTGAAAAATTGGCGAATAACTAAGATTGCGATTAGGTTGTAATTTTTCTACTAGTGAAGCAAATGGATAGTCTTGGTGAGTAAGGGCTTCAATTACAGTTTGACGAATTTGACTCAGAAAATCCTTAAAATTAGGATTATTAGATAAATCTCCTCGTAATACTACTGGATTAACAAAATAACCCACAATATTTCTAAATTTAGGTTTTAATCTACCAGCGGTTGCGGAACCAACTAAAATATCTTCTTGCCCAGTGTAACGATATAAAAGTACCTGGAAAGCCGCTAGCAGTGTCATATAAAGCGTTGCATTATTATCTACTGCTAGTTGTTGTATTTGTCTTGTTAGTTCTGGAGATAAATCAAAATTAATAGATGCACCATTGTATGTTTGTATTGCAGGTCTTGATTTGTCTATTGGCAAATTTAACCCTGCCAGTTCCCCTCTTAGTTTATCTTGCCAATAGTTCCAAAGTTTTTCTCCCCGTAGGCTTTGCAAAATTTCCTTTTGGTAACTAACATAATCGAAATAAGAGTATTTTAAAGTTGGAAGTGATATTGCAAGACTATCAGTTTCCGCCTGATAAAATTTTCCTAATTCAGATACAATTATTTCCAAAGATAAACCGTCGGTAACGATAAGGAGTAATATTATTAGAAAAATATGTTAATGCTGAGCAGTCGTAAATATTCTAAATCTAAAACCTGGCTCATTTTCAAGGTCAAAGGGACATTTTGATTCAGCTAACACTCGAGTATGAATCTCTGTTTCATCCCAAGAATGAGCATCTATTTGCTTCCAATCTATTTGAATATTTTGATGTATTTGTTGAATTGGTTGCCCACTAAGCTTTGGAAAAGTACTACGTAGTTGAGGGTGACGCTTCAGTAATTTAGATATAGCTAAACGCATTTTTTCTATATCTAAACTATCATAAATATGTAGAGAAGAAACTTGGTTATAAGCAGCACTTTCAGGTTTTAACTGCCAAATAAACCATAGGGCTTTTTGACCGTGAGAAAGGGAATAAATGTTAAAAATATCTGGTTTTTCATGAAGTAACCTTATTATTGAGGCTTTATGTTGTTTTAGCTGAGCTAATACTTCAGAAGTGGATTCTCCTAATGGTGCATCATAGCACAGTCGATTTTCTTCATTCCAGAATTTCCAACCTTTGATTACAAGTTCTTTTATAGATTCGATCAAACTCATATTTACATACCTTCCATTAAATATAATTTGTTTTATACAGCCTAATTACATAATTTAATTAGTGTTTATTATTTGTTTTAGGTAACGAAGCAATCAGTTGACTATATTCCTTCATTGCAACTAATTTACTCATACCAGATTTTCTTTTCCAAGCTTCCCAAAGGAAATAACTGGCAGAATCTTGACTTGGCTCTCGCTCCTGACAATCTCCTTCAGTAGCTTGTTTATATAGACTTTTTATCTCATAAGCCTTTTCGCCTTTGGGTAGTTCAACATGATTAAAAATCAATCGGTTAAACATATTTTGAAATTCTAACTCTATCTCATTTAAATCATTCCAATCTCGAACAATATTTACTTTGAAGTTATCTTTACCGGACACTAGCATACTAAAATGTTTTTCTATATTATGGTTATTTTCATCAACAAAATCACCTTTATGCTTGTCAGGATAAATTTGTACACTTGGATTAATATAACGTCCGTTGAGAGCTATTCGTCGATGATTTGTTTGATTGGATAAAGAAGAATGCATACATCTTTCAGTAAAAATTATGATTTGACCTGCCTTTGCAGGAACAGCTTCTACCTCCCAATTATTTTCATCAAAAACAAAAGCCCCAGCATATTGTTCACCTTTTTGATATCTTGATTTGTGAGCATTTATTCCTGCAAACACTCCCTCATTAGCAGGAATACAATTATTAATAAACTCAAATCTAGTTTTATGACTGCCATTAGCAAATCGAAGACATCCATTTTCAATAGTTGAGTCATTTAAGGCAATCCAAACAGTAAGATTTAAAATTTCCTTATCTTCAGGGAAAACGAGGGATTTTTTTTCTGTAACATTGCTGGTAGCAAAATGTTCAAATGCTTGATGCCAAGAAATCTTACCTAATCCTGCTGGCTTAGCAAAAACATTGGTACGCCACAATAATAAATTTGGTTCTCCTAGTTGATTCAATCGTTGAACAATTTTATGGCTTTGAAATAGATTAGCAATTGGTTTATGAAATAAATGCTGGTCTCGATCTGTGTGATGATTGTAAATATTATTATAAAATGAAATAGAGTCTTTTCCGTCTATTTTATATTCTATAGAATTAAACTCCAAACAATCTATTACAGTTTTTATTTCTGATAAGGAAAAAGTATCTAGAGGTCCAAGCCAACCTTTATTATGAAAATGTTTGATTTGTTCTGGAGTTAGTTTTAAAGCAGAATTTATCTGAAAAATATCTGGATTTTCTTGTAGCAAGCGTAAAATTTCAGACTTATATTGCTTTAACTTATTCAATGTATTTAGAGTCAACTGTTCATTAGGAGCATCGTAAAATAGTTTTTCTCCATTATTCCAAAATTTCCAGCATTGTATGACAAGTGATTGTAGAAATTGATTCAAAATCATAATTCACCAGTGACTCTTTGATTTTCTATCGTATTGGATTGATTACTTTGGTAATATTTTTCTGATTTAATTTTGCTATCAATAGTATATTTATCTCCTGACTCTATTGATTCTATATCCTCATATTGACATACTAATATATCATGTTCTAGCTTAATTTTATGGCTTTTAACCAGATATGAACTCAACTCATTAATTGTTGAGTATTCAAACATTAAAGCTGGAGAAATAGAAATTTTTAAAATTTCTTCTAAGTTACCTATAATTTCTGAAGCTTTAAGAGAATCAATTCCTAAATGAACAAAATTACTGTTCAGAGAAATTTTATCTAGTTCAGTTTGTAAAGAGAAAGAAATACATTCAGCGACTAATTTTTCTAATCTATTGACGACAAATTCTTGTTCTCTTTGATGATTTATTTCTTGGTTAATAACGGTTGAATTAATTCTATTATAATTGATTTCATTACCTATTTGACTAGCATTTGCGATTTGACGAAGTTGATTCAAATAAACAAGGTTAGATAATACTGAATTTGCATCTACTCCAAAATCAATCAAACAAGCAATTTCATTTACTCCAATTTCCTTTAGTTCATTAACCATGTTTAAACAGCTAGAAGGTGTTCCAAATAAAGCTGTTGTATGAAAATACCTTTCAAAAGCGTAAGCTAGCAAATGTTGCCGCTCAGTTGATGTTAATTGGTCTAAATCTTGTGAATTATTTCTCCATAAATCAATAGAGCTTTCCAGATATTCAATAAATGGTTGACGTACCTGACTTCTGACAAATTCGAGGTCATCACTGACAAAAGTATGCAGCATTAAAGTTACATGACCAGTATTTGGGTCGTAACTGTTTTTAGCTCTTGATTCTCGATATAATTTGATTTTTTCAGCTAATTCTTCTATAGGTTGAAAAAGTAAAGCTGTTAGAATATTGGCTCCAATTGCTCCTGCTTCAATAAACCTTTCTTTTCCTCCACTACAAGTAATCCAAGTTGGTAAGTCTGTTTGTTTTGGTAAGGGATAAATTTTAATTTCTGTATCTTCTCCAGTACCATTGGGTAAATTAATTGATTCTCCTCGCCACAGTTTTTGTACTGTTTTGATACCATCAAACATTATTTGAGTTCGGTCGGTATAATTTTCTGGAGCCAAAACAAAATCATTAGGATTCCAACCTCTAGCAAAACTGATGTCTACTCTTCCTCCAGACAAATTATCGACTACAGACCATTGTTCGGCAACTCTAACGGGATTTTGCAATGGTAAAACAACACTACCTGGTCTAATACGAATATTCTCAGTTACCATTGCCAAAGCAGAAGCTAAAACTGCTGGTTGTGGATATAATCCTCCAAAGGAATGAAAATGTCTTTCTGGTATCCAGACTGCATGAAAATTATTTTTATCTGCGAATTTTGCTCCTTCTAGCAAAAGTTTATATTTATTATCTGTAAATTCAGCTTCGTTGCTCGAAAAGTAAAGTAAACTAAATTCAATTTTTTTCCTTTCTTTACTAATCTGATTCATAGACCTTTTAAAAATGACATTTTCTATGGTTCCATCAATAAATTTTTGCCGACAAACACTACGCTGAATCTTACCGCTAGAAGTTTTAGGAATACTTCCTGGTTTAAGCAAAACTATAGTATCAATAGCTAATTCATATTCTTGTGATACAGCTTGGCTAATGGCTGAAATCACTTCTTCCGAATTTAACTTACGTGCATAGGTGCGCTCAACTTCTTGCACCAGTACTAGTCTTTCTTCCCCTTCTACTTCTACTGAAAAAGCTGCTCCACAGTTAGGTCGTAATGCTTGATGACTCTTTTCAACTGTTAATTCAATATCTTGAGGGTAATAATTACGACCTCTAATAATAATTACGTCTTAGAGACTTCCCGTTACAAAAAGCTCTCCATTTATCAAAAATCCAAAGTCCCCTGTTCGTAAAAAAGGACCTTCTCCAGTATCTTTAACATAAGATTGAAAAGTTTCTTTTGTAGTCTCAGAACGATTCCAATACCCAGCAGCTACACTTGAACTACTAACCCAAATTTCTCCTATTTGCTCTGGACTACAAGAATTTAAGGACTCTGAGTCTACAATAACTATACTGGTTTCTATGTAAGGATGACCACATCCCACAAATACTCTACTTTCTGGTGAGGCTATCTCAGTGTCCACTACCAAGTTTTGCTCTAAATCACTAGCTTTTACTCCTTGAATTACTGGTGATTGATTCTTGTAACCACCTGTTGCAAACAAGGTAGTTTCCGCCATTCCATAACAAGGATAAAAGGCATTATATTTAAAGCTAGATGAAGCAAACTTTTGACCAAATTTTTCTAGAGTTTCTGCACGTACAGGTTCTGCTCCAATGTAAGCTAAATCCCAACTACTTAAGTCAAGGTCAATTAAATCTTCTTGGCATACTTTTCTCGCACATAAATCATAAGCAAAATTTGGACCACCACTAGTAGTTGCTTTATACTTAGAAATCGCTTTTAACCAACCTATGGGCTTTTGTAAGAATTTGACTGGAGGCATCAGAATACTGGGAAATCCCACATAAATTGGTTGTAAAACATGACCAATTAATCCCATATCATGGAATAAAGGCAACCAACCAACACCAATACTCTTCTCACTATGACCAAAAGCAGCTTGAATTATCTGCTGGTTATGAATAATATTCCCATGAGTAACCATCACCCCTTTGGGATTTCCTGTAGAACCAGAAGTATATTGTAAAAATGCTAAACTATCGGCTGATATTGATTGAGGTACAAATTCCTTCGGATTGCTTTCAATAGCATCTGTAGCTATTAACTTTAACTGAGCTAGTTGTACATCACTCGTCCATCTTTTCTCAATGTCAGCCAATATTGATGTGGTTGTCATTGCTACTTTTGCTTGAGCGTCATTAACGATAGAAAGTAAGCGAGATAAATTATGATTGCGTCTAGGAGGGTAAAGCGGAACTGGTACTATTCCTGCATATAAACAGCCGAAGAAGGTCGTAATAAACTCTAATCCAGAAGGATACAACAGTAAAGCTCGTTCACCTTTAAAAGATTGCAGATGTGAAGCGATTGAAGAAGCTTGTTTGTGTAATTCCCCATAGGTAAGGTTAGCTGATTCTTTTTCTCCATCTTGAAGAAAGATATAAGCTTGCTTATCAGGCTGATATTGCGCTCTATAAGTGAGGATGTCTAGTAAGTTCATCATATTTTAATTAATGGTAAACATGAATCATAAAGATTTAGAGGTTAATCACGCTAGAAACTTTTAATTAATCTTGCGGCGTTGCATAAATGCGGAATGAACTAGCGCTTGAAACTATTATAATCAGTTCAAAATACAACTAAATTACCCTATGATTAAGCAACGCCCCTTCATTTCTTAGTTGTCTAAATATTTGCATAAACAAAGAATAAAATCATACAGAAAAGTGTATGTTTTTTTCAATTAGATTGCTGACTTCAAC
>ERZ1740062.1245-NODE-1245-length-10719-cov-9.880908_pt1 | contig 10719 bp, 7 predicted proteins | sample MGYA00581741_ERZ1740062 | MGnify/ENA primary metagenome ERZ1740062 (study PRJEB43018, sample SAMN04849747) | marine metagenome | isolation source: floating plastic debris | place: Pacific Ocean | collected 2008-09-01 | study: EMG produced TPA metagenomics... | reverse complement strand
ACACACATTTTTGTTTAACCTGGTATATTATGGCCATAAACTGTCGTCCCGGGCCCTAATTCCTTGGCGGCCCTGGGACCGCCTCTATATTAGGGCCCGGGACGACAGTTAATGGCTCTCTAGCAATCAATCAACCCACCACCATATCATCACTCGACACAAGTCAACTAAATTTCCGATACTCCTCTGACATCCTAGACAGAAGTTTTTTTTCTCAGTTTAAATGATCTCAAAAAGTGTCTATATTCAAGGTACTACCACCAACGGATGTCAGACATACATCTACATTACAATATATAAATAGTATTTTTATTTGTGGCTATTTGACCTACACTTTAGGATAATATGTCTTATGATTTTTGCGTGTAATACATGCATATTTACATATTAATGACAAAAAAACAGGGAAGAAAAGTACATCTATCTACAAAATGTGTGGCCTGGGCAGCTTAAAAAACTTCGTAATGATCAAGTATCAGTTTCCACATCGAGTTCAGTAGATGGTGAGAGTTCAGATTTCTCTATTCTCTTGGGTATTTCACCACCAGACACAGAGATTATATGCTGCTGAGGTTTAGTGTGTATCGCTGTAGAGGCGGCGGCAGCAGAGTTTGAACTTTGACCTGCAGCTGCAGAGTTAGCAGCAGGTATAGATATCTGTCTGACTATGACAGGATTACCTCCCCCTGCAGCTCCTGTGCTCACTGTTCTCTTCACTACAGTGTGACCTGCTGTCGCTGCTGATCCCGGCGAGCTGACTGTAGTTAGTATAGATCTACCGCTGCCTCCTACAATATGTCATCACATTGTATTTATGGTAGTCATGTGACTATGAAACTATTGATAATAATACAGGAAATTAATTATCAAGTTATTGAAGTCTATACTTTGATATTCCTGCAGCTGAGGGAATTGATTCACAGCTTTTTTGATCAAAAATGATAGCTGTCAGTGATAAGGGTTTAAGCTCATGACGAGCAGCAGTTTTGCAAATTTATGATTAAATGATGTGAGCTATTTTTATTATATACATGCACATTACAATTCTAAGGATTTTTGAATGGATTCTTAGTACTTACCAATACTAAACCTGCAGAACTGTATCCTGTGTGCTCAGAACAAGTACATGATGTGGAAAATAATACATGCATGATTGACAATTCTCCATAAGTGAAGTGATACGTCAGACCATAGTACAGCATCAATTACACTTAGACTTAGACTCTTTTGGAACTGAGGCATGACTTACCAGCAGTTTGAGGAACGGCAGTGAGTGTCCCATCAGGTTGTAGAACTCTGGCTATCATAGCAGGTTTATTATTTCCTCCTGCTGCAGTTACCACAGATTTATTAGATAACATTGAAGAGCCCTGTAAAAACACACAGAGAGTATATTGGGAAGATAAAACAAGTTTCAAGACTTCTAGCAGTACTGGTAAGCGGTAAATTTAGAGATGCCAAAAGATTAACAGCATTTAGATTGCGATTTCTATGTATCGTAACGAAAGTGTCCACAACTTGAATGAAATCGTTTGCTCAGTACCCCACGTTATTAATAATTATTTGTAAGCTCTATCCTCATGGTCACACAGCCATTACTGGTCATAAGATACTACAGTTATATATAAATATTTGGTAGTTTTTGCGAGTCATCGAGCCTCAATCCGGTGTGTGGTCACTATATCTCACCTGTCCAGAGTTGGTAGTAAGTATATATGCCTGCTGTGAGCCTTGTCTACTCTCTGATATCAGAGCTTTTACAAGCTGTACCTGATTACCCTTTCCATCTACAAAGTGGCAAGTACATGTACATCATGAATAAAGGCTCATGTTAAGCCTTGACATCTGGTACATAAAAAAATTACTAGCACGTTACCAAGCATAACATGATTTTCTCATTTACACCAAAAGGGCATTATCAACATGAGAAATGAACAATTATTCATTCCACAATTTTGATTGGCAGCAAGAAGACACTTAGACAAACATGTCAGCAACCCCACACTTAATTATCAAAAAACATTGCACCCACCTGATTGTTGTTGCGTGAGGAGAGAAGCTGCAGATTTGGCCCCACCCCCAGCTCCTACCCCTGCTGTAGAGGCAGCTGTGACTACTTTACCAGCAGACGCTCCGGCAGCGATCTGCTGCTGTATGTTAGCTACTCTTATCTGATTGGATACCGTCTGCTGCTGAGTTCCTGAGTAAACAATCATACTAAGTAAGCTCTGATATCAAAACAGACAAAGCCAGTGGTGAGGGAATTCAAAACTGCAGGTTGCTAATGTATATGTGTCAGTCGATACAACTTTATTTGAATATCTTGCAAATACTGCTGGTTTCATATGAAAACTCCAGGCTATTTTAATATTGTTTCTTTGCAATGGCATGCGTGTGTGTGGATATTTAAAGCTTTGAAGAGAGAAGCCTTTTTGGCTATAGAACCATTTTGATGGTATTTACCAATCAATGATTTTTTTTACCAATGTCGATGATTTATAATCAATAGTCAGTCATTTGATCAGCATTTTGAAAGTAAATACAGAAAGGCTCATGTTATTGAAATTAGACTATTCCATTTAATCTCTAATCACCTGCAGCACTGGTTCTGACAGCTTGTAGACTTGTGCTTCTAGCCACGCCCATCGGTCTGTTAGCTCCTCCCACTGTAACCCGGCTAGCTCCGCCTACTCCGGATATGTTTTGAACTTGAACAAGATTTCCTGTTCTGTTTCCCACATCAGATCCTGCTTACAAATGAAGTTCAGCAGTTCAAAGATATAGAGTCACTCCTTTCTGGACCAGTATTGATTAAGTGAAAAGTGATTTGCACGACTATACCATGTATGTATGCATGCACATTTGTTACCACCCATAAATCACTGTGAATCTCCAATAGATGAAATAGGTTTGCTAGAAATTGAAGCAACTATGCAAGATGGAGGGGTCTACTGACCGTTGTTACACTACTACACACGTACAAACCTGAGGAAGCTGAAACAATCTGTACAGATCTAGGATTAGTGGCACTCATAGCTCCAATAGGCAATGCTACTCTCTCACCACCTGTCATAAACACATCAGTCTTGTTATCGTGAATAAATTGAAAGATAAAATCAACATCAATAGAGTATTCCACAATGCAATATTTTGGGATTCCCATGACTACTTACGTACTCGGTCAATGATAGCTTGCCTATGGGATTTTTACTGAGTACTTCTGAGAAGTCCCATCCACATTGCATTATGGGAAAGTTGTCAACATGCCCTATTTATAATAAACATACCAGGCAGCTGTACATGTGTATACTGCTGCTGTTGTTGCTGTGCTCCTGTAGCAGCAGTGAACTTTTGACCTCCCTGTGTCTGCACAAGTCTCGCCAACTGCACTGGTCCTCCTTTTGGGCTTCCCACGATCCTGTAGAAAATAAGGAAATATGTGGTCATAAATTGTAATCACCAAGGAGTTATTATTCATATCATCTTTTGCATACTTGTCTGATCTTTCTTCTGTGACGTGCTAACTGCATAGCATGCAGCGTGTTAGTTTAAGTGCTCAAACCGTTTTTTGAAGATGTTAGTGGTGCTACTAACATCTACCCAACACAGTTTGAGCACATAAAGCTTATATTCCTGGAGTGGTCAGAGAGCATGTTGAAAACCCCCTGTGCAAATTTTCAAAGCAATCGGGGCAACCAGTGCCGTTTGACAGCATATTAATTGCAATTTTTTGCTTGATGACACGTGCAGGTGACTTTCAATTCAAGCACCATCAAACTCCATATAAAAATTGAATTTTATTTCATTTTCTTTCAACATTATTTTGAAAAAATATCCATGAAATATCATCTCCCACATACTTAATTAATTAATATCCTATAATTGATTTCTTTATTTTGGTACCAGAAATTGCTGCCTAAAATTATGTCTGTAGTATATGTTATTAACAGGTGTCACCATGCTCTTGTCATCAGGCAAAAATCTCTATAAATGCTGTCAAATGCCACTAGTTGCCCCAATTGCTCCAAAAATTTTCACAAGGGGGTTTTCAATAGCTCCCTGACCACTCCAAGCATACAAGCTTGAAACTAGCAGCGTGTAGTTTACCTGTGCATTAGTGTTGGATTAGCAGTAGTTCCACCATGTGACAGATTTCCACCAGCCGGTGACCCAGCGAGAACTTTCTGCATGACAGTTCCACCCTGCTGACCTACACACGGGAATCAAAACTACATTAGCCATCAACAAAGGATTAGGATTTGAAGATAGTTCAGCTAGTAAAAAAATACCACAATTATTACACCATTAATAGTCCAAGTGACTCCAATTAAGAGCATACATGTAGAAGCAAACAGATGCTTTTATCAAGCGATTAAAAAAATAAACTGTTAGTATTATGACGAAAATATATCAAAATGTGTCCTTCCCAGTTTCAACGTTCCCAATCCCACCAATTTTACAATGCCATATAAACAGTTTTCCTCTTCCCAAGCTGAACTGCTTGTTGGGCTGTCGTTCACGTTTTCACATTTTAATCAAGTGAGGCTACCTTGAGTAGGAATTCTCTGATAGAACACGGCTCCTTTAGGTAAACTCGAGGCTGGTATAAGAGTGGGCGTGGCTCCATCTGTAGATAGCCTCTGACTGACCACGCCTCCTCCTGATTTCTGATTGGTCGATGAGGGATTAGGCAGGGATATTTGTCTCGCTAATTGAAGGTTTGAAGTCAGCTGCTTATCCTGAAGGGCAGTAACCAGACACTATTGGTTCATTGAGATGGACCTATCAGCAATAAACTTCGAAAAACTTGCGTTTAGAAAAACCCAACACTCATGTCATCCGTACCATCCTCAAGTTGACAAAAAGTATCATATTCATGGCAATCAATTTAGACTGACAAGTAACACACTATATTTTTAAAAAACCTATATGTTGCAATGATCAATAAGAAAGCAAATTGTTTACAACATACAGCAACAAGCTGATAATCAGTAGTTTGGATTGGAGCATATCAACTATACATCTGATACACTTCATACTCATAGTATGCAAACAAAGTGCTGCTTGTCACCTCACCTGACTTGCAGAGCCTTGTGTTGGATTAGCTATCTGTACACCCATCAGTCTACCTCCATCACCTGGTTCTAGTTTAATTGCTCTCATCTGATGTGACGGCGGTGGTTTACTCACCGGCTACAAACAGGAACAAAAAAACATAAAATATTCACCGAGGTGTGCCGCAGGTTATATTAGCACAAGCTTTAACTGGTCTTCTTGGCACAAAAAACATCGCATCATGGAGTTCTTGGGTTAATTTGGTTATAAACATAAGCTTTTTCTATGTCTGTGGACTGAGAGATAGAAGTGACTTGAAGGTAAAGCTGCCATACCCTTGAGGAGTAAATTTTCTCAGGACTTTTATTATTCTACTTGAGATTTTTGTCAAAATAAATTGCATCAAAATTATAATATTCAGCAGGACATTAATTTCAAGGACTACTTCAATTTTTTAGGATGTGAAAACTCTAAAATTTCTTCCCGCCAATACCTTCCACATCTAGGATATACCACAAAAGTTGGAGACTGACCTTAGCCTGAGGTTTGATTTGTGAGACTACAGAAGCGGGCAGGGTAGCTGTCCCCGCAGCAGATATGAGAGTATTCATCATATCCACATCCATAGGTTGAGGTTCTGCAGGCCTGCTCTGACGTGGAGATTCAAACACGAGATGAGGAGAAGATGAGTCAGTCCACTGCTTCTGCTGTTTGGCGGCTGTCTCCTGTAAATATTCAATACGGCATGTAAATATTCGAGTTACCATCAACCGGGATGACTTTGGACTGCGGGGTGACTTTGGAAACCTATTTGTGTTTGTTTCTTAGATCAAACTGTCAAGCAGACTCTATCAACCAAAGCATGTGGGAGGCCAATACATGTATTTGGTGTATAAACTATTGTTGACCATAGCAATCTGAATAGGGGACACGACATGTTGGATAGATTTCCAAATGGAAGCTTCTTCATTGGAATAGGCGTTTAGGTAGGTTGTAGAATCCTGCTAATGGTACCCATATGAACAATCACACCCTAACTCTCACCTCATCTATGATGTTAGCACTCTTATTAGCAGCAGCAGCGGCCTGAGCTGCAGCAGCAGCAGATGCTGCCGCGGCAGCAGCCTGAGCAGCTTGTAGTGATTTACTCGGCTTAGCTGCTTTCTTAGCTTTCTGTGCTGCTCCTTGTGCCTTATGTAACATCTCTACATCAAATGTAAATTCGGAAACACTATATATAACAAAAGTTCAACATTCTGCACTTTCACATTACAGCCACACCAGCGCCATTCATATTCTCGTATTGGTATGAATCACATGTAGCCTTATTTCCCATCAGCTTCCAATTAAAATCAAATATCATGGTAACAGTGCACAGCAGAATAAAACTTCTTCACTAGGTGCGTTATATCCATATGGAAAAGGAATCATTATTCTAATTTTTAGTCATGAAAAATTCATTATTACCGAATTCATCAGCTGTTCGATCGCCATGTAGATAGACCCAGTTCTTCTTAGCTGAATCAAACTTAACACAAGGGTCCTTCTCATAATGTAGCCTGTCTAATGCTCCACTCACAACCTACAAAAGATTAAAAGCCGGAACTTTGATTCGCTGCAAGTTTGGAGTCATTTATAAAGCACTATGGATTTTGGGTGCCGGGTTGTGACTCAAATCAGAAGTTATGGCTCACCACCATCAACAGGTGGCAGCGGTTTTTTTGCATGCTTTAAAATATAATATATATATATATACATATTATATATATTAATTATATATATATATATATATATATATATATATATATACCTTAATATAATATGAAGGTGAATACCAATAACAAAGCCTTATGATAATTTTGGGCATGCTAGTCATGCATTTATGTTACAGCCTCATTTTTTCATGCACACACATGATTTCAACCTCAGTATGTGTTTACACTGACATCATTGCTATAGGAAGCAATTTTCACATAAATTTGAAACCAAAACTATTCGTTGTCACTTTGTGGTTCTAATATACCACTCACAGTTTGTATTCAGCAGCTGTATTATTGCTCCCATAAGGGTCACCCAGACCCAGACAAAACTGGTAATTTTCATAATACTCGGTTTATGATGAGACTGCGCCTGTAGGACGCAACACCTAACTAACCAAAAAAGTTAATACATGTATATCAGTATACACAGTGGGAACAGCTTTAGCAGGTGTCCCTGCAGAAGGTGAATGAAGGAGGAAGTTTGTTGCATTTTATCTGTACCATTTATTTACATTCCATCTGCCAGGGTATATACACAGATCTGATGGAAAGTTCCTGGTGCGGATTTAGGTGCAAACGCAAGCTGAAGCCCAGATTTCTCAAACAAAGTAAAAGGATGTCGAAGGTAGACTTCACCACCCCCTAATTCATAAAAGGTAAGGGATCGTTCAATGTGAGGTACCTGTGGCTACAAATTATCAGCATGTGAAAAGTCATGTGTACTCCACTTTTTAGTATATAAGTCAAACTGCTGCCTACTCAAGAGTGTCAATCGCGCAAAAAAACTTGTCAGAAATAACATATTGTGTCTGCAACAATATCAGCATGAAGACTTCCATGTAAGTATTTATAGCTGATTAAATTTTGAGCGCAATGATATATGTTCCGATTCGAATCTTCTGTTGAGAGCTGATATCTGTCAACGCATTATTTCTCAAAAAAAATTTGCATTTTTACCAACATGTATTTATTCTTGTGTTGGTACCACTTCACTACAATCATGTAACATTTTGCCTTTTCTGGTATTTTTGGTTATAATTTAAATGCAAGCTCAACTTTTGTCACAGGACCAGACACTTTTTTTCAAAATCTAATGCCTTGCAACAGTTTGTGATAACACTGTCCATGCATATGCAGGTGGTTAATGGTTATGATGGTCTATGGGACGGTGATGCTTATCATGAGTGAGACAACTCAGGAGAAAGAGGAAAGAGAGAAACGACTAGTTTTCACTATAGGTAAAGCAATTGTGAATGAAATTGAGAATAAAATTCCGTGACAGAAAATATCAAACACACAAACAAACTATAATTTGCTTCTTTGGTGAAGTTTTCCACTTTGATCATTAAGTGACTATAAATACACCAATGTTGTCACACGAGATAGCCATAGACCAGAATAATATTCCTTTTGTTAGGGAGCAACCTACACTTCATCAACCAGAAAAGCAAAAAAATCGCATGTTGGTGTAGCACTAGCTTGGTTTGATGTATGGTATGGTATTTACACTTCAGGTGCAGGACTTGCGGGTCTTGGTGCTCTGATTGCTAAAGCATTGGGCGTTACCGCAGCCGTAGGAGCAGGAACTGCTGTAGCTGCAGCTGCAATCCCAAAGATAAAAGATGCCATAGACGATGCCAGGAGCAGGACTCCGACTAGCACCAAGACTGTAACTCAAACAAAAACAGCTGTACTTCCACCTCCACCTGGTTCGTGTTCATAAACACGTGTTGTTGTCTGTAACTACGTTTGCTAGTTTCTTCATACATGTTCACAAAAATATTTTGCATAGAGGTACGTATGAACTCTTGATTTGCGAGGAAAGAACATGCTTACAGCTAGATATCATGAACATAAATTTACCAATACTGATATCAACTTGACTTAAAAGGTTTGAATTGCCATGTTTGCGGAGTGACCAAACCGTTACTGATCTCTGGCACACACTAAACTTAACCAGCCTTACTCGAAATCATCAGCAACTTCCTATCATCTTCTTACAGGCGTCACTTTGCTCTTTTGTTTGGTATTGGACAACATTTTCCTTTGAAAATTTTAGAAGGTGACCTGTGTCTTGCCTCGTCAATATCAATAATAAACCCCGGAAGTGTCACCCCTTCCCCTGGAGTCTGTCGTGCAACTTGCTCAGGGAGTGAGAGGAGCTGGATAGACACAATTGGCATCTGCTTTGGAAGGAAATGCTGCGTTCCTAATGTTATCGACAAACTGAGTACAGCCAATGACATAGCATCTCTCACAAAGAAAATCAAAGACAAATATGAGGAGCTCAAGGCACAAAGGAATCCTGACCAGATTGGCTTCTGATAAAACTTCATAGGCTATCACCTTTCAAATGCCGAGATTGCACATGATATATGGTAATGATATAAAATAAACCATCATTGAACAGATTCAATGAAGTGGATCTATGCACAGTTTGGTAGCCACAATAACTATGGCGGTACATGTACAATGGATTTCCTCACATTTCCATAGTGTTCTGATGGCACAGAAATGCCCATATATACATACAGCCACTACCTATGTTCGACTGAATATGAGTTATTTCCCAGTATATCCCTAAATAAATGGATTGTTTGACACACACTTTAATGTTCTGGAATGATCATCCAATGAATAGTTTGCTGATATATCACCACAATGCAATCTTAAAATAGTTAACGATTTTGTAATACTAAATTAAAGACCAAAACAAAAGAGCGAGGCAACACCAATAAAATAAGTTGATCTAGACAACCAGCCCTCCAGGTAGAGCTTGGACCATAAAATGAAACTGCACCCAGCCTCCAGCATAGTTTGGACATAAATTAAAAGTCCATCTAGCGCCTCCCAAATTTACTCAATAAAATGGTGCCTCCTCTCTCAAAGAGCCAATAAAAAGGTGCCTCCTCTCTCAAATAGCCAATAAAATGGGGCCTTCTCTCCAAAAATTACCAATAGAATGGTGCCTCCTCTTCAAAAAGGGTATAAAAAATTTAAATATTATACAGCCAGCCCGCCAGCTTCAGTTGACGATTGGTGTCATATAGATCGAGACATTTTATTGGTGTAGCCTCAATAGAAGCTTTGCACAATTGACTTATTGACTATGATGAACTTCCTTGCAATTTGTTTACCATTTCTATTGAGGAATTTGTATTACGTATTACGTATTACTAGTGGAATCAACTATGAAATGGAGAAATTAGATGTCTCATCATGAATTTTGATATCAAATCTTATAAAACCACTCTGCCTATACCATATTATCAAGAAAATATCGCTTATACTATTCTATCATAAAATTAAATGCATCCCTGACTTACTAACCTTAGAAGTTTTGAGTGCCGGATCCAAATGAACAAAGAAAATTGATAAAGATCTGGTCATCTAACGTAGTCTAACACAACCAGAAATGAGACGTTATTAGAGGCTGTCTGGGTTGGGGGGTCTCATACATCTAGTCTGACATCATATTTGGAATCTACCGGGCTTTTTACCTCTGGTGTTAAAATTTCATCAAATTCTGTCCAGCTATTGCAAAGATATTACAATATACATACTGAAAGCAAATTAGGTACGGAAAACCTCAATTTAGGGAATCCCTTTCACCTGATGACATAGCAAAGTTAAACCTCCGCTCGCCTGGAGAGTAACTCCAATGCTTGCAATATAAGGCTGTTGTAATAACCTCCCCACTTGTGTGACAGCATTGTGTAGTATAAGCATACCCAAATGCCGACATTTTATGACTTATTTCAATAGGCGCCTGGGAACCAGGCTAACCTGGAGCATTGCACTATTGTTGTAATATAAACTTGAAAGACAATTTCTGAAAATGTGAGGGCTGACTGAGACTCAAACTGCCAATTACTGGCATTAAGATGATGCACTCTGTGACTGA
>ERZ1740062.1243-NODE-1243-length-10725-cov-5.011340_pt1 | contig 10725 bp, 10 predicted proteins | sample MGYA00581741_ERZ1740062 | MGnify/ENA primary metagenome ERZ1740062 (study PRJEB43018, sample SAMN04849747) | marine metagenome | isolation source: floating plastic debris | place: Pacific Ocean | collected 2008-09-01 | study: EMG produced TPA metagenomics... | reverse complement strand
GTTTGAGTCTTAGGGTTTTGGGTGTAATTGGTGGGTTGTACGTACACACACTTGGGTTGCTTTCCTCGAGATGGCAACTTCTGTGATGATGTTACTTTGGTGTGTAAATGAAGATAATTAAGCAGTCTGATAGGCTGCAAAAGAAGGTCATCTTCTATTTTTGGAAGCTTAATGCTGATCACTGGAACACCCATCAAATATCCCAAAGCTATGTCATCACTAGCTGAATAGAGCATCTATGGACTTTTAGACAGTTGGAAAACTTCTTACTTGATAAAATTTGCTTTATTTTCCCTTTATTTTATCGTGACAGCATTTTAAAACCATATTAAAATGATAGATCTTGAGGAAGTCTTAAATTCCATTTGATCAAAATATTTTCTTTTTTCGTAACTTCCATGTTTCGAGGCAGAAATGTCCCAGATTATGACTTCAAAAAACACAATTTTTCTTGTTTTTATTTTTATTTTTTGAAACGGCACTCTCTAACCAGCCTGTCCCCTCAATCAGTACATTTGTTAAATCATGGTCAGAGCTTCAAATCTGTGAGGCAAATGGCAAGTAGATGTGTTAGCCTCAAAAATTCAGAAATGGAGAACAGAAACGCTGAAGTAAAATATAGCACACTGTACACGTATTTAGAGATTTGAACTAACTCACCCCAGCCATCACAACTATATTCTGCAGCATCTCCATTCAACACGCTGAATAATATTGCAAATATGATGATAAAACTTCTTTGCTTCATGTTCAGATGATTGAGAACCAATCGCCTGGGTTTGAGAGAAACAAACTTCCTCAGAGATAGTCAAATTAATTGGGAATAGAGTATGTCTTAAGTCGTATGTTTATATAAGGATTGATTGTCGCTAATCCTGGCAATAACCTATCAATTACAAGTTTCTGTACGACTTGTGATGAATAACAGAAAGCATGTAATGGCATGACTGTCATTTTATGCCCCTCCCTCTGTTTATCCTCTCAAGCGTGCTCCTATAGTTAGTTATATTATGTGTATTAATTTTCTTTCAGGATCAACAGACAAAGAGTTATGTCATCATGACCCCTTATACTACAATACGATCAAATCAACAGACCCATACTACACAATCAATGAACAAGATATGATGAGCAAATTTCCAGAAAATATCGGCATCCCATCTTCAAGCAGTGAATTCTGGTCAGACATCACAAAGGTACCAACTGAGCGTCCATTTTTACCCAACTTGTTAGAATCATGTTGTCAAGAAATGGAAAAAAAGGGCTTTAAATTATTTGATGGTTATCAAAACGTTGATATCACAACTAAAACGTCATCTGGATTGGGAAGTCAGAGCCATGGGCTGTGTGCGAGCCGAAGTAATATACTAAAATCTCCTCCAACACCATGCAAGGGACGGTCATTTCACACTGGACCTACAGATTTGTGCAAACTATTGCCGAAGTACATGACTATTACTTGGAAGCTAAATCAGTTATTCCTAATAGTGTCATAAAAAGTGACTACATTAATTGTGCAAAAAACGATGTGTTGCAGGACTCTACTTTACATATGAATAGTGTACATAGTGAGCAACTGGTCACAAATGAAAATTGTGGGTTTGATAAGAAACAACTGCCTCCATCAGAGGAGAGCAATAAATCATCTAACTGCCATGGCGCTTCAGCATCAATACACTACGAGGATGCTCTTAGCATTTACGAAGTGTACATTCTTTAACTACCTTTAATATTTTGTCGCTTTGCCTCAACCCGTGCTAAAGATGTCTCGCTTTGTCAGGGGACAGGTGTTATTATTTTTTGCCTAATGTCATTGCTTTCAACAAAATAGAAAATGATTATGGCTTATTACGTTGATATTAGCCTGGAAATACGTCATTCAGGATCCTTCTCGACAAGATAATAAGTATCTTAGTGGTCAATAAGAAAGGCTAGAGGTGTGACTCTCATCGCACACACCCTACAGGAGCTACAGAGGCTCAGCCAATGAATAATGAAAGAAAACGTCATTTCATACGGTTGTCTTCACACAATAATCTTCAAGTTTAGTTGGATTAAGAATATGGAGAATGTTTTAGGATTAAAAATTACTTTGTTTCCACAGCGCTATCCTGTTCTCATTATCCTCATTGTATACAATGAATTACCTTGCGTTAGTGTGCAGCCTCAAATCGGATATACAATGTATCATCGCTTTCATGAAAGCGTTTTCAACTGGCTATTCAAGATGGAGAGGTCTTTGATAGAAGCATTGAGGACTCATAATTAAATTTTTATATCATCTCATTTTATGTTTTATCACTGATCTATATATTTTCTACTAAGAATATCCTGGCCTCACACTAATAATTATTGCACTACAGAGAGCAATCTACTAACCCTTGTGGCAGAGGAGACCGTAACAACAACCTCACAAATATATATCATGTATTTTGAGAGTCTTAGAACAAAAATATATATACCCTGCCATGCTGACATACTTTTATCAGATCAGAATAGTAGGTGTAACTGGACTGGTACATTCTAGGAGTTGTGCTGTTTCGGTGTACAAGTACAGAACAAACTACATGTATATGCCATAGGGTTCTCAAAAAGTATTCATCAGCAGTAGTTTTTGTCAATTTTGCAGGTTGCAATATAGTTAATTTAAAAGAGGTTCATTAAACTATTATTTTTACATGTGTTGCAAGGGAGGGGGGACCCAAGCAGCTAGCTTAAATATGGCTAAAGAACCTCAAAAACTAATAAATTGTTGAACTTGTTACTAGCAAAGTTTTCAATGCTTAGCGTATTACTATTACCGACCATATTAATTTTGGAAAGACAAATAAATATGTAAATAATTTTTTGCTTTGATATCTTAGCACCAGAATTATTTATAACTTAAACCATGTCAAATTTTCTTATTAAATATTTAGCATCTGAGTTCCTAGTGACTCTATTTGATATTAAATATTATTTCAATGTTATACTAGTCTGCAGACACAAATTAGTGTATGTCATTTGTTTATTCATGCTCTCCCAGCAGTGGGTAAACTTTTTATTCCTATCCATCCAAATCGCCTTGTTATAGCTCTGGTCTATGCCTTTATGCTTCCTGCAGGCATGTCTTGTGTGAATGAAATGGAATGGAAACTTTTGCTATTGTAAGGTTGATTCCTATCAGATAAAAAGTTTATCTATTATAACGTATTTCCCACATCACATTTCTACTTCTACATGGCATTAATCGCTTGGAGGTGACCATGTCAAATTTTACACGAACAGATATATAAAATAAACCGAACAAGTCTAAACTCAAAGCATGAGTATATCATGTGAACCTAGATGTTATTTTTATGACAAGTGCGATTCAGTCTCTAAGAAATCATTGGTTGTTCCTTGGAACCAAAATCAAATAAGCAGAAGTATAACAGAGTCTGATTGACACAATCAGTTTAATCTGCTACAAAACTAGGCACTCATCATATTCAGTCCAGTATGTTTGGATATATACTAACATGATCTAAGACATCAATATGCCCTGAGTGAATCTATGTATGTGACATTTCTATTTAGCATGCTTGAAAAGCACCATTGTGCCTCATCATTCATTAAAATTAGAGTGATTTGTCTGAAGTTGTCTCCACCTGTACAAAGAGGAGAGACAGCATTCAAACAGAGTGTACGGTTCGTTGGTCTACACGCTGCAACCTCCTCACTGTAAACATATCTTGGCATTAAAAAGCGAACCCTGTTAATGTGATTATAGTGTGCTCATAATGCTGACTGTATCTATTCTATTAAATAATAAAGCGAGAGAAAATTGACTTATAATATTTGGAATCTGCATGATTTTTTGATCCAGATCACCAATTTTCATAGAACTAGAGCATGAAAACAGACAACCATATATGGAACATAATAGAAAAAGAGTATTGGGGAAACCCCCTGAATATGACATGAATAGATGGATTTCCCTGTCAGGGATTGGCTTGTTATTCTGAATAAAAGGATTCACAGGTGGTGATAAGTGTTTATCACAGCTTACAGGATTAGAGCGTTCTGATCACCCAACTCAAAGCTTGGTCTCAATACCAGGTACAACATATATACATGTACATACATAATACATAATCCCGGAATCCAGATATTTCCCTCTGCCTATCTATCACCTGATTACTAAAGTCAATTTCATTTGTGATATACATGTCATTGTGTTAGATCCTAATCAGGTGTTGCTCTCTTTTGGGTCTCGTGCTGATCTAGAATCACAAACCATCAGCATCTGTCGTCTGACTATTCATACTGATGACATTCCTATGTACATATTTTGTGCTGCGCTGACCCTATTAAAGCAATTACTATACTTGATCAAAGGTAGATGGACTCACTCTTTTAGAACCACATACAAATTTATACGTCGAGCTAAGCAGAGGGGACGCCTAAATGCTTATTTACACTTGCTTTCATTGTACATACATCTTTATGTATATATATGATTCATAAAAATTACATAACACTGAATTTTATAAAAAAAAGAGGGCTGTAATGTATATGAGAAGTTGAAACAAAAAAGATTTACTGCATTATCAAACCACAATAACTCAGTGATTAAGAGATTAATTTCTTTGTGATGATGATATTGGTGCGGCAAAAATCAGTTTGGTTGAATTCCTTTGACTTTGTTGCTTAATTCTGTACTTCATGTTGCAAGATAATCCAAGATAACCATCACTGATGGCCATCTTTGTTGTGGGTACATCTGATGTTTGTGCGAAACAAAGGCAAATGTTAGTGGAATTATTATGGCAAGCGATGGCGGGATTTAAAGCTACAGATCTTGGGTTTGATAGGTATATCTGTCAATCAACAAACAACATCTTGCCTCCTATGCCACACCTTTATCAATCATATAGGCAGCTCTGAACTGAATGCACTCCCATGGGATTGATCAAATAATATGGAAAAGCTTTTTAAAATACTACGTGTAAAAAAGTTAACTGGTTAAATACTAGCTAAGTTGTTTAAAGGTATATTCCCTTTCGGAACCAACTGCGAGAAGATACTTTGCGCAATGATAATGAGAGTCCATTGTGGATGACCTTCCTCCTGGATTATAAAACTTATAACAAATCCCCCTACAAAATTTAATAGAAAAATTCGGCGCTTTTAGTACCAGTACAGCCAAAGACCAAAGAAATGTTCATATCTATTACCTTTTGTGGATGATCTTCCTCCAAGTTGTTAAAATTTCAAGTTTTCAACAAAATACCCTCACAACATTTAATGGAGAAATTCAGCAGCCGTTTTTAGTCATTGTACTGTACAGCTCTTTGAGCAGCGGACCAAAGATATCTCTATTTATTACCTTTTGTAGATAGGGAAAAAATAACATTCAGAGTGAGATGCCGATATATGCTGCAACATCATCTGGTAAAAGAAATGGTCTATCTGAGACTTCATTGTACACTGTGATATCGGTCAGAAGGCACACCCCGGACTTGGCTTGAAAACTTACAAGCTTGCCCAGTGCAGATTGGTCAATTATGACCTTATCCTGATGACCAACTCGTAATCTGAGTGGCATAAACTGGAACCATCAGTTGTTGAATGAAGATCTTAGTAGACTAAGCTTGGACATTAGATCTGTGGCAGCTTCCTCGCCTTGCTTCTGGCGTCCCTTGCCGTAAACAAAAAGAGCCTCATACCTCATGATCCAGAATTTTCGGCAATAACTGAGAAATCCCCCATAACCTTATGTGCATTTTCACCAAACAAACTGAAAAATAGCCCTCCCCCCTGTCTCATGTACATCATGGCCTATTATATTATTATCATTATTATATATGGAACCACTCTTGTCATTTACACAAAATAATTTTGCCGATCTGCTCTAATTAAGTTCCCAAAAATACCTTATGTTTGCAGAGCCAATCTTAATGTTTTTACTTGTTGAGCTTTTTCATAAGTATCGTTTATATCATTCTTTTTTCTAAAAAGGAACAAAACACCATATGTTGAGAAATAGTACTGTGAATTATGAGTTCCCAATGCAAAACCCATTCAGACAAAAAAGTGGTTGGTTGGAAACCAGTGTAAGCAACAATCAATAATTAAAGCATGAAAATGGCAAAAAATGCCTCAATGTTTTATTATTAAATACTCTTTATTACTCTAGGAATACTTCTATTTATCGACTAAACCAAAAACCAAAATCATTGTTAGGCATGGAAGATTAAGGCTATTAATCCCTGCAAGTGCAACTGTAACACAGCGCCTGCAGAGAAAAAACATTATTATGAAAATAAACAAAAAAAGGGAGAATTAAGAATCTAAAATAGCACTAATAATGCTTTGTACATTGTTCAACTTAGCTTTATTAAGCGACTAAATTTGAAGTTTTCTTCATAACAATATACATAGGAAAGCGACATACAACAGCTTACACATTTTAACAGCGGTTGGCTATTTTAGTGCGTCAAACTCCTGACTGAGGCTAGCCGAAGTTGTGTAGATTTCACAGTCATCTGTACACCCTACTCAACTTCCAGTGATGATTAACTTCCAAATCAGGTAGGTGTTAAACATCCTGAGGGAAGTGGAAAGTGTGGTTGGTGGAGAGGTGTATACGTGATATTCCATACGAAACTCAGAATTATATTATTATTCATATAGCATCTACATTATTTTTTGCACAATCAATCCATGTTATAAATGGTCAACAGGTTGCAAAGATATTGGCACTGGGAACCTGAAATTACTGTATTCATTTTTTTAGATTTGTATTATCAGAAGGAGTATCGTTATTGGATTGCTCGTTATGAATCTAGTGCATGATAATCCAAAAACTGATCAATACCAAACTATCATTTTTCCTTGCGTGAATGCAAGCTTCCTTTGAAAGTTGACCATGCATGTCCTTTCATTTTTTATCTGCAGGGTGACATCAAGTAATAAATTTGATTCCCAACAAAAAAACTGTCAGTCTCATATATCAGGTGATGCAAAAAAACGCACCCAACTTTTGAAACTTCCTTCTTCCACATTTCCTGCCCAAAAAGACTGAAAACCCATAATTCAACCTCGATATATATTTGGTCCTCTGGCTAAAAATAAATAGATTCGGAACAAAATTGATTGATCTACATGTATGCTATTTCTAGTGTGACAATGTCAAAAATAAAAAATAAGAACATGATTACACAGAGTGATCATATTAAAGGTTCATAGACAAGGGGTGCTCTGACAGCAAATTGATTTTGATATTTGGGATTTGCATGCTTTACTCTAGGGCAAGCCGTTCATGAAAATGGGCTATCATATGGGACATAGCAAAAACGGAATTTTAGGGGACGTCCCCCTGAATATGCTCCAAATTGCGGCATACACGCTAAAATCAGTGACTGCATGTTTCGGCTATGAGATCATATAGCTCGTCATTGTGCTGTAGCTCAGCACGGCTACTGCTACTGTACAATTCAATTTCGCAACGTCGCTGGGAAATCCAACAATTAAGTGCCTCACTTGGACTTAGTGCAGTGCCCTTTCTAGGTTTATTATTGTAAACTCTATGTTAAAAACTATTTGGTAAGGTAGGCAGTTCCGCTATCAGCTTTCAGGCATATCGGCATGCCACTACCTTCCAAGACCCAGTGGACAAGCGAAATTGCAAAGTTGCAATAAATATGCAATGGCTGGACAAAGTGGACGAAAATTTTGCGCCGAGGGTAAAAAGCCCTGTAGACTCCAAATATATATGAGGTCAGAAAACATGTCTGAGACTCCCCAACCAGACATCCTTTTAATCTCATTTGAGCTGGCTCTTCCACATCATTGTAATGTTCAAGCAATTTATATCTAGATGAATGTTGAAAATAAAGGGTTAAATTTAAAAAACTTCAAAATTGTCCTGTCAAAGTTGAAAGTCAATGTATATTATGTAACATCTCTTCCCTCCTTTTTTGTACAGACTACTTCCGCACCATGTGTATCCAGGAAGGACGATATCAATGTTAGCACTAATACTGGTACTTCTGTGCGTAAACATCAATGAGGCTTTTAGAGGTAAGTTGATGACTCTATATCAACTCTCAGGATAATGCAACTTTATACAGAAAGGGATTCGTGTCAAATGAATTGGAATTTACCAATGAGCTGTAATGTAAACATGTTTAATGGGCCATATAGCAAGAATGCAAAGGGAGAAAGGAAAAAAGGGGAATCAGAAGATTTTGAAAATGCTTGCACTTTGAATTGAGCACATACCGTGTGTGGATAACGCAACCACAAATATTTTAATCTTACATCTTAGTTTGAAATCAAAACACTATTAATTGTTTCCTCAATATAGTTTGCAAATTTTTTCTTTAGCAACGGATTCAGCTATGACCCACAAGGCACACTCTGCTGAATTCTGTAAATCCCTGGATTCCGCCTCAAACAATACCAAAATTGAGTTGGAGAATATGGACACAGTGAGTGGAGGCATGATTCACATGCCCGTCAGCTATGGCAATCACCCTAAATCTAAACGTTGTGTGGTCACATTTAGTGGACAGGGAAACGGAATCATCATATTCAATCATCAAAGGCTGAATGCAGCGAATGGTCCCTGCTTGAGACAGAAGACTGTTGACATCGAAATTCATGAAGGACCATGTTTGGAGCAGAGAGTCTATTTCAGACGGGAGACTGAGATAACGTTAGTCATTGGAGAGCCAGTCCAGCCAGGCTTTGTCATCTATTTCAAAGGTACCCTTCAACATTCAGCTCCATCAATGTCTTGGAATTGTCTCTCTTTTTTCATCCATTAGCTGGTACACAATTTATACTTGTTGCTACTTGTTCATTGATTCTGCCCTGGGCACAGATGGGGACACATCAAAATGCTTCCCACATGCCTTTGAAGGTTCCAATATCTTTACTTTAATTTGTGTTTTAGAAATATGCCTATCATATAACCTTTGCCATACAGCAGATCTTTTGTAAATATTTTGAATGCTTAAATTTCAATTTTAGTTTATCCGGCGTTTGAGCTGAGCAGCGATGGATTCGCCATAGATAGCCATAGACACCCCGTCGGTTACATTACAGACTTCCCATTTTTAACAGTCCGCAATTCTACCGGAAATCCAGTTAGAGACATTAGTATCAAAATAGGTAATCTACCTATGGCTGCAACTGTCATCCTCAATTTGGAGGAGATCAATTTATCTACCTCAACTGATACTTTCTTCACCATCAGCGCTTTAAATGGGAAAGCTAGACAAGATTATTACAAAGCCGTTGTATCAGTGGTAAATCAAACAACAGAAATTCACGGCAGTCAAACTCTAGAGGTGGTCTACCAATCCAAAGTTATACCAAGCAATGACGGATATGCGCGCATCAAATACAAGGGTAGGTCAATCGAAAGTAAATACAATTTGACCTTAATAATTCAATGAGGCAGCTGCATAATTTTTCATTTCAATTTATACTCAGACATCGCTGAGCGAAAGAACTTTCGCCTGTTGCGTTGTCACAATTGATTACGCCCCGAAAAGTTTTTGTTGTAGTTGTGTTAGTCGACGATGATTGACTTTAGAATAGGGGCCTACATGTATTTGATCATTATATCTTGGCTAATAGTCACTTCGGTTCATTTGCTAGGCAAATGGCTAGGTTCAAATGGGTTAGGTAAGTAGGTTAGGCGTTGCCTGTGAGTTTGGGACGCAAAGGCGCGGGTTCAATTCCCTATGCATTCATGTTAGCCGCATGCAAAAAGTATCCCCTTATATTAACCAACATGAAGATATACCAAGCTGAAGTTCAATGTTCACAAAATTTTTGAAATTTTTTTGAGCCCAACTAAAAATAAATCTGGGCGGGAGTGACTTTCGTATTTTTTATTAATGATTTTGAAGGGGGTCAGAAGTTAATGTTCTGCGGTTGAGAAGTTATGTTTTATGGTTGAAATTTTTCCAATGCCAACCCCAGAACATTCTGGGGTAGGGTCTTTAACCCCAGATTTGTCTGGTGTTTTGGGGTTTATGGCACGCCCCTGCCACAGAGCCTACTATCAAAGTAAAACCCTTAATATTGAGTTTCGCTTCCACCGCATTACATATTTATATACGTTAACATTTTTGCAGTCGAATCTTGTTCCACGGATGACCCACTTACACCTGTTTATATGCAACAGACATCTTTCAACGCTCCAGAATACATTGCTTCATGTAGAACAGGCTATGAATTGGCGCAAAAAGAGAGTATTTTTACATGCCATAAGCAGCAGTGGAAGCCAAGTGCACCGAGGTGTGTACCAGTTGTTAGAAGCAGCACACAATCAGACACTCCATGGCTTTACACATCAACATCATCAGCAGGTTAAACTCACCCATTTTACTCTTTTTTCCATGATTTATGTGTATGTATGCATAAAGATTTACTAGTTTGTCGCCTAACTACCTAATATATGCCTGCTTTGTCCATGCTCTCAAGAGAATAAATATGCAGGTCATCCCATTTATGCATTTTACATAAAGTTTTGGGATCCTCACACTCTTAGATACAAAATCCTCTATTCTTGTCCTCAGGACTGTTCTCAATGTTCTGACACTGAAATGTTCAGCATTTCCAAAGCCCCTAGCAATATAACTGTGCAAAGTTTGTTCAAACATGCTCCAAAATAGTTGGAATTGAATAATATGTTGCAAGTTTCCTCATCCTCAATCATAATTAGTTTGATATTCTTGTGTCTTC
>ERZ1740062.1242-NODE-1242-length-10725-cov-14.314433_pt1 | contig 10725 bp, 3 predicted proteins | sample MGYA00581741_ERZ1740062 | MGnify/ENA primary metagenome ERZ1740062 (study PRJEB43018, sample SAMN04849747) | marine metagenome | isolation source: floating plastic debris | place: Pacific Ocean | collected 2008-09-01 | study: EMG produced TPA metagenomics... | reverse complement strand
AATTCTTTTAACTTATCAAAGGGATTTTTGATAAATCTTTCTTTTGTTAATTGAGCTTTATTTAAATAACCACTAGCTAATCCTACACCACCAATATACAATTCTCCTGCAACTCCGATGGGAACGGGTTGTAAATAATCATCAAGTACATAAAACTGAGTATTATTGATTGGTTTACCGATGGGAACAGAACCTGTAGAGACATTTGAAAGAAGGTTTTTATATTGTGCGATCGCAGACCAAATAGTAGCTTCTGTAGGACCATACAAATTCCATACTTCCCTACCCCGTTTAATTAATTCTTTTGCGACATTTATATCTAAAGCTTCTCCACCACAAAGAATTTTAAGCTGTTTATTATTTTGATTCCCTTGATTATCTTCCCATCCTGCTGTTAACAACAATCTCCAAGTCGCGGGAGTTGCTTGCATGATGGTTATTTGATTAGTTTGAAGAGTTTGAAGTAATTTACTTCCATCTACAACAGTTTCCCGATTAGCAATAATTAAAGTAGCACCTGTAATTAAAGGTAAATACAATTCTAAAGCAGCGATATCAAAAGATAAAGTTGTTACTGAGAGTAAAATATCATTTGATGCGATTCCGGGTCTTTCCTGCATTGACTCAAGAGTGTTTACCAGAGATTTGTGCATAATTTGCACACCCTTCGGTAATCCTGTAGAACCCGAGGTGTAGATGATATAAGCTAGGTTTTCGGGGGTTGTTTGAAGTGATAGATTATCTGTGGATTGCTGGGAAATTAATTCCCACTCAGTATCTAGAGCAATAATATTACCCAAATTATCTTGTAGAGAGGTTTTATAAAACCTCTCCTGAGAATCGATAATTAAAAAATCCAATCCCGAATCTTCCACCATGAATTGTAAACGTTCCTCTGGGAATCCTGGGTCTAGGGGAATATAAGTCCCTCCAGCTTTCAGGATTCCCAGTAATCCTATGAGCATTTTTTCAGAACGTTCTAAACAAATCCCTACTTTTGTTTGTGTTTCGACACCAATTGATTTTAAATAATCAGCGAGTTGATTTGCTTTCTGATTTAATTCTTTATATGTAAGTTCTTTATATGTAAGTTGTTCGGATTCAAAGACAACAGCTATTTTATCTGGTGTCTTTTCTGTTTGTTTTTCAAATAGTTGATGAATACAAAGGTGGGAGTAATCTTTTTGAGTTTGGTTCCATTCAATAAGTAATTGCTGTTCTTCTTGGGGTGTTAATAAAGGTAGTTCCCCAACTTTTTTTTGTGGATTCGCGACAATACCTGTTAATAAAGCTTGAAAATGACCAATAATCCTCTTGATTGTCCCCGTAGAAAATAAATCGGTACTATACTCAAAAATCCCTGTTAAACCGTTAGATGTTTCATACATATCCAGACTTAAATCAAATCTGGAGGTTTCATATTCGGGTTCAAGATACTTCAAAGATAATCCCGATAAATCTATCGTTTGTGTAGGTGTGTTGTGAAGAATAAACATCACCTGAAACAGTGGATTATAGCTGAGGTTACGTTCTGGTTGTAACTGCTCTACTAAATACTCGTATGGTAAATCTTGATTAGCATATGCATTTAAGCTAACTTCCCGGACTTGTTGAAGAAAACTGGTAAAGCTGGGATTTCCTGATAAATTGGTACGAAAGATGAGATTATTAACAAATAAACCGATTAAATTTCTAACTTCAGCCCTATTTTCTCGATTGGTAATTGTAGAACCAACTAATATATCTTCTTGATTGCTGTAGCGATAAAGTAGTATCTTGAAAGCTGCAAGTAAGGTCATAAATAATGTAGTATTTTGACCTTGACTGAGATTATTCAGAGCCTTTGATAAGTCTTGGGAAAGAGCAAAAAATTCTCTTTTACCGTGAAACCTTTGTACAGAAGGACGAGGATAATCCGTAGGTAATGTTAATAAAGGTGGATAATTAGCTAAATTTTTCTGCCAATATTCTAGTTGAAAAGTACATTTTTCACTTTTTAACCATTCTTGCTCCCAAGTCGCATAATCCCCATATTGAATGGTCAATTCTGGAAGCTGTGCTGTTTGTTTATTATCCCAATATTGATTATTTAAAGAGTGATTATTTAAAGATTGATAAACCACCGCTAATTCTCGGATTAATAATCGCATCGAAAAGTAATCCGAGATAATGTGATGCATGGTAAATAACAAAACATGCTCATTCTGATTTAATTTAATTAATCTGACTCGAAATAAAGGAGTATCAGATAAATTAAATGGTTGTATAGATGTTTCTTTGATTAGCTTTTTTATCTGTTTATCTTGCTCTCCCTTCACTAACCCTTGTAAGTCAATAAAAGGAAATCTTAATTTTTCTTGTGAGTCTAATTGTAAACTTGATTTAGAAAAAACTTGCTGTATAGGTTCATCTTTTTCTATCGTAAACCTAGAACGTAAAACTTCGTGACGTTGAATGATTTTATTTAAACTTTGTTGTAAACAAGTAAAATTAAGCTCACCTGTTAAATGTAAAGCAGCGGGAATATTATATGCAGATGATTCCGGTTGTAATTTATCCAAAAACCAAAGTCTTTTCTGAGCAAAAGATAAAGGAAAATTCTGGGGTTTATTAGCTTTCTCTTGAAGAAGTTTTGCAAGTAGTTGACGCTTTTGTTCTGGAGTTAGATTTTTTAAGGAGTCTTTAGACATTTTTGAATACTTATTTATCTTTAATAAAATTAATCTTGTAGATTAGACGCACTGAGTAGGCATGATTTTGTTTTTCCCGAAAATTTATATTTGCAACCTAACCCAATATCTTTATCCAAGTAAAAATTGATATATCCAATCTCCTGATTTTACCAAATATTTTTAATTACATAATGTAGTGTGACAATCATGACCATTAGACTAAAAGGAAATGAGTTTGACGAGCAGTTTCAGGAAGCTGATGAAGAGCAGTTACAGTGGGACGCTTCCGATGAGTTAGATATTATCTACAAATCTGATACTCGAATTACTCAAGGATGGAGACGAGAAATTGAGTTAAGAGAAGGCATTGAGCTAATAATCGATCGTCATCAACTTTTTGACCACCTGATCCTAAAGTGTTCTGAAACAGAAGAGGATCTCATCGGCTGCATTTTCACCCTTTCAGGAAAAGGGCAATTGATAGTTCCTTCTACTCTGAGTAAAACTCTATTTCCCCGCATTGCTGGAAAATATACCTTAAGCAGTAATGGTTTATCCCCTCAATACATTATTGACGAGTCAGATATAGTTCCCTATTGCCACCTTCTCATTTTCATTCATCCATCAATACTCCGTTCTTTTGCCCCATCTTTAGATGGAGAACTACCCCTCAATCTTAAGCATTTAGTCAGATACTCTAACCTAGAACAGTACATTCGGTCTGGAGAAATTACTCCGATGATGACTACCGTGTTGCAACAAATTTTAAACTGTCCTTACCAAGGCTTGATCAAGCGAGCTTATTTAGAAAGCAAGGTTATTGAGTTAATGGCATTGGTGCTAGCTCGTGAGGTTGCTATTGGGCAAGGAGAAGTTAAAAAAGTTTCCCTCAAACCCGAACAAATAGAGCGCATTCACTATGCTAAAGAAATCTTATTGCGAGATTTAAGTAATCCTCCTTCCCTAGAGGATTTAGCACGTCAAGCAGGTTTAAACGACTTCATGTTAAAGCAGGGCTTTCATCACTGTTTTGGTACCACCGTATTTAGGTTACTGCGAGATCATCGCTTGGAAATAGCCAAACAACTATTAGCAGAACGAAGCATTACTGTTGAGGCAGTTGCCCATCAAGTGGGTTATGCCAGCGTCAGATCCTTTGCTAGAGCTTTTAAAAGTAAGTTTACCGTGAGTCCTAAAGCGTATCAAAAAGCGTGTCGATAGAAAAAAATCCGTTTCAGCCCGAAAAAAAATCCGTTTCAGCCCGAATATATGTCTAAAATCTCTGTATGATTACTGAAAATACATCTCATTAGCCATACAGAAGCACTTCGTTCAGGCGACTATGACCCCTAGTTGTCGTCCTCTTTGGCAATGAGGATTACAGGGGTTTTAGTTTTGATGCAAGTTTATAGAAGTTTACAGAACAAGTGTATAGAGAAATAGCATACCTCATAGACAAGTCACGATCCCCACTCAAATTTGGTTTAGAGGGCAAAAAGTTTATGGTACAACTTCATTATTTCTTACCTTATTTGTTTTTCATCGTGATGAGATAAGCCATATATTTATCAAATTAAAGGAATTTTTTCACTATGGTCGCAGTAAGTTTATTTACAGGACCCGATTATTTAATTGAGGATGAGGGAACGTTATCGGCTCATGCTTTTCTGGCGACCAATGGAACGATCCCCGAAGGTGGGTTAGTCGTCTCGGTCGATGTGCCGAACCTGAGTGAGTTTGACCTGGCAGGGGTTTCGGTTGAAGGAGGTGAGATTACAGAAGTCCGCGACGGTGGGTTTGACCTGCTGATGAGGGAGTACACCACGCTGGTGAATTTGCCCATTGCAGCTGATGGAGAAACGGAAGCAGGGGAAACGGCGACCTTTAGCTTGGCTGCGGGAGACGGGTACGAGATTGTAGAAAGCTACAGTAGCGGTACGTTTAACCTCGTTGATACGCGAGACGATATTCCCCTCGGCGTTGTTGTCGAACCAAATGATATCGTTTCCGTCGCAACTGATACAGGGATTACCCCCGATAACCCCTCCTTCTCTGTTGCTGACTCGATTTACTTTGACATTGGCAACCGCTACCTCAACTCCGACGGCACCTACACCTATATCGATCACAACGAGGATGTGGATCTGTATCAGGTAGATTTGAGGGCGGGAGACACCGTTGCTGTTGAACTTTTTGAAGTTGAAGGTAATCTATTCGAGCTTTTCAACGTCGGAATGTTTTCAGGCTTAGCGGTTTTTGATGCTGATGGCAACCGACTGATTGCTAGTGCTAGTGAGGTTACTACCGCTGCCCCCGACAAGCTGTTCGGTAACGCTAATGATACATTTGGTGCCTTCAATGAAGATGGCACGGTTAATTTCGATGAAACAGAAAACTACCTAGAATTTACCGTACCCGAAGATGGGATCTACTACATTGGTGTGTCCGATATCGCTTCTATAACACCTACTTATGATATAGTAAGCGATGTTGATTACAGTATTGAAACTCCGGGGTTAGGAGATAACAATCGATTTATCCAGGGTAATTATGAAATCGAGATTGATTTACTAACCCCTGAGAATCCTCGTAAAACAGGGACGCCCACTCCACCTGTAAGCAACCCCAACGTCACCAATCCGCCTACCCTTTCTTTGGGGGCTAATCCAACAACTGAAGATAGCGAGGGTAATGTTACCCCTGGGGTCGTGGAGTTTGTCGAAGATGGTGGCGTTTCTAGGATTAACTTTACGATTCGAGTAGAGGGCGAAATTCCTGAAGAAGGCATCGAATTTGTCCTTAACAGTAACGTCAATCTGTTTGACTATGTTTCATTTGTAAGTCAGGATCGTCTTCCCAGTACCATTGGCGGACAATCACTAGGGGCTTTTTATAACGAGGACGGCATTCCCACGGGAATTCGGCTTCTTATTGAAGAGCCGACAATGATAACCACCTTTGAAGCTGCCAATCGGGCCGATGGAATAGAAGAATTTAATGGGGTAGAATTTCTTCTAGATGTGTACGAGCCACTAGAAACCGATGGAACTGAGGACGTTACCTTCTTTTTACAACCAGGTGAGGGCTATGAGATTGCTTCCGATGCCGGGACAGCAGAAGTAACTTACTACGATTCGGTAGAAGATGTTCCTGCCTCTACAGGAGGTGGAGACACCGGTTCTGAAGTAGGCGTGACTATCAGCGAGTCAACACTGATTGAGTCAGAAGGAACTGAAACCACAATCATCTTTACCCTATCAGAACCGCCACCGCCAGAAGGCGTGACTGTTTTTATCGATAGCGATGAAGATACTATTGTCGGCAGTCCTTTGAGTCAGTTTGATGTTTTAGAAGCTGAAATTGAAGGTGGTAACTTCCCTATCGGGAATGCAGATAGCTCTGGATTTTTCTTCAACATCACCGAACAAACTGCCACTATTACCCTTTCAGTATTTGACGAGCTAACGGTTGATACGGGCATTCCTCCAGAGGATTTTCAAGAAGGCATTCTCGATCTCACCTTTGCTCTTGAGTCCCAGCCAGGTTACACCATTGACCCCGATGCCAGTGAGATTAACCTTTCGATTTTAGATAATCCCGAATCCCAGATTCTGGTTCGGCTAAGTGCTGCCACTGTTGATGACGAAGAAAACACTACCCTAATTGAGTCAGAAGATACTATTGGCGTTCTTAACTTGAGTCTGGGTGCACTACCACCTGCTGAAGGCTTAACCGTTAGCATCAGCACAGATTCTCTAGCTGATTTTGACCAAGGGGCAATTGAGGTAGAGGGTGGCACTATTGCTGCTGTGCGGGATAATGGATTTGATGTCACCCTCACCGCACGGGAAGCAACTGTGAGTCTACCCATTCTCGAAGATGGCTTAGATGAGGGGAGTGAAACCGCAACCTTTACAATAGAACCAGGCGACAGCTACGAAACCGTTCAGTCAGCAGCCCAGGTGAGCTTTTTCCTCGGAGATACCCTGGGGCAGGCTAGCGTCCCAGAAGAAATTGAGGGCAATAGCACCTTATCAGAGGCAAATACCCTAGGTTTGAGTGCTGATAACCCTATAGTATCTGTGAGTGGGGGTTTATCTGAATTTGTAGAAGAGTTTTTTCCTGGTATATTCTTGGGCTATACCGAAGATGTAGACTTCTACTCGTTTACCTTAGAAGCGGGGCAGACCGTTAGTTTAGACATTGATGCACTTGATGACTCTTCTAATATTGATGATTACCCAGATGCTTTTGTCTTCCGAGACCTGCTTGATGTTCCTCAGAAACTCGATGCCGAACTGCGTTTATTTGATGCAGAAGGTAATGAGCTAGCTGCCAATAACGACGGCACAGCCCCTGGTGAAGAATTCTCTCGCGATCCGTTCATTGAGTACACTGCCGAAACCCCAGGCACTTACTACGTGGGTGTGAGTCAACTGGGCAACCGCAATTACGACCCTAACGTAGAGTTCAGCGGTAGTGGTTGGACTTTCCCAGAGGTGGGCGTATTCTTCGGTTCCTACGAACTCACCGCTTCTTTGGTAGATGGTACTACTCCTCCTGAAGAACCTACAACCGAACCAGTATTCGGTTCCCTAGAAGGAGATATTATCGAAGTTAGCGGCACTAGTCAACTGATTTTCGGTGGTAGTTCCGATGACTTGATTGATGCTTCTATCGGCAGCGAAGGTGGAAACCGGATTTATGGTTCTGGTGGTGGTGATACCTTCATTATGGGTACTGGGGATAGGCTTATTGGTGGCGATGGCGATGATAAATTCTTTACTACCTCTGGTAGTGATAATACTATCACTGGTGGTGCAGGTGCTGACCAACTCTGGATTGCTACAGCCGAAATTCCCGAAGCTGCGAATATCATAACCGACTTTATCAGTGGTGAAGATGTGCTGGGTATTGCTGGTTTGGGTATTGGATTTGATGATTTAACTATTACTCAACAAGATGATAATACTTTGATTGCTGCTAATGGCTCGGATTTAGCTATTTTGCAGGGTGTTGGTGCAGATAGCTTAATTGCTGATAACTTTGCCTTTGCTTAAGGAAGTAGAGAACAGGGAATAGTTAATAGCTAAAGGCTAACAAACCAAATATTTATTTTCCCTGCTCCTGCGCTTCCAGCAACCAAATTCGCAAATCTGCCATACTGCTAAAATCAAGCAAAACTCAAAGGCGATCGCTCTACAACTGGGCGATCGCTTTTAATTAAATCTAAAAAAATAGTGCAGAAAGTGCACCAAGCAAAAACTTATTGTAATCTATAGTAGTATTAAACCTAACCTTATCTCCAAGTCCCTTTGCGCAATTTCACTCTCGTCTGGCTCGCTTATCTCATCTCTTCTATTGGCAATCGTATAGGTGATTTTGCTATTACCCTTTGGGTTTGGGAGTTAACGGGTTCTGCTACTTCTCTTGCCCTAACAGGATTTTTCTATCAGCTACCCCGAATTGTTACTTCTATTTTTGCGGGTATAGTGGTAGACCACTTCAGTCGTAAGTACCTGATGATTTTGAGTGAGGCTGCTGTTGTGGCTTCGACGCTGATGCTTTTAATGCTTTATCTAAGAGGACAGCTTGCTATTTGGCATCTGTATTTAGCAGTTTCTATTAATGGTGGATTTGAGAAGTTTGGACAGCTTGCTTATCGAGCATCAATTTCTTTGCTTGTAGACAATCAAAACTATACTCGCGCCAACAGTATGAATGCGGCGATCGCAAATAGTTCCAGTATTATAGCTCCAGCAATAGCAGGAATACTTTACCCTATTATCGGACTAGGAGGGATCTTACCCATTAAGCTAGTACTAATAGCGATCGCTCTTTCTATTTTAGCCTTACTTGAAATTCCTCAACCAACAGTAGAGCAGAAAAAATACAAAGAGAAAAAAATAAGCTTAGTAAATCGTTTAACTTCTTTTTGGTTAGAGGTAACTTTTGGTATTCGCTATCTTTGGCAGTCCCCTAATTTGAAAGCGTTACTAATTATCACTACTTTATTTTGGCTACCATATACTCTGATGGACACAGTTTACCAGCCTCTGGTTTTGGCTCGTACTAATAGCAGTTCTCAAGCATTAGGTGCAGTCTCTACCATCTCTGGATTTGCTGGAATTACAGGGGCGATCGCACTTACAGTTTGGGGTGGATTTCGCAATAATGTACGAGGGATGCTTACAGGATTTACCAGTGCAAGTTTAGCAGAAATCGTGTTTGGTTTAGGACAAGGGTTATCAGTATGGCTTCCTGCTCAATTCTGCGCTTCCCTTAGTTATTCTTTAATCGAAAGTTCGGAAACGGCATTATGGATGAAAGCAACACCAGCAAAAGTCCAGGGTCGGGTGTTTGCTGCTCATTTTTTGGTTTATGACTTACTGAGTATGCCAGTTATTTTGTTGGCTGGAGTGTTGAGTGACAGAGTTTTTGAACCAGCTATGCGATCGCCTAGTATTTTGCAGTATTTATTTGCTCCTATTTTTGGAACTACTTCTGGTGCGGGTATTGCAGTCTTGTACATTTTAAGTACAATCGGAATGCTGTTGGCGGGAATACTTGGTTTTAAAATGTCTCAGCTTTATCGCATTGAAGAAATTAAATAGTTAATTATCCGTAACATACTTCCACTCGTAACGCTGTAATCACAGTAGTAGAAGGAGCAGGAAACCTCAATTTAGAAGGAAAAGATATTCCTTTAACACCAGGGGTATTTATTTTTATGGCTGCGAATGCTCCTCATGCTTTGCAAGCAAAAGAAAATATGGCATTTGTTCTTACTTTAAGTAGGTGGGTATAAATAAAGGCAACTATGTAACAGATTGTAAATCAGCTTTAAACTCTTACCCCGACTGCCGATTGCCGATTGCCTACTGCCTGTCCTAATGACAATTTTCAACACCAACCTACTTATCCGAATATCTGCCAGCAAAGAAGAAAATTAGTCAGCAAACCATCAATGTCCCTTATGAAAATAAATTTAATATCACATTCTCATAACTTTCCATCACCACATTGCGACGCACTTTCAATGTTTGAGTTAATAAACCATTTTCGATGGTAAAAGGTTCGGGGATTAATTCAAAAACAATAATTTCATCATCGCGACGATACCCAGGGCGATCGCGAACTTCCCGATTTAATTCTTTTCGGAATAAGTCGCGAATAACTTGATGATTTAAATTAGCATTTATGTCAGAATTAGTAATAGATGAATTTTGATTTAACAACCATGCATCTATTGCTTCAATATTAGGAACAATTAAAGCACCTAATGATTTTTTATCCTGTCCGACAATCATAATCTGGTTGATGTAGGGACTTCGCAGACAAGCATTTTCGATGGGTTGCGGTTCGATATTTTCCCCGTTTGTCAGGACAATCGTATCTTTTGCTCTACCAGTTAGTACTATTTGATTTTCTGTGGTTAACCAACCAATATCACCTGTATCAAACCATCCTTCGGAATCAATGGCTTTTCTAGTAGCTTCGGGATTTAAATAATACCCCTGCATTAACTGTTCTCCCTTTGCCATCACCAAACCCCTTGCATTGTTAGATAGTACTTGTCGGGTTTCTAAGTCCACAATTTTGATTTGGGTTCCGGGAAGGGGTTTACCCGAACTACCTCGCAAATTTCGGTAATATCGACGGGCAGAAAGTACGGGAGATGTTTCTGTAAGTCCATAACCAACTAATATTTCAATCCCCACAATTTCAAAAAAATCTTCCAAATGTTGGGCAAGGGAACCACCACCACAAATTAATTGTTTTATATTCCCTCCCGTTGCCTGTTGAATTTTTTTATAGACAATATTTTCACCAAGAAAATGTAATGGTGCTAGTAATATGGTTGTTTTCCAAGCATTAATAATTTCCGATTTTGTAGGATTTAAATTTTCTAAATCTAGTTTTTTCCAAGTACGGACAGCTTTGATATATCTTTTACTCACCTTGAGGAAATTTTTAATTAATTTTTGCATTCGTGGCGATTTATCGCGGAATGATTTTTGAATTCCCTCATAAATTGATTCCCACAGTCGAG
>ERZ1740062.1241-NODE-1241-length-10739-cov-3.481187_pt1 | contig 10739 bp, 10 predicted proteins | sample MGYA00581741_ERZ1740062 | MGnify/ENA primary metagenome ERZ1740062 (study PRJEB43018, sample SAMN04849747) | marine metagenome | isolation source: floating plastic debris | place: Pacific Ocean | collected 2008-09-01 | study: EMG produced TPA metagenomics... | reverse complement strand
GAGCGGCACGATGGAGGCCCCGATCTCGTTCACCGCACAAAAAAGCTCGAAGAAAAGCGGGCGGCTTTCCAGCAAGACCGCGACGCGCATGCCGGGGCCATATCCCGCACTGGTAAAGCGTTCTGCCCAAGCATCCACTTGATCCAGGAATGACGCATAGCGGGTTGGACCGGCGGCAATGGCGTAGCGATCCGCTGTTTCCGGCATGACGTCCAAAATTGGGCGGTCCGGCCAAGCGGCAGCGGACCGCGACAGCCGATCATAGATGCGCGCGTCCGTCATGGCAGCAATAGGATGTTGCCAAAGGCGGCATCGGAATTCAAAAGCTCCACCTTTTTGCCGGCAAGCCGCAAGGTCCCGTCGATCATGCGAAGATCATGGGTCGCGGTCAGCGCCAGCAATTGCTGTTCATCCAGCCGCGATTCCACGTAATGCATCGCGGTGTTGGTCTGATAGACGCGGTTTTCGGGGTCAAACACATCGACAAAGGGCCTTTGGATGACATGGTGGCAGCGGCTTTTGGGCTTTTGGCTGAAGGTGCGTTCGCCGTTCAACCGCTCAACCCGCAGGCGCAGCATGAACTGGTCTTCATAAAGTAGGGATGTTTCGTTGATCGGATCGGTCTGCTTGTAATCGAGCGGCATCCAGTAATGGGCGTCCGGCAGCCAGAGATTTAGCCATTCCGTGTAGCGCCCCTCGTCCAGCATGCGCGCTTCCGCATAAATGAAATCGATAATGTCATCGCGTGTCATTCCGCGGCCACAGCATCCATATCGACTGTCATAAACTTGACCCACGCGTCGAACTGGTTGCGCATCTGGCGTTCGGTTGTGCCGTTCTCAACGGCTTCTTCGTTGAAATCCTCATTCGGATTGTAGAGGCGCTGCAGGTTCACCCATTCGAGCCCGTCCGACAAAAGCCCCTCTTGGGCGCGCTCGTACATCTCTAGATCATCATGGCCAACAATCGAGGTCGGCGCGTTGATCATCCGGTTATACATGGCCGACATCGCCACCAGCCGATCCGGCGCGCCGACCAGCCGGTAAACATAGCTTTCCACCAGTGTTTTGTCGGGGCCCAGCGGAATGAAGTTGCGCAGTTGCTGCAAGGGCGCTTTGACCAAAATGTTTGGGAAATAGACGCTGTTATGGCGGTTCTCATCCAGGATTTCTTTGGCGCGGGCTTCGCCATGCGCCTTTGACAGGGCCTCGAAATACCCCGGGACCGCGTCGTAATCCGAATGGATCGACATATTCACGCCCGTGTGGCCATGCCCGTTGGGCCAGGTTCGGATGCCCATGCCTTCGAAAAACTCGTAGGGCGACATAAACGGTGCGATAATCTGCATCGCCGCAGGGCGGGGCTGCGGCTCTCCGAGGTCTTTGTAAATGTCGATGGCTGTGCCAGCGCGCGATTGATGGGCGACCTGCGGGTGGCAGGTGTCAGTCTGGTTCTCGACCAGCATCTTCCAATTGCACTTGTGCAGGTATCGCAGGGGCGGGCCAGAGATTTCGAGCCGCCCTTCAGGGGCACGATCAACCATATTGTCGATGGTCGACAGGCTGTCGCCGAAAAACGCATCGAACCCGATGCCGTTTGCCGCCAGACGCGCAAAGACAAAGCCGCGATAGACATGCACGGCACCAACCGCGGCTATGCCCTTGGCATTGGGCGTTTCCTCAAGCCCGGTCCCGTCGTAGCCCTTTTTCAGCGGGATCGCGAGGCGACAGCCAGCGGTTTTGAACGACCACGCATGATAGGGGCAGCGGAAAAACTTGCCCGTATTGCCCGCCCGGTCGATTGCGATTTTGGTGCCTTTATGGGGGCATCGGTTGTGCAGAACATGGATTTCACCATCCGAATGACGCACCTGAATGACAGGCTGATCGCCGATTTGCGTGGTGATGTAATCCCCTTTGGTCGGCGTTTGGCTGTCGTGACCGACAAAGACCCAGGCACTTCGGAAGAGGTGGCGCATTTCCGCTTGGTAAACCGCCCGCGACGTATACACATCGCGGTGCACCTGATGGCCCTGCACCATGGCTTTGATGTCTTCCGCTTGCATCTCCACCCCCCTCTTAAATGTCCAAAACAAGCCGCGCCGTCTTTGACCGGCTGACGCAGATTTGCATGACCTTGCCACTGGCCTTTTCGGCATCGCTCAGCACCACGTCGCGGTGATCGGGCGTGCCATCCAGCACATCAACCTGACAAATGCCGCAATCGCCGCGCTGACAATCGTACATCACGTCGTGGCCTGCGGCCTCCAGCGCTTGGATGATGGACTGGCCCGGTGCGACGCTGACAACGGCGTTTGACGCGGCAAGCTCAACTTCGAAACCTGTGTCTTCCCCGCCGGCATCGGGGGACGCAAAAAGCTCAACGTGAATGTCATTGCTTGGAACGCCTGCGGCCTCGGCGGCGCTGCGCGCGGCATCAATCATGCCCTTTGGCCCACAGATATAAAACGCGTGATCCTTCAACGCGGTGACGGTTGCAACCAAATCCATCGGGGCCGCATCATCCGTGTGGCACGTCAGCCGGTCAGCGAATTGCGCCTTTAGATCAGGGAGGTAGCCCATGACCGCCGCGCTGCGACCCGTGTAATGAAAGACGAAATCTGTACCCGTCGCAGACAGCTCAGTGGCCATGGAGATCAATGGCGTCACACCAATGCCGCCTGCAAGCAGCGCTATCGGTTTCGCGGTGGGCTGAAGGGCAAAGCTGTTCTTGGGGTCTGAAACGTCAATTTCGGTGCCGACCTCAAGGGCATGCATGGCCAGAGAGCCGCCTTGCCCGTCCGGCTCTGCCTGCACCGCGATATGCAACATGTGGCGAGGCTGTCCCGGCCAATGGATCAATGAATAGGACCGCGTGCCCGCCCCGCCCAAATCAATATCGACATGAGCGCCCGCTGACCATTGCGGCGCGCAACCCCGCAAAGGCGCAAGCGCAAAAGCGGCAATGCGGTCCGTCAGCACGTGTTTCTGCGCGATCCTGTAAGCTGGCATCACTCTCTCCCTTCCAAAAATATGAAATGTCATATAATTTGAGTCAATAAAATTTGGACGTGTTCAGAAAGATATGGCGAACCGGCCTGGAAAATTCGTTGATGGCTATCTGCTGTATCTCATGGCGGCGGCCAGCGAAAAGGCGAGCGCGGAATTCCATGAGAGTGTCCGCAAGGCGGGCTTGCGCGTGCCTGAATGGCGCGTACTCGCATCCCTTGTCGACGGGGCCCCGATGATGGTGACGGAACTGGCCAAATTGTGTCTGCTGGAGCAATCGCGTCTGACCAAGATCATCGTTCAGATGAGCAATCGCGGATTGGTGGAACGCCAGGCTGACCCCGCAGACCGCCGACGGGTTTGTGTCGCCTTGACGCCAGAGGGCCAGGCGGTTGCCACGTCGCTGGGCGACCAAGCGAAGGCCCATGAAACGCAGCTTCTGGCCCGTCTGGCAGATACGGACGCGGCGCGGATCAAGCCGGTTTTGCAAGCCCTTCTTGCGGCGCTGCGGTAAAACTGCGCACCGTTTTAAGCGCACCTGACAATTGATCGCCGGTGTGATCCGCCAAAGCCGCCTCACGCAGACGGCGCAGCCAGTCGGCGGCATCGTCACGGTCTTCGAACAGGGGCAGGCCCGCCATCACTTGATCAAACCGCGAATGGCCCCGGGCATGGGTGTCTGAATATCCTTTGATCAACCGCTGGCAGCCAAAGATCTCAGCGGCCTGAGCGGGGCGGGGGGGCTGAATGGCCCGCGCCCGTTCACTGAGCGCATCCACATGCGCGGCCTCGGTTGCATGGCGCAGCTGGCGGCGGCGGTAGGGGCGGAGCCCCGCGACACACCACAGAGTGACAAAGCCAAAAATGCCGTCGGTGCGCACTCGCCTTCCCTTGCGAAACAGCATCCGCAAGGCGCGCATCGCCCAGGGCCGCGCGGCAACAGCAGCCCCCAGCCGGCGGGGCAGGGTTGCGCAAATCTCTTCTGCGCGGGGATGAAAATACTCCGTCACGCGCACCAGTCCATCATCGGGGATTTCCTGCTCCTTGCGCAATCTGGCCTGACGCGATGCCCGCGTCTTCAGATCGGCCACACGGGGCAAATCATCGTAGCACATGGCGTTTGCGATGTATTTTGCCGCGTTCCGATCCAAATCGGACGCGTGGCCCAAAAAGGGTGCCAAGCGATCCAGATATTCTGTGCCGTAGGCCAAGTCCTGATAGTCCACGACCTTTTCCAAACCGGCGTGCAGCACGGCCTTTGCGTGCCCTGGCATCGTGTCTGCACGGGCCAGCAAAGCGCGCCACTTTTCAAGATCCGGCTCTGGTCCCCTGACGGACGGCCTGTCGGTCTTGGCCGGTCCCGCGGTCGAGGCTGCATGGGTCAGCGCCGCCTCACCCGCCCGCAGGCTGGCCGCGGCACCCTTGTTCGATCCCTCAAGCACGGCGCGGAACGCCGCTGGTGCAAAAGGCAGCGCGCCGGATCGCGCCAAACCACCAAACAGGCTCGCGGAAATAAAACTGCCCGAAGAGCGGGCCACCTGGTCCATATCAAAGGCGACGACCCGCTTGGCATAGGACGCCATTTCAGCGGTGACGGCACTGGCATCCCCGCGACCATCGCCCGGCACCTGCTTTTCGGTCACGGCGAGAATACGATGCGTTGAGGCGATAAGCGTGGTCCGGTCCGGGGTCAGAAACCCCCGCTGAGCGGCCCGACCGGCCTCCATAATCTCTGCGGCAATCAGAATATCGACATCGCCGGGCGTGGGCGACAGGGCAAAAACGGGATCCTGGTCGCCCGCGGGGGCCATCTCAACATAGTAGATTGTGGCCCCGGTCCGTTGCGCCACGCCCGCAACGGACGTCACTTGCGCGCGAAAGCCGTTTGCCTCGGCAAGTTTTGCGACCCATCCGGACAGGACCCCGCCGCCCTGGCCGCCTACAGCCAGGATCGCGACCTTGATAATGTCGCTCATCGCGACGCCTCAAAACAGATGCGCTGCGCCTCTCGTCGGGATTGCAACCAGCGTCGGATGGTGGCCCGCATATCGCCAAGCCACCGATCCAGTTTCGTGGGGTTCTGGATCAAATCGGCCTGATAAAACGATGGGCAGAGCACGGCCGCATCCGCAACCTCCCCGCAATTGCCGCATCCAACGCAGTCGGTGTCGATTGCTGCAACGGGGTCGTCCCGCAACGGATCATCGAGGGTTTTCAGCGAAAGCGACGGGCAGCCCGACAGCCGGATGCAGGCGTGATCGCCCGTGCACACATCCTCATCCACCCCAAAACGCGTGCGCATCATCCGCTTGCCATCGGCCAAAGCCTTGCGATGCAACGGTTTCTCACGACGCTGACGGTTCAACATGCATTCCGATGACGCAATGATGACTTTGGGGCCGGTTTCCTTTGTGGTCAAAGCCTCGGTCAAAATGCGTTGCATATGCCCCACGTCATAGGTGCGATCCACCTGGCGCACCCATTTGACGCCCAACCCCTCGACCGCGGTTTTGATCGGGTGATTGGTCGATTTCGAGACGTTCTTGGCGCGTGACGACAAGATGTCCTGCCCGCCCGTCGCCGCCGAATAATAGTTGTCGACAATCACGATCACCCCGTCGTGGTCGTTGAAAACCGCGTTGCCCACGGAAGACGACAGGCCATTGTGCCAAAACCCGCCATCCCCAAGAAACGAGATCGCCCGTTTGCCAGCAGTTTTGTCCGACAACGCCGCCGCCGAGGCCGGGCCCAGCCCATATCCCATCGTCGTGGCCCCCAGATCAAAGGGCGCGTTGATCGAGAACAAATGACAGCCGATGTCCGATGCGATGTGATGCGGGCCAAGGTTTTCTTCGACAAGTTTGGTGGCGGCAAAGATCGGACGTTCCGGGCAGCCGATGCAGAAACTGGGCGGGCGTGCCGGTACGTTCGCGGCCAAAACGTCCGACTTCAGGATTGGCGGCTGGTTCGGCGCACGGTCCTGGTCTGACAGAAGGGTGGGGGCGTGCGCGGCAAGAAACGCGCCAATTGCGGCCCGCATAACGGTTCCTGTCAGCTCGCCCGCTTCGGGAAACGGGTCTTTGCCCGCGATGCGCGTGGCAGCCCCCGCTTTGTGCAAGATCGCCCGGATCTCTTGTTCGATATAGTTGGGATGACCTTCTTCGATCACCAGCACGGCCTCTTTGCCGTCGCAAAAGGCCGTTAGCGCATCGTCGACCAGCGGATAGGTCACGTTCAAGACATGCAGCGGCACAGCCGTCTTGCCATAATCATCCGCCAGCCCAAGCGAAGACAGCGCGCGGATCACGGCGTTATACATGCCCCCTTGCAGCACCAAACCAACGGGTCCGGTCGTGGGGCCAAAGGTTTCGTTCAGCCTGTTTTCCCGGATAAAGGCGATGGCCGCCGGGCGGCGTTTGGAGACTTTTTCCTGTTCATGGAGGAATGAGGCCGGCGGCAAAACGATCCGGTTCAAATCGCGGCGCGGATTTTCCAAGGCATCCTTGACCGTCAGGGCAGGCCGCCGATTGTCCCGCGCGGTGAACTGCCCGGTCATATGGCATGAGCGAATACGGACTTGCAGCATCACAGGCGTGTTTGACGCCTCGGACAAGGCGAAACCATCGCCCACGGACTTGACGATCGCAGGCAGGTTGGGTCGCGGATCCAGCAGCCAGACCTGGCTTTTCATCGCAAAAGCATGGCTGCGTTCCTGCATGATGGAAGAGCCTTCGCCATAGTCCTCGCCAACGATCACCAAGGCACCGCCCGTCACGCCGCCCGAGGCCAGGTTGGCCAGCGCGTCCGAGGCAACGTTTGTGCCGACGGTCGATTTAAACGTGACAGCGCCGCGAATGGGATAGTGGACGGAGGCCGCCAGCATCGCCGCCGCCGACGCCTCTGAAGCGCTCGCCTCAAACTTCACGTCAAGCTCGGCCAAAAGGTCCTGCGCATCCGCCAAGACGTCCATCAAATGGCTGATGGGGGAGCCTTGATACCCGCCCACATAACCGACCCCGTTTTCCAGCAGGGCCTTTGTGATCGCGAGGATCCCTTCACCTTTGAACGTTTCGCCCGCTCCCCGTCGAAGATCTTCAACTTCCGCCGCGAAGGAGCGCTCTGCCATGTGGATCAGACCTCATTTATATGCGTTTGCATATAATATGTGAGAGCCGCGTTGTCGAAGTCAACTCAAATCAAACCGGATGCTCTCTGACATTGCGCATCATCCTGCCCAGAAGTTCGAGGGCCAGGGCTTTCTCAGCCGCACTGAACCCTGCAAACATCTTGGCCTCGGCGGCCCGCATCAGCGGAAAGGCGCGCTCAAACTGCGTACGGCCAAAATCGGTCAGCGAGACAATGCGCGACCGGCTGTCGCTTTCGCTTGTTTGGCGCCGCACGAGGCCTTCGCCTTCCATCTGATCCAAAAGGCGGCTCATCGAGGATTGCTCGGATATTGCAAAAATGGCCAGATCGTTGATGGTTTGGGGCCCCTCAGCCGCCAGGGCCGCCAAGACGCGCAGCCGTGGGACGTTTAGGCCTTTGTCGCGCACCGCCTGATCCATGCGCGCGTTGTAGCGCCGCAAAATGCGGTTCATGATATACGGGGCAAAGGATGATAAGCCCTGCGACAGGATTTCATCCATCTCCTCATCGGGCATGGCGGTCGCAGATGATTGTTCAGGCTTAGGCTCCATCCGTCAAAATCTCTATCCGTTTTTAGCGCCGTATTTTCGTTGGACTTGTTACATGCATCTGCATACAGTCCATTTAACGATACATAAACCCGAAAAACAGGATGACGCTGTCGTTAAGAGGGAGAGACCAAAAATGATCAACTTCAAACGCGCCGCTTTCGCGATTGCGGCCACCACCTGCATGGCCCTGCCGGCCCTATCGCAAGATCACACTATGCGCATTTCGACCTGGCTGCCGCCCAGCCATGGGATCAACACCGAAATCTTTGCGGGGCTGATCGAAATGATGGAAGAAGCGACGGACGGCGCGGTCACCGGAGAGCTTGTGTCAGGCCTCGCGCCACCGCCCGCGCAGATGGATCTGGTGCAGGATGGCGCGGCGGATATGGCAATCATATTCCACGGCTACCAACCGGGCCGTTTTGTCGGCACACAATTGATCGAATTGCCGGGGTATCAGGGTAACGCCGAAGCGGCATCCGTGGCTTATTGGCGCGTTTATGAAGAGCATCTCGCGGCCCTGGAAGAGCACCGGGGTGTAAAGCTTATCGCGTTGAATACCCACGGCCCCGGCCAAATGCACCTGCGCGAAGCTGCGTCTTCACTGGGGGATCTGAACGGTCTCAAAACCCGGATTGGCGGCGGTGTTGCGGGCAATGTCGGCGCACAAGTCGGTCTTGTCGGGATCAATGTTCCCGCGCCGCAGGTTTACGAAACACTGGATTCTGGTGCCGCTGACGCCGTTGCGATGAACGTAGGCGAGCGTATTGGTTTTAAACTGAACGAAGTAGCGCCCGTGCTTTTTGAAATGCCGGGCGGGTTCTACCGGGGGTCGTTCGCAATCATCATGAGCCAGGAAACATTCGACGGCCTGCCTGCGGATATCCAGACTAAGTTGGACACCGTTTTCGGCGAAGCGGCCAGCCGGATGGCGGGTGCTGCGTGGGATTTGTCTGACAAGCTGGCCTATGACGCGATGGGCGACGGCACGACCACTGTGACCGCCAGCGCCGAAGATCAGGCGGCATTCGCCACGATTGCCGAAACCGTGAAGGCCGAAATCCTGGGCGAGCTTGACGCCGCAGGCATCGATGCAGAGGCAGCTTACCAGATGGTTGTCGACGAGATGGCCGCCAACTAGGCCCTTATCGCGTCCCGTGCGCCGTGTGATGTGCGCGGGACTGACAGCCGGACATCCTGGATGCAGACCGTTCTGAAGTTCTTAGTTGCCCTGCCCGCCGCTGTCGCGGGCACAGCGTTGTTTGCGCTGATGTTGGTGACGTTCACCGATGTCATGCTGCGGTCGATTTTCAACGCCCCCATTCAGGCGGGCGCAGATTTGACGCGGCTGCTGATGGCGGTGATCGTCTTTTCGGTCCTGCCGCTTTTGTCGTTTCGGGGCGGCCATATCAGTGTTGATTTGCTGGATGGGGTGTTTGCGAAACTCAAGATCATCCGCGTGCTGAACATCATTGTCAGCCTCGCTTGCGGTGCCATGCTGTTCTGGCCAGCGCAGCGCATCTGGGTGCTGGCTGAGCGCAGCAGATCTTATGGCGATGTGATGGAATATTTGAACGCGCCCGTACATGTCTTGATCTGGTTTATTTCCGCGCTGACATTGCTGACGGCGCTTGCCTTGACGGCCCGCGGTCTGATCCTCGCGATCCGCCCCGGCCTTCTGGACAGTGACCCATGATCGAGGGTCTGGTCGGTTTTGGCGTCGTACTGGTGCTTGTTCTGTTGCGGCTGCCGATTGCCTTTGCCATGGGGCTGGTGGGCATGCTGGGGTTTATGCTTGAGACGAATTTCAGGGCAGCCATCTCGATGGTGGCCCGGCTGATCATTGACACCAGCCAAAACTACACGCTGTCTGTCGTGCCACTGTTCATCCTGATGGGCCTTTTCGTGAACAAGGCTGGCATCAGCCGAGAGCTTTACGCCGCTTCCAACGCATTTTTGGGCCATTTGCGCGGCGGGCTGGCCATGGCCACCATTCTCGCCTGTGGCGGGTTCGCGGCCATATCAGGCTCTTCGCTCGCCACCGCGGCCACCATGTCCAAGGTCGCGATGCCGGAAATGCGGCGCTATCGCTACTCGGACAAGCTGGCCACCGCATCCATTGCGGCGGGGGGAACGCTGGGCATTCTGCTCCCGCCCTCGGTCATCTTGGTGATCTATGGTCTGCTGACGGAAACATCCGTTGGCAAACTGTTCGCCGCTGGGATACTCCCCGGGCTTTTGGGCATTCTGCTCTACCTCGCTGCGGTGCGGTTTGCCGTTTGGCGCGATCCTGCGGCTGGCCCGGCTGGTCTGAAATTGCCTTGGTCGGACCGCTTCAAAGCGCTGAGCCAGGTCTGGGCCGTCCTGTTGTTGTTCTTCCTGGTCATTGGCGGGCTCTACGGTGTTTTTGATTTCCACCCGCTGAACATCGCTTTTTCCCCGACAGAGGCCGCGGGAATGGGCGCGATGGGCGCGTTTCTGATCGCCTTATCCCGCGGACGGCTGACATTTGCCGACACAAAAGAGGTTCTGACCGAGACGGCAATGACCACGGCGTCGCTCTTCGCGGTGCTGATCGGCGCATGGGTGTTTTCAAACTTCGTGAATATCGCGGGACTGCCGCAAGGGCTTTTGGGGTTGGTGACAACCTACGATCTGTCGCCCTTTATGGTGATGGCCGCGATCTTGGTGATCTACATCATCCTCGGTTGCGTGTTTGAAAGCCTCTCGATGCTTTTGCTGACGGTGCCGGTCTTTTTCCCGCTTGTCACACAGCTTGGGTTCGATGCGATCTGGTTCGGGATCATCGTTGTCGTGGTGGTCGAGATTTCGTTGATCACCCCGCCGGTGGGGCTGAATGTGTTTGTTTTGAAAGGGGTTGTTGGCGACGTCTCGACCGGGACAATCTTCAAAGGCGTCACGCCCTTCTGGATCGTCGACATCATCCGCCTCTTGATCCTGCTCGCCGTGCCGGGGCTGGTCCTGTTCCTGCCGTGCCACTTGTGATGGAGGCCCGCCCATTGCCCTTGAGAGC
>ERZ1740062.1240-NODE-1240-length-10740-cov-4.114179_pt1 | contig 10740 bp, 8 predicted proteins | sample MGYA00581741_ERZ1740062 | MGnify/ENA primary metagenome ERZ1740062 (study PRJEB43018, sample SAMN04849747) | marine metagenome | isolation source: floating plastic debris | place: Pacific Ocean | collected 2008-09-01 | study: EMG produced TPA metagenomics... | reverse complement strand
CGGCGCAATGGTCTGAGATGCCGGTCGCACGTCCCGACGATGATTGTTCCAAATTCTCTACAGGCGAAGGTTGAGAACCGGCCGGAGCTTGCCGCTACGCCGGAGGCGATCAAAAGCGCGATGAAAGTCGTGAAAGAGCGTAAGATATCGACTTATTCGGAACAGTTGATGCGCCTTTCCTCTGCTGTCATTCTTCTCTCCGGTTCGGCCGACAGCTTTGGAGACCGCAAGGATGTGATTAGCGTCATGCAGCGGAGAAATGATGCCCTGGTCTACAGCGTCGAGGGAACTGAACATGTGCATGTCATCTCTCTGTGCCAGGCGCTGGCCGATCTTCTGAATTCCATCGTCAAGGAGAATTCATCACTCAAAGACAAGGACCGAGAGTTGTTGTCACAAATTCCATATGCAATCCACAAAGCCTGTGGGGACCTTCATCAAACCGCGGGTCTAGCCTTTGATATAAGGGAGGTGTCCGCGAAGGTGAGCAACATTCGGAAACGGACAGAACCGGGAGCCCTTCGGGCCGATCGAGAAATTAGTCACACATTGAGATAAATCTTACTTTGTTCTGCTCGATATCCTTCTATTATTACTAATAGGCTAGGCTGGTGAAGTTGGAATGTCAGGAGGATGGGGTCATTATATACATAAAGTCTGCAAAACGCGTGATCGTGATAGGGTTCTGTCTGACGCTGGTGATGCTTTATTTTGGAAGTGCTGTTGCCCAGAATGTCTACTTCCTGCGCATAGGGACAGGATCCACTGCCGGAACATATTACCCCATTGGAACGCTGCTTGCGTCGGTTATCTCCAACCCACCAGGAAGCCGAGGTTGCGAGGACGGAGGATCCTGCGGCGTTCCGGGGCTGATTGCAACGGCGCAAACGACTCATGGATCCGTGGACAATATATACGGCGTTACACGAGGCTATTTTGATACCGCCCTCGCCCAGTCAGATACTGTTGATGCAGCATATAACGGCACCGGTATTTATGATGCGAAAGAACCCATCACCTCTCTTCGGGTGATCGCCAATCTGTACCCCGAGGATGTCCATCTTGTTGTTCGTCGTGAAGCTGGAATAAAAAGCGTCCAAGACTTAAAGGGGAAAAAAGTATCGATTGATGTGCCGGGTTCAGGAACCCGAGAGAATGCCAAGGAAATTTTAAAGGCATATGGTCTCTCGGTAAAAGATATTGATGCCGTATCCGCCAATCCCGATAAATCTGTCACCCTGATGAAAGCGGATAAGCTGGATGCCTTTTTTCTGGTTGCCGGTTACCCAGTTACTGCGGTCTCTGAGCTTGCCGATGTCGGAAAGATCAAATTACTGCCAATCAATGGCGAGATTGCTGACAAATTTGTCGCCGACCACGGTTATTATTCCATTTCTCAGATTCCAGCCGATACATATCGGGATATCGATACCGCGCCGACCCTCGCGGTCAGCACCCAATGGATCGTTAATGAGAATGTGCCGGAAGAGCGCGTCTATGAAATTACCCGCGCGTTGTGGCATCCAAAAAATCGCCATCTTCTCGACCGCGGACATGCAAAGGGCTTGCTGATACATCTCGATACAGCCCTTAAAGGTGTTTCAACGCCCCTACATCCCGGCGCAGAGCGCTATTACAAGGAAATAGGTATTATTACTGACTAGGATGAGGGGCGGGTCTTTTGTAAGCTCTCTGCCTGGTGCGGCCCGATAGCTGTTGTCGCCCGAATACGGCTTTGATAAGGTCGCATAAATCTTCAGGAGAGCATCGTGATACCATTTGTCGTCGCAACGTCCAAAACTGATCCCAAGCCAATAATCATTGTCGAGGAGAGCAATTTCGATGAATGGCTTACGGCGCAGTCTGATCTTCATAAAAGCTGGATTGACTCTCGCGGGTTTGAGGCGATTGGCGGAAAAACGCTACTGTTGCCAGGGGCCGCAGGCGATATCGAAGCCGTTATCTATGTAAAAGATGGCGATTGGAATGTCTGGTCACTCGCGGATTTGCCTTCAACGCTTCCGAAGGGAATCTACGCCGTCACAGCTGAATTCACAGAGAAGGAGGCGACGGACATTGCCATCGGCTGGTCACTCGGCACCTATTCATTTGACCGGTATAAAAAGAATGACAAGAAATATGCGACGTTGATGCTGCCGAAGGGCGCGGATAAAGACATGGTCGCGCGTACAGTCAAGGCCGTTACCCTGGTGCGGGACCTTGTCAATCTACCCGCAGGAGATCTGGGGCCGGCGGCCCTTGAGGCGGCCGCATCGCAGGTCGCAGGGGAATTCGAGGCCGAGCAGGGCAATATCGTCGGCGAAGATCTGCTCACCTATCATTTTCCCATGGTTCATGCGGTTGGCCGCGCGGCGGCGGACGCACCCCGGCTGATTGATATAATCTGGGGCGATAAAGACGCGCCGAAAGTGACCTTGGTCGGTAAGGGTGTTTGCTTCGATAGCGGTGGTCTCGATATTAAATCAGCGGCTGGTATGTTGATGATGAAGAAGGATATGGGTGGGGCGGCGACTGTGCTTGGCTTAGCGCACATGATTATGGATGCAAATCTGCCGGTGCGCTTGCGCGTTCTGATTCCGGCGGTTGAAAATGCAATTTCCGGAAATGCCTTTCATCCTGGCGATATCCTAACCAGCCGAAAGGGTAAAACGGTTGAAATCGGTAATACGGATGCGGAAGGTCGACTTATCCTTGCCGATGCGCTCGCCGCCGCTGATGAAGAGAAACCTGATCTCCTGATCGATGTAGCGACGCTGACGGGCGCCGCGCGGGTCGCGGTCGGAACGGAAATCGCTGCGACTTTCACGGATGACGACGCGCTTTTCGCCGATATTGCTAAGCATAGCGAATTGGAGAAGGATCCGGTTTGGCGCCTGCCGCTGTGGGGTGAGTACCGCCATCTGCTGGACAGCAAGTTCGCCGATATTAACAATGCTGGTTCTGGTGGATACGGGGGGGCAATTACCGCCGGGCTGTTCCTAAAGGAATTCGTCGAGAAAGCCAAAAGCTGGGTGCATTTTGACATTATGGCCTATAACGTCCGATCTCGCCCAGGCCGCCCGGTTGGCGGAGAAGCTTTCACAATCCGGGCTCTCTTCGCTCTGATCAACGAGCGCTATGGAAAGTCGTGAATTTTACCGGGTGGTAAGCGCCAGCTTCAATCCGAGCCCTGCAAATGTTGCGGCAATTCCGTACTGTACCCCGCGAACGATCTTTGGCGTGTGCAACAAGTAGTGACGTATCCTTGAGGCGAAAAGGCCGTAGATTATAAAAACAACGAAAGTAACCGCCATGAAGGCCGCGCCATGCCAAGCGATGACGAGGGCAGGGTTGCCGGTTGATGCCGGGATAAACTGTGGCAGAAAGGCGAGGAAGAAAATTGTCAGCTTTGGATTGAGGACATTGATCAACATGCCTTTGGAGGCAATCTGCCAATATTGCTTGCTTTTTTCTTTCTTGTTCAGGTCGAGATTTCCTGAGTCTCGAACTGTTTGCCACGCGAGGTAGAGCAGGTATGCGACCCCGGCATATTTCAGAATTTGAAACGCTAGTGCACTTGTATGCAGGAGTGCAGCGACACCGAACATGCAGGCAAAGATACTGGGCAAGATGCCGAGCGTACAGCCAAACGCCGCTGCAATGCCTGCCTTGCCGCCATCCGTAAGGCCGACTGCCAAAGTATATAAAACACCGGTACCCGGCGCGATGGTAACGATCAGGGTCGTGAGAAGAAATTCAATGCTCATTCTTTATCTCCTAACCTGACCCAAGTTTATTAATACCCTTTTTCAACATCCACCGCGTGAAGCAGATCCTCGCCTTTTTCCGTGCGGATGATGTTTTCCGCGACAAGCTTGGCAACGCTTGCCGGATCAGAAATGCTTGCAACATGCGGCGTGATGCGGATTTTCGGATGATCCCAAAACGGGTGTTCCTCGGCCATCGGCGCTACATGAAACACATCGAGTGTCGCGGCGGATAACTGGCCGCTATCAAGCGCGGGGATCAAATCTTCTTCCACAAGATGTGGCCCGCGCCCGGCGTTAATGAAGCCCGCGCCCTTTGGCAGTTTGGCAAAGAGGTCAGCATTCAAGATGTTGCGCGTTTGTGGTGTCAGCGGGAGGAGGCATACCAGAATTTCTGACCGGGCGAGGAATGCGTCTAGTTGATCATCGCCATAGAAACTCTCTACACCTTCGATTTTCTTCTCTGACCGGCTCCAGCCTGCAACATCGAACTTTAGAAAGCTGAGCGCTTCTGCGGCACCACCGCCGAGTTCACCCATTCCCAGTATGCCGACCTTTCGCTCGCTAGCGAATGGCGCAAAATGCTCTTTCCAAACATGTTCTCGCTGCTGCGCGTCATAGGCATGGCAGAAACGGTGGTGATTCAGGACGTGCTGGACAACATACTCCGTCATCCGCCCGGTCAGGTTAGGGTCGACAACGCGGGAGAAAGGGAGGTGACGTGGAAAATCCGGATCGGCAAGCAGGTGATCGACACCGGCACCAAGGGAATAGACCGCGCGCAGGTTTTTCAGCTTCGCAAGTTCCCCATGTGGCATTTTCCAGCACAGGGCATATTTGATCTCGTCTGGATTGCCGATATCCGGCCAGATACGCACCTCAAGGTCCGGGATATATTTATTCAATTCGCTCCGCCACCAGTCCGGGCGGTCAATATTACTCTTGAACAATAGGGCCATTATTTTTCTCCGGCATCTTTTTCAGACACCTTAACTATTAACTGCACCAGCAGCGGCTGTTTCTAGGTCGAATGCCGCTTTCATCAAGGCCTTTGTATAGTCTGTTTCAGGATTGTCAAAGATTTGTGCTGCGGGGCCCTGCTCAACAATTTTACCGTCGCGCATCACAAGAACACTGTCGGCAATGGCGCGGACGACCTTCAGGTCATGGCTGATAAATAAGTAGGTTAGGTTGTGACGGTTCTGCAGGTCTCGCAATAGATCGACAATTTGCGCCTGTACGGACATATCCAGAGCTGATGTCGGTTCGTCTAAGACGATAAATTTTGGCTTCAGGATAAGGGCGCGGGCGATGGCGATACGCTGACGCTGGCCGCCGGAAAATTCATGAGGGTAGCGATCCTGTGCATCCGGTGGAATACCGACTTCTTTCAGAACCTCGGATATTCGGTCGCGCCGCTCCAGTCGATTGCCATGCCCTTCATGAACAATAACACCTTCCTCGATTATCTGCCCGATCGAGAGACGGGGACTGAGGCTGGAATATGGGTCTTGGAAGACAATCTGCATTTCCGCGCGTAATGGGCGAAGCTCCTTCCAACTCGCATTCTGGATTGCTTGTCCGTTGAATATAACTTCCCCTTCCGAGGCGATGAGCCGCAGCATGGCGAGGCCGAGCGTCGACTTGCCTGAGCCACTTTCTCCGACGATGCCGACGGTATGGCCCTGCTTTACACTGACGGAAATATCATCGACCGCGCGGACATAGTCGACAGTTCGTTTTAAAAGTCCCTTCTTGATCGGAAAGTAGACTTTCAAGTTCTTGCAGGACATGACTTCGGGCAGTGCGTCATTCTTGCGAAGGGGAAGGCCCTTGGGCTCCGCCTCCAGCAGCATCTGTGTATATTCATGGCGCGGCCGAGTGAACAATTCCTTGGTGGAGTTGGCCTCGACGATTTCGCCATGGGTCATGACACAGACGTCTTTAGCCATCTTCCGGACAATGCCGAGGTCATGGGTGATCAATAAAATCGCCATGCCGAGACGTTTTTGCAGGTCCATCAGAAGCTCGAGTATCTGCGCTTGGATTGTCACGTCGAGGGCGGTGGTTGGTTCGTCAGCAATCAATAAATCCGGTTCGTTAGCGAGCGCCATGGCGATCATCACGCGCTGACGCTGCCCACCCGAAAGCTGGTGGGGATAAGCGTTCAGCCGTTCGTCTATGGCATCCAGGCCGACCATCTCCAGAAGCTCGCGTACACGGACGGCGGCTTCTTTTTGGCTCATCCCCTTATGAACGAGCAGGGTTTCGTTAATCTGTTTCTCGATCGTGTGCAGCGGGTTGAGGGATGTCATCGGCTCCTGAAAGATCATGGAGACGTGATTACCCCGGTAATTCCGCATCTCTTTCTGAGGCCGCCCGACAACTTCTGCTCCGTTGATCTTGATGGAACCCTTCGGGTGCTTGGCGAGCGGGTAGGGCAGGAGTTGTAGGATGCTGAGGGCGGTCACTGATTTTCCCGACCCGCTTTCCCCTACGAGGGCAACCGTTTCGCCCTTTCCAATGTTGAACGAGATGCCCTTTACGGCCGGCACATCCTTGCCATCGGATTTAAAGGTGACCCACAGGTCGTTGATCTCAACCAGCGCCATTACTGAAATGTCTTTCTTGGATCAAAGGCATCGCGAATGCCTTCTTGCATGAAAAAGGCGAGGGTCAGCATAATCGACAGGGTCAAAAAGGCCGTAATCCCCAGCCAGGGCGCCTGCAGATTGGCCTTCCCCTGGGCCAGCAATTCACCAAGCGAGGGGGAGCCCGGTGGCAAGCCAAGGCCCAGAAAATCAAGCGAGGTCAGGCTGACGATGGAGCCTGTCAGGATGAACGGCAGAAAGGTGAGCGCCGACACCATGGAATTCGGCAGGAGATGCTTGAACATGATCACTCTGTCACGCACGCCAAGCGCCCGTGCCGCCCGGACATAGTCGAAATTGCGCGAGCGCAGAAATTCTGCTCGCACCACGCCGACAAGGCTCGGCCAACTGAACAGAAGTAATAGCGCAAGCAGGATCAGGAAGCTTGGCTCAATCAGGGCTGCAAGAATGATCAGGATATAAAGGCTCGGCATGCCGCCCCATATTTCCAGCAAGCGCTGAAAAATTAGGTCTGTCCACCCGCCGAAATATCCCTGCACCGCCCCGGCCGTCACGCCAATGATCGAACTCAAAATAGTCAGGATCACACCAAAAGCGACGGAGATGCGGTAACCATAAATCACTCGCGCGAGAACGTCGCGACCTTGATCATCGGTCCCGAGCCAGTTCTCAGTATCCGGTGGCGATGGTGCCGGCGAGGTCAGGTCATAATTGATCGTTGTATAGCTGTAGCGGATCAGCGGCCAAATCTGCCAGCCCTGCTCATTTATCAGGTCGGCAACAAAGGGGTCGCGATAATCCGCTTCTGTTTCGAAATCACCACCAAACGCCGTTTCGGGATAGGCAACAATGAAGGGGAAATAAAGCTGATCCTTGTAGGAGACGACAAGCGGCTTGTCATTCGCGATCAACTCGGCAAACAGAGAGATCACGAACAGCAGGACGAAAAAGATCATCGACCAATAGCCGCGGCGATTTGCCTTGAAGTTATTCAGGCGGCGCTGATTGATGGCGGAGAGGGTCATGGCCTAAGCCTCCCGAGCTTCGAAATCGATGCGAGGGTCGACGAGGGTGTAGGTCAGATCGCCCACCAAATTCATGACCAGGCCAAGAAGCGCGAATACATAGACAGTCGCAAAAATCACAGGATAATCGCGGTTGATCGCGGCTTCAAAACCCAAAAGTCCGAGGCCGTCGAGGCTGAAAATAACCTCGATCAACAGAGATCCTGTAAAGAGGATACCGATAAAGGCGCTCGGAAAGCCAGCTATCACTATCAGCATCGCATTCCGGAACACATGGCCGTAAAGCACTCGACGCTCGCTCAGACCTTTGGCACGGGCGGTGAGCACATATTGCTGGCTGATCTGGTCGAGAAAGGAGTTCTTCGTAAGCTGGGTCAGGGCGGCAAATCCGCCAATTACCAAGGCTGTCACCGGCAACGCAATATGCCAGAGATAGTCAGTGATCTTTCCGAAGGCGCTGAGCTGTTCCCAGTTGTCCGACGTCAGTCCCCGTAAAGGGAACCAGTTGAAATAAGCGCCGCCCGCAAATAACACGATGAGTGCGACGGCAAAAAGGAAACTCGGGATTGCGTTGCCGACAATCACCAGACTGCTCGTCCAGATGTCGAATTTCGTGCCATCCCGCACCGCCTTGGCGATACCAAGGGGAATAGAGATTAGGTAAACCAGTAGCGTTGTCCAGAGCCCGATGGAGATAGAGACGGGCAGCTTTTCGATCACTAGATTGACGACGGTTTCATCACGGAAATAACTCGTGCCAAAATCGAACATCAAATAGTTCTTCATCATCAGGAAGAATCGTTCATACGCTGGCTTGTCAAAGCCGAACTGGATTTCCAGTTCCTTGATGAACTCCGGGTCGAGGCCTTGTGCTCCGCGATAGGTGCGTTCCGATCCTAAGGAGGAAGATGCGCTGCCGCCACCGCCGGTATCGCCCGTCCCACTTCCGCCGATGCGTGCTGTGGCACCGACGGCAGTCCCTTGAATTTCTGCGATGATTTGCTCAATCGGGCCGCCGGGGGCGAACTGGATAACCACGAAATTGAGAACCATGATGCCAAATAATGTCGGTATCATGAGCAGGATACGTCTCAATATATAGGCAAACAACGGCTACTCCTCTGTCCGCAGGTTAAACTTTACTTACCCTGTCGGGCGGCCAGTTCTTCGGCTTTGGCCTGATCATACCACCAGCTTTGCAGAACCGCACGATCAAAACCGGGCTTTTTTGATGCCGGGCGGCCATATTTGTCCCAATAAGCGATAAAGTGGCTGCTCTTATGCCATTGCGGAATAAAATAGTAATTCCACATCAGTACCCGATCAAGCGCACGCGTCGCCGTAATCAGTTCCTCGCGCGTTTGCGCTTCAATGATCTTTTCGATAATCGCATCAACTGCGGGGTTTTTAACGCCCGCAATATTCAGACCACCAGTGACATCCGCAGACGCGGAGCCCCACCAGTCCCGTTGCTCCACGCCGGGCACTTGTGGTTGCGGGAACCGCCGAACGACGATATCGAAATCAAACTCCCGGACTCGGTTCTGCCAGCTCGCGCTATCGATCACGCGGATGGACGCATCAATACCCACGCGCTGCAAATTTGCGACATAGGGGTTGATAATGCGGGTGAAGGATTGCTCATAAAGAAGGAAGCTGATCTGCATTTGTTGACCGGCCTCATTCACGAGTTTTTTATCCTGAATGATCCATCCGGCCGATTTAAAAAGCTTGAGTGCCGCGCCAATCTGCTTGCGGATATTTCCTGAACCGTCGGTTCGGGGCGGTTTGAATTCCCTCAAGAAGATGTCTTCGGGCAGAATATTCTTATAAGGTGTCAGAAGATCGAGCTCCGCCGGAGAAGGAAGGCCGGTTGCCTTCATTTCGGAATTTTCAAAGACGGAACCCAACCGGTCATAGGCCCCGTAAAACAGGTTCCGGTTCGTCCATTCATAGTCAAATAACAGGCCGAAAGCCTCTCGCGCCTTAACATTGTCAAAGGGAGCGCGGCGGCTGTTCATGAAGAAGGCTTGCAATCCGGTCAATGTTGCATCTTGCAAAACATCGCGTTTGATATAGCCCTTTTCTACCGCAGGCTTGTTTTCATATTCTGTTGCCCAGGAGCGGGAGGTGAATTCTTCGCGAAAGTCATATTCACCAGCAAAAAATGCCTCCAGTGCGATTGTTCGGTCCCGATAGTAATCCACTTGAATAACGTCGAAGTTAAACCGTCCCTTATGGACCGGGAGACTTTCGGCCCAATGATCCTTCACTCGCTCATAGGTGAGGGTGCGGCCAGGGCTGACTTTTGTAAGTTCGTAGGGGCCGGATCCCAGAAGAGGCTGCATGGTGGTGACAGCAAAGTCACGAGTTTCAAATGACGCCTTGGACAAGATAGGCATAGTCGCTACCTGATAGGGCAGGTCTCGGGTCAGGGCACCTTCACGAAACTCAAACCGAATTTTATGCGGATCCAGCACTTTTGCTGCAACAATATCCCGGTAACGTATGCCATATCTCGGGTGACCTTTTTCCTTCAAAATGTTGAAAGTGAACGCTACATCCTCGGCAGTGATTGGCGTGTCATCGTGAAAGCGAGCTTCAGGTCGAAGGGTGAATTCCGCCCATAGACGCTGATCATCAATGGTGACTGTTTCCGCCAGCAGACCGTAAACCGCGTCCAACTCGTCATAGGATGGTGTCATCAACTGTGTAAAATTAAAATAGAGATCGCCCCCCTTATCACCGTTGATCAGCGCAGGTTTCCCCTTTAGCAAGAATGGGTTGACCGTATCGAAACTGTCGAGATCACGCAGCTTGATCTTCCCGCCTTTGGGAGCATCAGGATTGACATAGTCGAAATGAGTAAAGCCGGGGCCGTATTTCAATGTTCCGAATGTCGAAAACCCATAATGAGCCAGTGGCTCGGCCCCGGCATTTGAGCCAATAACCAAAAGAATAGAGAAAAGCGGCATGAGCGACTTTTTCATCCAAATTCTTCCTTTTGATTGAAGGGCTCTATTGCTTTTGCCGTAATTTCTTCAGCCCTTCTTCCAACTGTTGTTCTTTCTCAGGATCGATCCACCAGCTCAGGATATCCGGTCCTTGCGCCGGGTTGACGTCGGTATGGCCAAATTTGTTCCAGTAAGCGATGCGATCATAGGCGGCATGGAACTGGGGGATAACATAAAAATTCCATGTCAGGACACGATCGAGCGCGCGCACGGCCGGGATCAAATCTTCATAAGTTGACGCAGCAATCAGGTTCTCGATCAACTCATCGACGCTCGGATCGTCAATCCCCATAACATTGCGGCTTCCCGGGCGCTTGCCTGC
>ERZ1740062.1239-NODE-1239-length-10745-cov-10.340037_pt1 | contig 10745 bp, 8 predicted proteins | sample MGYA00581741_ERZ1740062 | MGnify/ENA primary metagenome ERZ1740062 (study PRJEB43018, sample SAMN04849747) | marine metagenome | isolation source: floating plastic debris | place: Pacific Ocean | collected 2008-09-01 | study: EMG produced TPA metagenomics... | reverse complement strand
GGTCAGTAATGGAGTGGAAAGGGTACCATTTTGAAAATCGCAGACTAGCCCTTGGGGTTCTGTTCTGCAGAGTGAACCCCCTGGGTGAACATGGAGGTGAATCAGTGAGTCTTTGTGCAGCTGCTTCTATAAATGAGAGAAGACACTCGTAGTTGTGCTCTCTCTGACAAAGAGGAGACAATGACTGCTATTTATGCTATAAAACGTATAACTTGCTGACAAGTGATGCGGTGTTACAATTTTCATAATACTCAGTATGGAGTGAGTTTGAAACGAGTCAAATGTAAAATTGATAATCATTGAATGGGATTGGCGGTAAGTTGTAAGTAGAGTAAGTAAAGTAAGTAAGTAAGTAAGTACAGCAAGTAAAGTTGTTAATTCGAGACAATGGTTCAAGATCTGTGATAAATTCAATGAGTCACGGTTTTGCTTGTTGGCTATCAAGTTATAGCTTTTATTTTGTTGAATAGTAGCAAATACCATTTTTATATAGGTGCATTGTAACCGTGAGTGATATGTATTTTTAGAGAGTGTCACTTTCACTTTTTCACACCAGGACTCGCCATACCTTATGGGATAGAACAGCCTGGAGCTTTAAGTAAGTTGCGTCAATGATTAAAATTTTCTTTGTTATGTGTGGGTGAGGCCAAAAGATGGATAACATTGATCTGTATCAGCATGGTTAGAACAATAAATTCTGATTAAATGAATTTCCTGTTTTGCAAAGCATTATTCTCGATAATGACCTTGTTCATGTTCAACAGCATCTACATGTATCTCTATTTAGGAATTAGCTAGAGCGCCGAAATGTAAATTCTCAAGTTGTTGAATATTATTTCAAACACAAAAAATCATAACCTTAAAGGTCAGATAATGGGTTAGACCTACTTTTGTTGGCCTAAGGGTAGTATGATCTTGATAAAGAATTGTGATAAAACTCTCACAGATGATTCCTGGTTCTTTGTTAGCTGTATCGAGGGGAAATGCCAACAATCCATGCTGATCAAAACCTGAGCTGCAGTTTTGGACAACATGAAACCGCTGGTTGTTTACCGGTCAAATCTCATATTAATGCAATATTTTTTCAGAAAAGCCATCTTCTATAGGAGTTTGGTGGAGTGGAAATAGTCAGTTTATATACTATTCTCTGACAAAACCGGTCAAAGTAAAGAAAACTGGAGGGGCTGATGCTCAAGACGCAGGTATGCGCTTTGTGACACCTGCTATTGTGATTTTATAACAACTGAATATTTATTTACACATCATCATGATTGTTCAACAATAATGTTGTAGCATGTCTAACTTTCTAACATATTACCACCCTATCTGTTAACTGTCCCGCAGTATAACCCCGAGCTTTTAGATAAAGTGACTGCTGCTAGAGACAACTGTAAAGCTTGTATGTGAAGTGAAATGTTATGTGGCGTGTGAGTGTACGCTGCTGTAGTCCCACTACACCAAACACCCTATTTTCGCAGTGTTCAGTGCTCTCAGTAATCCGATCTGCAATGTTTTGTCACATTTGTTGGTAGTTTTGTTTTTGGATGCACTCATGATCTCATTTTGTTGTGTGATCAGCGAGCAGACGAAGTCGTGTTAGGTTGGCTGCACAAGGCCAGCCTGCCAGTACACCTCGTATTGAGGTATCTGGTGCTGAGCAAAGTATATCCAACCTCCCAAACAGGCCTGGTAACTATAATATGCAATGTGCATACTCTATTTTCCGACTATTATTTCATTAATTTTGCAGCTGTATCAATCCTTTCTTCTGGTGTCAAAGAGATTCCCTCTAAGAATCGTTCATCAACTGAATATTCAAACCCTGCATCCTCCATGATATTGTATGCTAGCTCTTCACTATTTAATGCTTGCTCATCATCAGTTTCAATGCTTGAACACTTAGTAACACCCTCCTTGACTCAACCGTCTGAGAAAACTAGTCAATGTTGTTATAGATGTCCTCTCAATCATTCGCTTTTAAAAATATAAAGCCAACTAGAAAAGTTGATGTGTGTAATCGAACACCATGCAAAATTCCTCATCCCCCCAGTATCTATCAAAGGAGTTTTACTGATAAAGAGGCAAAAGCAGCCCCTACCCTCACGGAGAAATTTTAGCTAGTGAAAGGCTTCACACCCTTAGGTTTTCCAGGTGAATCTGCTATTTTTTTCCATCACGTCTTCTATTATAAAGTGGCAAATAATGGCGAAAATCTGTGCTGAGGAATACTGTTTTGTGTATAGGAGGCCATTGGGTATGGCATTAAAAACAAGCAGTCGCTTTGACCTGATAGTAGCATTGTGGTCATATTTTGGAAGGACAACTATAACTTTGACTTTGATGAGTTCCCAGACATATGTTGGCAATGAGTTTTTTTCAAATCACTGATGTTGGTAGCAGTATGATCATTCAGACTGAGATCAAGTTTGATCACTTTTGCTAGTGTTTGGTTTTGCTATCTTGACACGCGTGTGACCAGTCGAAGGATAGCAACACCCAATGCATGCAAAAGGGATCAAACTCGTTTTTGCTGAAACTAATTTACCATACATACTATGATCTTGCCTCCCTATAGAATACAATACTAAAATTTATGCTATGAATTTCATTTGCTGTGCTTGCTATGTATTTAGTTGGTCATGTATCATTCCTGTAATCGCAGGAAAGCAGACAAAACACCGATTTTATGGAGCTCGATCCCGTGTATCAGTAGCCCATAATAAACTCCTTAATCAGATAGGTAATATTGTGCATGACCGTATGTAGTTATGTCAGTTGAGCTGAACTGTCATCATAAATGTAGGCTCTGTATGATTTTGTTTTTCTGTGTGATACTGCAGCTGTTTTATTTGTACTATAAGCACAATGATATGAATTCACAAGAGATGTCAGGCGAGACTGTCAATGGGTATTTTGCACAATACTCCGGTATCTACAGTTTGTCTCTAATGTCCTGTGGTATGTCACTGTGCTGGTATGTACATGTATATACCCTGATTTTGTTATTGATCATGATATCTGTGATCTGAGCTCATGAATACTGATTATTTTTTAGAGTTGGATATAAAGCCGGAGACAGTGTGGCCTCAGGCAGATATCATCACTGCCAGTGCTATGAGTACAGATAGCTCATTACTCGCCCTCGGATTGAGGAATGGTATCGTCACTGTCTGGGATAAACACCTCTGTAAGCTTTACTAAATATAACATCGATCTAAGTATCCCATATTAAATGGAATTGTCAAATTATTTGGTTTGATCAATAATTTGAATATTTGAGACCTAGAGATGGCCAGAGATTGATTGAATGAATGATGCAACCCACCAATTTTATGACAGATTTAGTGTAACAATATGAAATAGGCACACTTTCAACTTCAAAAATTGGATTGTGGTGTCATTTTTTGTACTGTGTTACCTTTTGTAATTATAAATGTTTTACAGGTTGTGTTCGGAAATCGATCTCAGTCTGTAAGTCTCCCATTTCAAAGCTGGAGTTTATGAGCCCATCTATATGTCCGCAAGGTAACAACAGACATCAAGTCTACCCCACAACAACTTCCTGCTATGTGCTGGTAAGAGGTGAAGATAGCTCACTTCATCTACTCAACTGTGGACAGAGAAACTTCTCACCTCCGATAACCATCGCTGAAAAGTAAAAATTTATTATACCCAATTACATGTAGATTGTGTATTTTACTCGTGCATTGTTATTTTTAATTGAACATCCTTAGTATTGTGCATTGATATCACATTTCCAAGTGGGAAATCATTAGTATTGTGCGTGTATACAATATGGTGTGACAGTTATCCATTATACGTGGCTGATTGACCTCATTGCCGACTATACACAAAATGCCATCTTGTTTTTAGGTCGACTGAAGACGACAATGTGATCACATCTGTGGAGCTCTTTCCGGAACGATGTCCAGAAATTGTAAGTTTAGTGTTCTGGTGTATCAAGCTGTCGACTGTATTATAAGACACATCATGGTGTCACAGCTTTGCAACTCCTATGAATATATGTGCACATACGTAGTACATGTACATATTTCACTGTAAAAATTATGTCCAAAACGAATGGGTATGAAACATCATGTCATAAAGCATCTTGTGTACTGATTTATGCCCACTTAACCTAAAAGTAACGCAGTGTTATAGAAAGGTCATCAGTTGACCGGCATTACTTTTTCAAGGCTTCCTTTGATCAGTACGATCCTCTGCCGATGAGATGGGGTCAATGGGTTCAAACGAGTAAATCAGAAATGACCCTTTGAACATAGGCCATGTATGTCTCGGAAGCCAATCAATTCTCTTTGTAGTATACATGTACATGCACTCTAAAATATCTGCAATTTCTAAACCATTTGTACATGTATAATAATTAGAGGTGCATTTATTATGTTGTCAGATTCTAAAAACATACAAGAATGGCGGCATGTTTCTACAAGATGTGATAAGCACCAATACACTATGTGAGATTTGTCTTCCCGCTACACATGAACTGACAACTCCATGGCAACCCATATTATCTGTGTCTGCATATGGACAAATGCTGTACATCAAAGGTAGGGATAACGAACTGTTAGTCTTAAATGCAGATTGGCCTCCTCAAACCAGCAATCACTCTCAAGTGGATGAGGTTTGTAATGAATGCCCCCACTGCACTAGTCTGAGGCCTCTCCAAATTGCTTTATTTGCGAACACCAGCGTCAATTTCCTAGATTAATGCTTATAGAATAGCAATCACACTTATACAGGTGAAAGATATTTAAATTGAGATCTATACTTTTAAAATCACAACTCTGGTATGTCCCCATGATCTGAGATAGAGTCAAAGATACTTGACTTGCTTACACTATCACTACTCTTGCATTTGCACCACTTTATCCCCACGGCACAAACACTACATGTTGTTCAACTTCATGTGGGAGAAAATGACGGATAAGTTATCACAACCTGAACCTAGGGACTTTTCATGCAGCTACATCAATGGTGTAAATTAAGATTGTGAAGTCGGCTTACCGGCCTATTCTTATTGAAAATGATGATGTCAAGCTGTACATTTGGTTGTGTCTTCATCAGATATTGCTATCCAAACAAAACCTTTATATCACTTTATAGGAACACAGAAGACCGCGGATGAGGAATATGTAGACAAAACCACTGAATCTGTGTTTGTATTCCAGCTCAGATCATTCCCAGCTCTGGATAGCTACTGGATGAAGACTCGCCCCTCCATAGATTTTATCTCACACAGTCCCATAGAAACTCGAGTGAATGCATTGTTATCTCACAGGTACCGCCCATACTAAATTCTTCGTCTTTTGAAGGTCAAAGCATTGATAGTGAAAATTGAGTTATTGTAACTCATCGTATCGATATATCGATATCGAAAATATTGAACCTCTGTACCATATCGAACCTACAAGTCTCAAATTCCATATCCAACCAGCACTACGGTCTATACTAAATTCTGTTTATTTTCCAGGCATTTTTAAAAGCGCAATGGTTGAATTTTGCTCAAAATCACCCTAGGGGAGTATGGGTGTGCAAACTTCAAATCAGTTGGAGGTTCCTGGGAGTCTTAAAGCGATTGTGATGTCCTCCACCTGATTTGGGAGTTTGTGCACTCAGTCTTAAAACTACATTTTGAAAACTAGTCAAGAGTGATTAAATGAATCCCCATTTGCAAAGTCTCAAATTTTTGTACACTATCCCAAATTGCTCGCAGTATAATCTTTAGTTATCGTGAAATCATCCAGCTATTGGATCTGTTTAAATTTTGAATTTAAGCCATCACTATTTCTCTTTTTTTGTATCAGGGTGAAGTCATCGGGAGCACGTAAAGAGCGACTACAGCAGAGGTGGCCACTGATGAAACAAGAGCTCACCAGAATATCACACATAAAAAGCCACTGATGGTTTTAAATTATGTTTTCTTTACTTGACATGAAATTTTATTGCCATCCTAAATATTGCCTCAGAAGTATTATAAAAATATTCTCAATAAATAATTTATTTACACATTATGCAGTTGCAGATAGGTAAAAGAAAGGGTACTGTGGCTATATGTAGCATATGTTGCATAGACATCAAGTACAGTCAGTGAACCACAAAAATTTGATACGAGTAACTCCTTGCATTTCCACAATATTGAGTGAATGAAGAAACGTTCAGCCTGTAGGTCTCCAAGTCAGTTAGGAACTGAAATGTAACCCAACAATGCAAATTTTATGAGTTTACATAGAATTTTTCAATTAACTTAACGGACGGAAATCTATTCCTCATCATCATCATCGTCGTGATCATCTTCGTCTGATGCTGGTGGATATTCTTTGAGTACTCCACTACAGATGATAGAAATAAGACGCTCTCTAGCTGGCTCAAACTCATCTTGCAGAGCTAGAGTAGACTCATAATACTCTACTGCTTTACGAAACTCATCCTAAAAGATATCAAATGATATTCACAGGGCCCAATAGAAAATAAAATTTACCCTTGATCCACAGCCAGCTTATTACCAAGCCACCACCGGGGAGCAAAATGTTTCTAATCTTATTAATGGAAATAATATAGGTAATATGAAATAAAGATTTTCTAACAACTTTGCAACCGAGTCATAAAGTTGAATGAAGAAGATACATGATCTTCACCTTATTAATTATGATAAAATATGGAAAAACATCAATTATTGCCAAGAAGCAGGGAGTGGCTTCTGATCCAGGTGACAAGAGAAATTGCAAACTGTCAAAAAAACATGGTTTTCAAACCTTGGGAAGTTGGGTACAATCCAATGTACTATTGTACACACATCCTCTTGTACACGTAGTTCAAACAACCCATGCGGAGCAGTATATTTTCATCGTGTGCAAAACCTCCTCGGTTGTTCTTACCTTGGCTGCATACATATTGCCGATAGAGAAATGAATAACCACAGTTTCCGGGGAGCTCTCCAGTGCAGCCAGGGCTATCTCCAGAGCATCATTTATTGAGCCTGCCTTGTGTAGGATGTTTGCTAAGCTTAGCAGTGGAATATGTTTGTTATTGAGTGAAGCATTCATTAGAGCCATCCTCAAACAGTTGATAGCATTAGGGGCATCACCCTGCACTCTCCAGTACAGAGCACCTAGACAGCCAAGTGCCCAGGATGTGTGATTCTTATGTAGAGCTCTAGCGATTCTTGTACCTATCATCTGAGCAGATTCTTTCTTGTTTGCTATGCCCTCAATCACCTATTACGAGAAGAGAAAGGGATTTACGCAAATGCAAATAGAAAACCTCTCAGACTCGTCTCAAACAATCTTATTCGTCATAAACCATACCACATGTAGCCACTGAATCCAACTTGCTATTTGGTTTTGGGTGCCCCTGCATCTTGAACTTGAAGCGCATGTGTTAGACTTAGTAATGGGTACCTATCAAGTTACGGAGTTAAAAACTGAATGCTGTTGATGCATCCGGCAACAAACATTGTAAAGCATTCTGCACACTATCGAGATTTGATGAGATGATGGCCTGCGAGTTACTCCTGATCTGCTAATCCCCTTGCTGCACAAGCTCCCCCAGTAGCTATAGCAGGGAGTGAATGTTGACACAAAGCTTACTTCTCTGAGAACATCCTCAGATGAGTATACAAGTTTGTCTTTATCAGCGATGCTCGGCAGATGATCAAATGTCGAGACACTAGCACTGTACTTGGCTTCACAGTAAGGCTCCTCCATATCAACATCATCAATCTCTTCCTGTAGATCAATAAACTCTCCTATGCTGCAAATAATCCATAACAAAAGCATGTTTAGAAGAAAAAACTACTCACTTTGCTAATTTGCTTACATTTGGTAGGGGGGGGGCAGAGGCTTTATGTGGTGATGCTTTGTAGGTCGGGGGCTACCAGTATAAAATCTTAGCTCTACTACTTGGGTTTGTGATGTTTACAGAGGTGGGAGAAATAGGTCTATTTTATGCCCATTTTTGGCATTTACAACCTAACCCAGTCAGATTAGATAATAAAATCCAGCGTAGGAATTTGACATCAATCTAAATGATTGATTTATGATTGTTCAGTTCCTCTTTCATTCCAGCCTTTTACCACAAATTGCCACTGCATCACTTTTTAAAATGATGGGCCAAAATTAGCCAACACTTGAAATTAATTACCATAGATGCGAGCACATGCAAAATTAAATAGGGGAATTATTGGTGCGAATATATAACCAAACAATCAATATAATTTAAAAACATTCCTATCCTTTTATGAATGAGCAACCACAACTCTAATTGTAATAGGTTTCCAGGCCGGGAGCAGGGTGATTTTTCTACAATTATCAGAATTGATAGTGGAAAAAATGGAATAATACTTTATGATGCATTATGAAAATGCAACCTCTGTGCTGGCCCTCCTGATACTTACTCGGATAATGTGACTTGATTGTTGACATACTCGATGCCACTGGGTGAGACAGACAGCCATGTTGAGGTAAACATTTTAAAGTCTATCTTCTTGTAATTATCACAGTCTGCTCCTGTTGGCTTGAATTTAATCCCAGCCAGTGCTGGAACTTGAGAAAGAATACAAGGGAAATGGAAAGTCGATCAATAATTAATTGAGTCTGGTTAGGAAAATGAAGGCGTTGCAACCATTGCATATTTTAAGTTCACATCTTACGTGAGTTGAGGCAACACCTTATCTTCAAATTATGATAATAACTGCATAAATGTCATCTTCCAGAATGAATATTAATGACATCCTTTGCCCTACCATAATGAGTACAACAAAGAACTCTTACACCTTATTGATAATGATGGGTGAGTGAACCAGGGTTTGGGCACAAAACGCTGATTTTGAGTACATGTAAACTTGTGCAGAATAAGAATCAAAAAGCGTAATGAGTGAAGGCATTAACCAATTTTTTCTTGACCTTCCAGAGGAAACCATTTCAAACAAACGCCTTGATCTAGATTACATACAAATCAAATAAATATGTATAAGAAAACAAGTATTATGTTCCCACCAGGAAACACATTTAGTATTCAACCATAACGGATTTGTATTTGGCCTGTAATCTAGCCACAGCGAGTCATCAATTTTTCAGGGGGGGGGGCGAGAGGCTTCTTCTGAATTGTCAAGATAGAATTGTTCAATATCACGCCTGTTCCTAATTTTATTTCACAAAGTCAAAGGGTCTGTCATCAGACAGAGCATATTTATCACACACTATGTTGTTTTTAAGACTTACCATGCCTGGGTTTGACTTCAGGAAGCTCAATCTGATCAGGTGATGCATCCTTCTTACTGAAACATCGTATCTGATCCTGATCATCATCTGTCACACACACTATATCTGTATGTCACAAATAATATATCACCTATGAGCTCAAGATAAGAACAGCTAGTTTATCCAACCTATCCTCAGTTGAGTTGTGTGGTAATTCTCTGAGAGCAATATAAATGTGAACTGAGAAATGTGCTCAAGGAGCTTGGTCAATTTGTACAAAACAAAATAGGTATGACAGCTTCCAATTTCTGATTTTCTACCAAGGAGCTGAGGCTTCTTGAATTTGAATATGATCACCAGAGATTTTCATCTCATAGGATACTTCACCGCCAGTACGTAATGGCGGATCAGGAATATAACCAGCTAATATATGTGTTACTTCACAAAGATACACACATTGTTCCCATAGAGCTGATACAGGATTTGCTCTGAGTATCTAATGAAGCAGTAGCGCATCTGGAGATGTTTACAGCAAACAAAATATTTTTTTCAGAGAATAGTGGAGTTTTATGACTACGTTCACACTGGTTGGGACTTACACTCTACAGTTATATACAACAAGGGAAAGATTGCTACACTCATGTTACAACATAGCAAGAACAGGTCAGTTCTGGAATCGTAATAAATATCAGTTTTGGCCATATGCAGCGAAAAGATTAGAGGCAAAAAGAGTATAGTAGGCAGGAGCACAAGATTTCACAACACGGGTAATTACCCTCAATAGACAACTGGGGCTCCTCAACGCATATAGAATCACAACCTTTATTGTCACAAATTTTTATCACCCTTCCATTCTGACACAGCAAATGTGCCACCCCAGCTAAAATCAACCACAAAAACCTATTATGGCAACATGTACATTACATATTATTGTCATTTTGTGGATGACAACACAAACAGTTACCATACTATTCACACAGCAGAACATGCACTACAGCGGGCAATCTACATTATAATCATGCTGTTAGGTGCATTTATTATTCTATAAAGCTACATGTATTAGGTATTTTATAGCCTACAGTGTGCATATACTCTGCATATTCTGCATCATGCTAACAAGACAAGCAGTCAATGCAGTGTCGTCTTCATTCATTGCATCGAATTCAGAGTCAGTATAGTGTGATTATTTACAAGAAGAGCACATGCAAAATCTCAGACATGGCCACACAAAATACGAGACTTTTTTTCTTTTCACATACCAACGAATCCGTCTAGGTTGATGAATTCACCGGCTTCTTTAGCTCTGACTCTCTCCAGGTATTTCTCCTCATCATCTACTAGTAGCTCACCGGCGGCCGCCTGCTCATCGATAAACACGTATAACTCTGCTAATACCTTCTCTAACTGTCCTAGTCTTCTCTCCTATCAATAGTTATCACATATCAATATGTCCATATAAATGTTATGGAGCGCTACTGTACAACAGAGGAGTAATATGGATATGGCGAAACTGCTATCAACATCAGA
>ERZ1740062.1238-NODE-1238-length-10758-cov-4.501355_pt1 | contig 10758 bp, 11 predicted proteins | sample MGYA00581741_ERZ1740062 | MGnify/ENA primary metagenome ERZ1740062 (study PRJEB43018, sample SAMN04849747) | marine metagenome | isolation source: floating plastic debris | place: Pacific Ocean | collected 2008-09-01 | study: EMG produced TPA metagenomics... | reverse complement strand
ATATCATTTCGGTGACGCTTTATCTGCGGATACTCGCGTCCTACGGCCTCGGCTTTTTCGGGGTCAACACGGAATATAACGAGCGGATGATGACCACCGCGATCATTGCCTTTATCCTGTTTATCGGGTTCGCCAAGGGCCTCAAGATGCTGGAGGGGCTGGAGCGCTGGTCACTGATCACGACCATTGCCATCATCTTCCTGGTGATCGGCAGCTTCGCCTGGTATGACGCAGGCGTTATCTCCGCCGGGCCGGTCACCCTGCCGCCCCTTCCCGATCATTCGGTCTGGGAAATTGTGACGGTCCTCGCGGGCACCCTGATCGTTGTGCAGGGGTTCGAGACGACCCGCTATCTCGGCGATGAGCTCGACGCCGAAACACGCATCGAGGCGAGCCGGAATTCGCAGCTTATTTCAACTGCCGTCTATATCTTCTTCATCGCCGTTTCTCTGCCGCTGATGCATATTCTAGGAGGCGATGTCTCCGGCAACGCGCTGATCGAGCTCGCCAAGGAGGTCGCCTTCTGGCTCGCCCCGCCGCTCGTACTCGCGGCCGTGTTCAGCCAGTTCAGCGCAGCAACGGCGGACGCCATCAGCGCCTCTGGCAACCTGCTTGAAATAACGGACCATCGTCTCTCTGCCCGGATCAGCTATGTAATTATCTGCGGCTTTGCTATCTTACTCACCTGGACGGCGGACACCTTCCAGATCCTTGCTCTCGCCTCGCGCGCCTTCGCCTTCTATTACTTCCTGCAATGCCTTGTCGGGCTGGAGGTCGCGGAAAAGACAGGCCACAGGGTCGCGCTCGCCCTGCTGGCGGCGCTGCTTCTCTTTATCACGATTTTTGCGGTGCCCGTGGGTTAGGGATGGCCATCCTTATGCGCGAGCAGAAGCGCATAGGCCATGTCATGGATCGGGCTTTCAAGGCCGAGTTTCTTGCTCTCCCGGCAGACCCAGCCGACAATGCTTTCCAGTTCCAGCGGCTTACCCCGCTCCAGATCTTCCAGCATCGACGCCTTGGTTTTCGGGTTGGCAGTGGTCTTGACGAAATGCACCTGCTTCTCGGCGATGGTATCGGGCACATCGGCGCCCTTGGCCCGGCCGAGCGCACAGATTTCCTTCATCGCGCGGAAGAAAAGATCCTGCATTTCTTCAGTCCCGATCCAGCCGCCCACGGGCAGCCGTGTCAGGCAGCCAATTACATGGAAGGGGGCAAGAACCACATATTTCGTCCAGATTTCCTTCATCGGCTCTTTGAGAGCAATGGCATCGGTCCCTTGTTTTTGAAGTGCCGCGGCCAATTCATCATGGATGGCCATGTCGCGCGGATGGAGGGGGCCGAAAACCGTCCGGGTCAAGCTGCCCGTTCGCAACACCTGCCCCGGCGCCTCTACCACCGCCGGAATATAGGTGATGCCCGGCGAGAGCTGACCCTCGTCATATTTAGCGGCCAGCCGCTCAATCCCGTAAAGGCCGTTTTGCAGGCTGATAATCTCGGTTTTGGGGCCGATCATGGGGCGCATATCCTCCGCCGCCTGATCTGTTGACTGCCCCTTCACCGTGAAAAGGACGACATTGCAGATGCCCAATTCCGCGGGGTCGTCCGACACTGCCGCGAATTTCACATTGAGGACCCCTTTTTCCGACGTGAGGGTAAGCCCGTCACTTTTGAGTACATCGCGGTTTTTCCCGCGTGCCAGTACCACAACCTCATATCCCGCCTCTACCAGCTGAGCCGCGAAATATCCACCAATGGCACCTGCACCGACAATTCCGATTTTCACTGTTTTTCCTTATTTTTTAATTGCTTGACGCCGGGCGAGCCTGTCTGCCGGCCAGACTTCCTTCATATCATAATAAACCCGGAACGCCGGGACATCCTCCGGCAGCGTTACCCAAGGTAGCTTGGAGCGGGTAAAAATATGCACATCCGGCGGGAGCTTCGCAGGCTCATCCAAGGTGCCAACCCGCAGGAACCTGAGGCCCGGGCGGCGCCCATAGTCGCTCCAGAGTGCCGTCTGGCATCGAACACAATGATAAATATCATGCGGCCCGCCACTGTTGGTCGGAACCGGGATGGCGGCGAGCTCCCCGCCGAGATGGTCGATCCGATCCGTCTCGATCAAGGCATTAATGACAAAGGCACTGCCCGAATGGGTCTGGCATTCACGGCAATGGCAGCAATGCACAAATAAGGGCGGTATCTGCAACTCGTAGCGAACATCGCCACAAGCACATCCTCCGTCGAGAATTTCGCTCATGATCATTTTCCTCTGCGTTACTGGAACGTTAGGAAAATTAACCGCCCTCGGCAAGCCTCAATAAGGGGCTCCGTAATTAATTGGCTGAATACCGATGGTCTCCCGATAGAGGATCGAAAGAAAGGAGATAAAGACCGCCATAATAAAGGGCATGATCAGAAAGCTGGAGAGCACAAAGAACAATATCCCCGCCAGATCCGGTTTGTTCATCAGGATCAGTAGCAGCATCGGCATATATATCAGGACATAGAGCCCGATCACGGCCACCAACCCCAACAGGAACGTCCCAAGGAGCGGCAGAAACATGTCAATAATCGTCCGCGCAAACTCTTTCAGCGCCAGCGGCTGATCGAGCGCGATGGCCGGAAAGATAAACATCAGCGGCATAAAACAGATACAGAGCAGGGCCACGAACAGCACGATCGACGCGCTGGAGGCGTCTCCCCCGCTCACCACATAAACCCGCGCCAGCAGATAGGTAATGATCACATAGCCCAGCATCGACCCGGCGAACTTGATCTCCCTGAGGCCAAAATGCAGGCCGAAGGACGGATTTCGCCGCTCAAACTTGAACACTGTATAGCGGTGCCAGTAAACGGCAAAGATGGCGTAGAAAATCTCGTTCACGATCAGCCTGAAATATTCCGCCGCTGCGAGAATATTGGTTTCCAGCCAGGCAACCAGCCCCGTCATCATCACCACCGGCACCGCCCGGAACAGGCAGGACCAGCGATGCCCGATCACGAAGCGGAAAGCTTCAAGAAGGCAAGCCGTCGGCTTAACTGTATGCGTCATTTCCATGGCAGGCAGACTAGCGCGGAGACCCTAAGTAAAGCTTAAATCGCGCATATTTTCATAAAAACGGCCACTATTGGGGATGACAGCACCCCATCACTTTCGTTCGAGACTAGTCCTTGCGAACCGGCATCTTTCTCCGTCGGCCGAGAAACGCGATGCCGGCAAGGGCCGCCGCGAAAAGGATCAGTGCTTCGGGCGGAAGGCCGCCGCTGGAAAGTCCGCCCTCTTCCGTGCTACTTGTGCTCGCGGTTGTCGCGCCACCGTTCGCAGCTTTCGGTTTCGAGGGTGGGAAGAACCAGGCGGTCACGGTCGATTTCACAAGGGGGGTACCTGCGGCACTCTCCCCGCATGTCTGTTCCTGTCCAGACACCGACTTACCGCAGTCCGCCGACGCGGTGGCCGCGTTTACCCGCTCGCTAGCGCCGAGAAGAGATGACATTGCAATGATAACGACAAGGCCCAGCGCAAAAACTCCGAGCTTTATATTCAGATATTTGAATGTCATGGGCCGTCTCCATTCAAAATGAATTTTGTCCAATCAACTAATTGTTGGAAAAGCGACTGTTGGAAATACAACAAATTTCAAATTTTTCGATGATAATTGCGTAAATTTTACCAGTTTTTTGTCTTAAATCCAGTAATTTCTCAAATATGGTTAATTATTCTCAACATAAATCCAAAAATTCCCTCAACAACCTTTTCCCTCATGGGTTATGGGAATCGGTCGGGACTGTTCAACCCCGCAGCCATAGCGAACCCCCATGACAACTTTATGAAATTGGTCTTTTAAACACGCCTTTTTGTGGTATTTTAAAGCGATGGAAACGCTTCTCACTCTTGCTGTCATAACGCTTGGCCTGGTCGCTATTCCGGGCCCGAATGTCGCGCTGACTGTTGCCAACTCACTTCGCTATGGAACACTCTACGGTCTCTGCACCGTGGCCGGGACGACCGTGGGCGTCGGGGTGCAGCTTGTCCTTGTCGTGCTCGGGATTGGCGCACTGCTGGAAATTGCCGCCGATATCCTGACCTGGCTCAAATGGGCCGGTGTCGCCTATCTGCTCTGGCTCGGCTATAAAAGCTGGATCGCCCCGGTGGAGGATCTTTCCGCTGTCCGCGCCGTTCGCGCGCCGGTCTGGGCACTTTTCTGGCGCGGCCTGATGGTCGCCATCCTGAACCCTAAAACCCTGATCTTCAACGCGGCCCTGCTGCCGCAGTTCGTCGCACCGGAGGGGGAGTATATAACGCAGCTTGCGCTCGTCGCCTTTGTCTTCCTCTCCGTGCTGACTCTTGGGGATGCGCTCTGGGCGGTGTTTGCGGGCGCGCTCCGGCCGCTGATGCTGCGGTTCCAGCGGTTACGCAACCGGATCACCGGCGCCTTTCTGTTCGCCGCCGGGATCGGCCTCGCGTTGGCCGACCGGAAATAGCGCCCGCGCCAGTCCCTAAAAATCCGTGCCCTCGTTGTCTGGGCCTGCCTCATCATCTAAAAAGCCACGCGCGCGCCGCCGCGTATCAGAAAAATCAAGCTCCTCTCGACTAGTCACTTCCTCCACGCAATCAGCAATAACCGTTTCTTCCAGCAAACCCATCCGTTGCTGCGAACTCTCCGTATCGCGCCAGATACAGCCCTGAAGGATTTCATGGGCGGGAAAATTATCGTTCGCTTCCTCCTCTTCCGATGGTGGCACCAGATAGGCCGCCTCCGCCGTTTCCTCGATAAAGTTATCCGGCACGATTGCGGTCTCATCCCTGCTGATTTTCTCTGCTACTGTCATGTCGTAATTCCTCCTTCTTATGGTTGTTGAATTTGATATTTCCCTTCCCGGCGCATCCGGATGCCGGTGAGATAGGCATTGATCGAATGGCCGAAACTCGGCAAGCGCACGGTCCGGCCGATATGCATATACCGCTCGGTCACTGCCGGATCGCTGCCCTGAACCTCCCCTCTGAATGGCAAGCGGGCCAGGAAATCCGCGCGATTGACGTAGCGCGTCACCCGGATGTCGCGCGGGTAATGCCTGGCGAATTCCCTGTTCCCGGTGCGCGGGCTGGCAAACGCGTAAACCCGTTTCGCGCCCAGCAGCGGAGCGGCCAGCGTCGCCAGTGCCGCGCCCATGGAATGGCCCGTGAGAACCACGTCCGGCGCGCCCTTGATCTCGCGGCGGATCGCCGCCAAAACCCGCCAAAGCCCCTGGTAATAGCCTTCATGCACTAACCCGGTACCCGCCCAGGGGATCAGGTCCGTCGAGAGGTTGCTACGATAGTTTTTCACCTCCCGCCCAAAAAGCGCGGTGCCGCGAAAGGCGACAACGGTGACCCCCCCCTTGGTACCGATCCAGGCAAAATGATCCCGTTCCTCCACGGCCCGGAAGTTGTAGCCAAGGCGCACCGCGCGTTCCGATCCCCTCGGGTCATAGGCGATCTTTGCGCAGATGGCAGCTTCGAACGGGTTCATCTGTCGTCGGCATTTCGGTTATGACCGACATTGCCGGCAATCAGGTTAAGCATCTGGAATAGTCGGTCGAGAGGTTCTGCACGCCATCGTGTCGGGGTCAGGGCAGTGATGATCGTCGTCAGGGTCACAAGGCAGGTCAGCCCCGCGAGCCCCATCCAGAGAGCCTGCAGCATCTCGTCAATTGTGACAAAAGCACCCAACTGTCTCTCCTTCATGAATTACAGATTAAACGGCCGGAAGGCCTGCCCGATCCAGGCGGCAAAAGTGGTTAACGCCGCAATGACCGTCCCTGTGATACCGATAACCTTCAGCGCACCGCGCCCCATGCTGACCTGCAGGGTGAGGCTTTTGACGTCATCGCGTAGCTCCACCATGTCGAGATGCAAATTCTCAATCCGGACCCGCATGGCGCCGATCTCCTGTTCCAGATTATTCATGGCGATCCTCTTTTCGCGGACTGCGCGCGCGACCCAAACGCTGCCGATTGCCGCGCCGCCGTGGGACGAAGGCCAAGCGCGTTCCAATATTCCCCTGCCGCAATCAGGCAGGCGCGACCCAATGCGTCCGTCTCCGAGAGGGTCCAGCGGTCCCTTGATTTCGTCGCGAATACCTCGATCAACGCGCCCCGGTTATTGAGCCCCTGCGCAATCAGAACCTCCCCGTAATTCTCCGCGAGATGCACGGCCAACTCACTGCGCGGAAGACAGACAGGTGTCGCCCCCGCCGCCACTGTGGTCATAAAAAAGCGGCCCCAAGGACCGCCGCAGATAATAGATTTTTCATGCTTTCTCCCTTGCGGGCCTCCCTATTCGATGGCCTGAATGCAGAACCAGGTTGCGACATGACTTTCGATGTTCCGGCTGGCGCCACTATCCTGCCAGGCGACCATCTCGAAATAATCGCCGGGCGTGACGGCAAGTACGGGAGAGACGAAACTCTGCATGGTACGGTTCGCCTGCGCCCCGATATGCTCGAACGGGCGACCGTCGAAACTGCTCGATCCATTTTTCTCCAGCAGGATTTCGCGTGTGCCGCTTGAATTGCTGTCCCAACGGACCTGCCCGCTTACAATCACCTTGGAGACCCCGCTCGGTACGGTGAGGCGGCTGTTGTTGGTGGAATTATCGTGATAATCATCCGTATCATAGCTCTCGCCCGCCCAGATGAGTGTCGTATTGCTGCTGTTCGAAATGCTCTGGTTGGAACTCATCTTGACCAGCGCGCCCGCGTGGGAGCCACCGCCCCCACCCACTGAAGTGCTGTCGGTCAGGCCGAGGACATCCGTCCCGTCGCAATAGAAAAGCCGGGTTTCCCCGTCCAGCACCTGTCCCGCCGAACCGGAGGCGGTCTTGACCGTCGCCGTCTCCCCGCTTGCGTTGGTGACCATGAAGGGGCGCTTGATCTCCGGCACGATAAAGTTGAACCCCGCCGCAGGCGTGCCGCCGATGACATGGTGCCAGGTCTCGCGAAACTCGGCGTCGGTGAGCGTCACATCGCCAGCGGTCGGGTCATGGGTCGCGATCTCATCACAGAGGGCGGATTCCAGCTTCGCATCCGCATCGTTGGAGGTGACATAGGCGAGCGCCTGGCTCTCGGCGATCTGCGGTAAATCAAGTTCTGACATGCTAGATAATCTCCGTTGCCGGAAAACCCCGGCCTATGGTTTCTGAGAGTTGATAGAGGGTGAGGGAAAGCTCCGGCACGTCGGATTCCGAGACGTCGAAATCCGCATTGAAGGCCGCGAGTGCGTATATATATTCCGTGGCATCATATACATATTTGGAGATACTCTCCCCGTCATAAGTAAAGACCAGCTCATACCGTTCCGACGCCTCAGAAAGCGGCACCGCGCTGCTTAAACTGCCGCCACCGACCCGCGTTCGCCGCTGCCAGCTCAGGCTCACATCCCGGCCGAAGCGCCCGCCTGTAACCTGCCCGGGCGCGTAAGGTTTCAGGTCCTTGCCAGTCAGCGCCGTAACGGTGGCGGGCACTTCCTCGATCAGGCGGCCCGCGCCCACCGCCTTCCAGTGGCGCGGCACATCGATAGAACTCAGCGCCGTAAAACCACCACCGATATCGCCCGAGCGCAGCAGGACCGCCCGCTCCCCCACCTTATGCGATCCGGTCGCCCCTTCGGTTCCGCGACGGCCGCGCAGAAGGGTCGAGAGACGGTAACTGCCGTCCGCATTCTCCGTGACAGTGGCGAACTGGATAATCTCCTCGCCGACCAGCAGGGCATTGCCGCCGTTCAGCAGGGCGGATGTCGTGATACTCTCCAGTTCCTCCGCCCCGCTTACAAAGCGGATATCGAGGGTGGAGGTCTCATCCGTCTGAAACGGCGCGTCGGTACCCTCAAGCGCATTTAACGTTACGCCCCAGACCACCTCGTTCGAAATCGATCCCTCGACCTGATAGCTGTCCTCATCGAAGGCGGAATAAAGCGTGCCGCCGCTCCAGCCGGGCTGATACCCATCCATGGCGAAATAGAAACGGCTGCCGTTCCCGGCCGTCGCATCCTGATCGCGCAAGAGCGGCAGATCGAGGAGAAAGAGCTCCGCATAGCTTCCCTTCCGGATCAGCACCTGTTCATAGCCCGATCCGCTATCCCCGGCCTCAACCGCGTCATAACTCAAGGGCGAGAGGGTCACGGCTTCGGTCTCGATGGTCATATCCGCACCGAAATGCGATTGCATCAGCCGGGCGCTGCTTGTGGCGCCATTTACGGTGACGGTCAACACGTCGGCGGGATCGAGGGCGAGATACTTGATCGGCAGCGACGCGCTCACCGTCTGCCGCTCGGCCCATGCGGAATAAAGCGTCTTCGCCGCCGCCTGCCGCGCAAGATCAGCGGTCAGGGCCATCGGCAGATCCCGCGCAAGCTGGTTCCGCCCGAACATGGTGGCGACGGGACGGAAGGCCCGCTTCTCCGACTGAGTGCCAATCTGGTAGCCCGCATCGGACGCAAGATAGGAGAGCGATATCTTTTCGGGCAGTTCACTTTCCTGCAACCGGCGAAGAGCGGGCGGCGCGATCATCTCCTCATCAGTGATGGTAATATCGCTCGCCACCTGATTGCGCGGGATGAATTTGAGCTTGTCGCCGCTTTCCACCGCATCAAAAAAGGCATACTCACTGAGCGGCGTCAGCGCGTCGGCAATCGACATCGGGCGGCTCACCAGATAACCCGGAAGGCTGCCCGCAAGGGCGGAGACATCGACATCCGCCCCCGTCAGGCGGCCAAGTGCACAAAGGTCGCGGACGATTGCGGCAAGCTCAGCCCCCGTCCCGCTCGCGCGGCGCAGAAAAAGCCGTTTCACCCCGAAGGAACTGTTAAAGACAAACATGCTGTCAGTCGCCGCGTCGTAGACACCGTTCACCGATGCACTGACCCCGTCGAAGTCATAGAGATCAACGCGTTCCATCTCCTCCAGTGTTTCGGCGCTGAGATAAACCGCATAGCGCCCGGCGCTGACAAAGACGATCTCGCTGCCATTATGCTTATGGACAAGAGAAAGACTTCCGCTCAGGTCGCTAACGTCGCGGCTGGCTGTGATGCTGTGGGTGACCGTCGACCATTTGAACAAGCGGTAATCGTTCTGGAACAAGAGCTCATCACTCGCGGGCAGATAGGCGACGAGCCGCGTGATATTGTTGGTCTCGCTCCCCGACCCGCCAAGTGGCGTGAGATCGGCGGTGGCGATGGTGTAGATGTCACTCTCGACTGCATACTCCGTGCCGGAAATACCCGGACTACCGAACACGCTAACCCGGACGATCTCCAGATCGCTGAACACCGGGCCGGTCGCCCAGCCGGACAGGACGACCCAGGCGACTTCGTCTGCGTCTGTCACCGCACCTGTGCAAACGCGTGCGGTTGTTGTTATGGTATCGACCACCTCCAGCGCCTCATTGAAGATCACCACCTGATAGCTCTGCTGCGATCCGGCAATCTGGAACTGCGCGCCGGTAAGCGGATTGATGATATCAGTCGAATGGGTAATTGCACCCACGCCACTCGGCAGATCGGCGCTGTCGTTGAGTTGCATCGTCTCGCCGTTCACATGGTGGATTTGCCGTCCGGCGAGCAGGGCCGCGCCCGTGCCAATCCAGAAATTACCCTTGCGATCCCGCGAAAACCCGATTGCCGCATCGGGCAGGCGCGGAAATTCCGTCTCCACCTCGGCCGCCGCGAGCTCGTCGAGGGTCAGCGCGTCGATCTTGCGGACCGTATCGACCCCGCCCACTACCTCATAGCTATAGACAAGGCTCCGCTCTTGATCATAGGCAAAGCTGCCCGCATTGACGGAGGCAATCTCGCTGTCGGTGAGTGGATAAGCGCCTATGCCATCTGTGGTGACCAGCACCTCTATATTCGGGATACGGTTACCAAAGGCGCCAAGCGGCAGGTCATCGAACACAAGATAGCTGAGCCCGCGATAGGCGGGTGCATTGTTCTCCCCTTCCGCCGCCTCGATAATACTGTCTGGGAGCTGCGCCTCATCGCCCGTGTAAAAACGAAAGCGCAGATCGCTCGCGATCACGTCGCCCTCCGCACCCGCGTCATAGATGACCTCGCCATCGGCCCAGATTTTAAGGAGCTTCGATACCTCTCCCTCGCAGATAGCGACAGCGAAACTGGTGGAATAATTATAACCGGTTACCTGTGAGGAGCCGCCGCCCCCCTTGCCGCCGCCGCTGCTTGTCACGGCCTCGCTGCGAAGATCAGCCGCCCAGATAATATTCCCGGCAAGGCGCATGGTGCCATAAAGACGCGGGATCGCCGCGCCATAGCTCGCGCCGGTGACATTAAGATCGGTGAGCCGCGTCGCACGGGAAGAACTGCCGTCCTCGGCGAAGAGAACACGGCCCAGCGTCGTGCCGAGGAGCCAACCGGCCCCGGCGCCGACACCGGTGACCGCGCCGATACCGGCCCCGACAAGACCAACTGCCAAAGTCGCCATTAGAGAACCTCCGGAAATGTAAAAACGGCAAAGGGCGCGCCGTAAGGCACCAACGCCTCCTCAATCACCTGCCGCCGCCGGGCGTGGGCATGGATCACCGTCGGCACGCCATCGCGCACGCTTAAAAACCCGACATGGATGGGGAAGGCGCTTTCCTTAAACACGCCGATATTTCCATTTTTCCAGTCTGTTACCGGCATAATATCAAGCTGATTATGAAGATGGCGGAAGTGCCCGGAATATGCGGAAAGCCGCGGAAATTGAGATGGTTCGCGTAAACATCG
>ERZ1740062.1237-NODE-1237-length-10760-cov-3.758150_pt1 | contig 10760 bp, 8 predicted proteins | sample MGYA00581741_ERZ1740062 | MGnify/ENA primary metagenome ERZ1740062 (study PRJEB43018, sample SAMN04849747) | marine metagenome | isolation source: floating plastic debris | place: Pacific Ocean | collected 2008-09-01 | study: EMG produced TPA metagenomics... | reverse complement strand
AGGCGATCGCTTCAACAACCGCTCCATCGCGCCCGTCACGGATGTGCCATTTGAAAAGATGACGGACTATTATGCCGCCTATCGGGCTTTGAGCGAAATCATCAATGATCCGGATATGGCGGTGAGTTTCCGGCTCGAACCCGGAGAGTGTTTTATCGTCGATAACACGCGCGTTCTGCATGCCCGGAATGCCTATTCAGGCAGCGGATCACGCTGGCTTCAGGGATGCTATCCTGATAAGGATGGCTTGCTGTCAACGATCACGACCCTTGAACAAGAAAATTTGGGAAAAAATGATGCCTAAACCGGATTTTTCACAACTGACCAAAGACAATGTTGTCGACTTTATCGCGGATATTTTTGCGCGGCGCGGCGCGGAGGAATATCTGGGCGAGAACGTAACGATCTCGGAACATATGTTTCAGACGGCGGAGCTGGCGGAGGAAGCCGGCGCGAGTGAAGAACTGATCGTCGCCGCACTGCTGCATGATATCGGGCATTTCACCAACGAGTTTCCCGATAACGCGGCGGAGCTTGGTATCGATAGCCATCATGATCGGGCAGGAGCCGCTGTTCTCGCGCCATTTTTCCCGAAAATCGTCACCGATTGCGTCCGTCATCATGTGTCGGCGAAACGCTATCTCTGTGCGGTTGAGCCTGAATATTTTGCCAAGCTGTCCGATGCTTCGGTCCTGAGCCTGAAATTACAGGGTGGCCCGATGAGCGAGGCGGCGGCAACCAGATTTGCCACGAACGGCGACGTTGATGCGATTGTTCAAGTGCGTAAATGGGATGATGAAGGCAAGGTGCCCGGCAAGAAAACACCGGGCTTTTCCCACTATGCCCCCATGCTGCAACGGGTAGTTGACAGTGCCACGCAAGGGTGAGGATGCGTTTAGGCTGCGGGCTTCATTTGAGTGCGGTCATGCGCCATTTTCATGAAGGCGCTTACCAGATTGCTATTGCTGCGCTCCTTCAGGCAGATCAGCGCCTCATCCATCAGCGGTTCGCACCCTGAAATCGGTATTTTACATAGCCGTTCATCATAACCGAATTCAGCCTCGGATACGATCCCGCTCCCAGCGCCGCTGGCCACAATTTCACGGATGGCTTCCCGGCCCACCGCTTCAATCGAGGGCTTAAGTGTCAGCCCGGCGGAGGCCGCGATCTGTTCAAGTTTTTGACGGGTTTTCGAACCCTTCTCCCGAAGGACGAGAGGTTTGCTGATGAGCTCCTGTAGGGAGATGGATTTCATTCGCCCGGCCGAACTTCGCTTCGAAGCAAAGGCGATGATAGGGGTGGAACTCAGCTTCACCGTGTCGAACTCTCGCGCTTCCGGGATTTCTCCCAAGACCCCAACATCGGCCTCGTAGCTACAAAGCTTTTCGATAATCTCCGACGTGTTGCCAGTACTGACTGAGATAAATACTTCCGGATATTGCTGCCGGAATGGGCCCAAGATTGGGTGAAGATGCTGCACGGAATCAGCAATAATCCGTAGCTTCGCGGATCCCAACGCCCGCGATTCCGACAACAACTCGTGGGCCTGATGTTCCACATCAAACATCCGATGGGTGATTTCCAGAAGCTTTTTGCCAAAATCTGTAAGGACGACCTGCTTTTTCTGCCGATTAAACAACAAAACGTCATACTCGCACTCTAACTTACGTACCTGATCCGATATGGCGGGCTGGGTCAGCGACAGCGCTTCGGCTGCCCGCGAGAACCCGCCTTGGGTCGCGACGAAATGAAAGGCACGTAGTTGAACATACCGCATATTATTTTCCGATCCTGTATATCGATAGTATGGCTCTAACAAAATTAGAAGCTAATAATATAGATTTAAATTATCTGTCAATTGTAAATAACGATTTTACATATATTACGTTGTTCACTAGGTTCTGGATCACCAGAGGCGAAATTTTTGGTTAAGGTTTAAGCGATGAAGATGGATGAGGAAAATCGGACGGCTGCGGCGTTTTCTGCGCCGCATATGGGAGAGCCGTATCTGTTGACCCCCGGCCCGTTGACGACCTCCTATGAAGTCAAGCAGGCGATGCTGAAGGATTGGGGATCATGGGATGGCGACTTCCGGGCGATGACTGCATCGCTTTGCACGAAATTGCTGGCCATTGCCGGTGACGATGGCGCGGAATATGACTGTGTGCCGATGCAGGGAAGCGGGACCTTCGCCGTCGAGGCGATGCTGGGATCGTTCCTTGGACCTAACAGCAAGGCGCTGGTGCTGGTCAATGGAGCTTATGGCAAGCGAATTGCTGAAACCCTGCGCTATCTTGGACGTAGTCATCAGGTTATCGACAAAGGTGACTATATGCCGCCGCGCGGCGTTGAGGTGGCTGCAGCTCTGGCTGGAGATTCCGAAATAACGCATGTCATCTTGGTTCATTGCGAGACAAGTTCTGGCATTCTCAATCCGGTGCGGGAAATTTCTGAAATCGTCGCGGCGGCGGGGCGCAAGCTGCTGATTGATTCAATGAGTGCGTTCGGCGCGCTGCCGCTAGACGTGCGCGACATCAAATATGAGGCCATGATCTCCTCCGCCAATAAATGTATCGAGGGCGTGCCAGGCTTCGGCGTTATCATTGCCCGTAAGTCTGAGCTGGAGGCTGCAAAAGGCAACAGCCATTCCCTCAGCCTCGATGTGCATGCCCAATGGGCTAATTTTAAGAAAACGGGGCAATGGCGCTTCACGCCGCCAACCCATGCAGTCGCTGCCTTCATGAAGGCGCTGGAGATGCATGAGGCCGAAGGCGGGGCGCCAGCCCGGCTTGCGCGATATGAGCGTAACCGAGATGTGATGGTTGCAGGCATGCGCGATCTCGGCTTCGAGACCTTGCTGAAGGATCGGTGGCTGTCGCCGATTATTGTGACTTTCTTTAATCCGGACCATCCGAATTTTGCCTTTCCGCGCTTTTACGATTTGATGAAGGCGCGGGGTTTCATCATTTACCCGGGCAAGCTGACCGTGGTGGATAGTTTCCGGATTGGCTGCATCGGCCGGCTTGACGAGGAGGTGATGCGCAATGTTGTGACGGCAGCGCGCGAATCCCTTGAAGAAATGAATGTCGATAGCGCAAGCCCGCCTGAATCTGCGCTGAAAGAACGCGCCCGTCTGGCGGCCTGAAGTATCTGAACTGGAGTTATAAAAGACGATGAATAATATGTCCCCAAATGGCGTTACTGTGAATGAACGGAGCTATCCCTTTCCGGGGCGGACAGCGGTGGTGATCTGCCTTGATGGATGCGAGCCAGCCTATATCGATGCCGCCATCGACGCCGGTGTAATGCCGACGATGAAACGTATCCGTGAGACGGGGAGCATGCATCTGGCCCATTGTGTGATCCCGAGTTTCACAAACCCGAACAATATGTCGATCGCGACGGGTCAGCCGCCGGCGGTCCATGGCATTTGCGGCAACTTCCTTCTGGATCCGGAAACCGGGGAGGAAGTGATGATGAACGATCCGCGTTTCCTTCGGGTGCCGACAATATTTAAAAGCTTCTATGATGCAGGCAAGCGCATTGCCATTGTCACTGCGAAGGACAAGCTCCGAGCGCTGCTCGGACATGGACTCAAGTTCGATGAGGGGCGAGCGCTTTGTTTCTCGACGGAGAAGTCCGACACCACCACCGTGGCGGAGCATGGCATCGACAATGCGTCAAAAAGCCTCGATATTCCGGTACCGTCCGTCTATTCGGCGGAGCTTTCCGAATATGTCTTTAACGCCGGGGTAAAGTTGATGGCTTCCTTCATGCCGGATCTGATGTATCTGACGACAACGGATTATGTGCAGCATAAGGCCGCGCCGGGAACACCGGATGCCAACGCCTTCTATGAGATGTTTGATTCGTATCTTGGTCAGCTCCATGCTCTCGGCGCTGCAATTGTTGTCACCGCCGATCATGTCATGAAGCCAAAGCATAAAGCCGATGGCACTCCATATGTGATTTATCTGCAGGACCTGCTGGACAAGGAAATAGGAGAGGGCGCAAGCCGGGTAATTTTGCCCATTACCGACCCCTATGTCGTGCATCATGGCGCGCTTGGTGCTTTTGCAACGGCGTATCTTGAGCCGGAGGTTGATCAGGCAGCGGTGATTGCTAAGCTGGAGGCAACCCAAGGGATTGAGCTTGTGCTGGATAAGGCAGCGGCCGCAGAGCGGTTTCAGCTTCCGCCAGACCGGATCGGCGACCTTGTGATTGTGTCGGGTGAGAATCAGGTGCTTGGCACTTCGGCTGACCGGCATGATCTTTCTGGCCTTGAAGTGCCGCTCCGTTCTCACGGGGGGATCAGCGAACAGGTTGTGCCCTTCATCGTAAATGTTGCTATGCCGGATCTTCCCGAAAAACCGACGCTTCGTAATTTCGATGCCTACTACTATGCAACGCGCGCTGCGGCGCTCGTCTCTGCCGAATGAACAAGATGTCAGCCTCAAAATCCGCGCGGTCAGTGATTGTCGAGGCTATGCGCATCGGCGGTCGGAAGGTGACAACCTAGGATGTTGTCGAGGTTTGCTATCCCTATACCAACGAGGTTATCGGGACGGTGCCCGCTGGTAACGCCGAACATGCGCGCGAAGCCTTTGAGATTGCAGCGAAATATCGACCTACGCTTACTCGCTATGAACGCCAGCAGATCCTTTTCAAGGCGGCGGAGCTTATCCGCGAACGGCGGGAACAGCTTGCAAAGGTCATCACGCTGGAGCTAGGCATCTGTCATCAGCATGCCCTCTATGAAACGGGGCGGGCCTATGACGTTTTCACGCTCGCCGGTCAACTGGCTATCCTCGATGACGGGCAGATTTTCTCCTGCGATCTCACGCCCCACGGCAAGGCGCGGAAAATCTACACCAAGCGTGAACCGGTTAATGTGATTTCGGCGATCACGCCTTTCAACCATCCGCTCAACATGGTGTCGCACAAGATTGCGCCTGCCATAGCGACGAATAACTGCGTGGTTTGCAAACCGACGGAACAGACACCGCTGACCGCGATCGCTTTGGCCGATATCCTCTATGAGGCAGGCTTGCCGCCGGAGATGTTTCAGGTTGTGACCGGTTGGCCGCAGGATATTGGCGAAGAGATGATCGTCAATAAACATGCGGATATTGTCACTTTCACCGGCGGTGTGCCGGTCGGCAAGATGATTGCCGAGAAAGCGGGGTATAAACGTCTCGCACTGGAGCTTGGCGGGAATGACCCGCTGATCATTCTCGACGATTTGAGTGATGCGGAACTGATCAAGGCGGCGGAAATAGCGGTTGCGGGCGCGACGGGCAATTCCGGACAGCGCTGTACGGCGATTAAGCGAATCCTTGTGCAAGAAAATGTTGCTGACAAGATCGTTCCGCACATCCTTGAGATCGCTAAGAAAATCAAATTTGGCGATCCAGAGGACCCGGAGACGCAACTCGGCTGCGTTATCCATGAAAAGGCGGCTGAAACATTTGAGAACCGGGTGTTCCTGGCTGAGAAGGAGGGCGCGAAAATTCTCTACCATCCGGGACGGGATGGAGCGCTTCTGCCGCCTATCGTTGTTGATCATGTGGCGCATGACAGCGAACTTGTGTTTGATGAGACTTTCGGCCCCATCATTCCGATTGTCCGAGTGCCCAATGACGATGAGGCTCTGATTAAAATTTCCAACTCGACGCCCTTCGGCCTCTCCGCTGGGGTATGCACCAATCGCCTGGATCGTATTACGCGTTTCATTGACGGGCTTGATGTAGGCACGGTCAATATCTGGGAGCAGCCGGGCTATCGTATTGAAATGTCTCCTTTTGGCGGTATCAAAGATTCAGGAAACGGCGTTAAGGAAGGCGTTCTGGAGGCAATGAAATTCTTCACCAACGTCAAGACCTATTCCTTGCCGTGGCCACAGAACTAGGCCGGAAATTACCGAAGAACGCGCCTATCAGGGTGATGATTTTCTTGCCTTAGTATCGATTAAATTTATATAATCATAAATATAATAGATTTCTTCTATTTGTCACATTACGCCAGTATTGCAGTGAGTATCAATTGATTGTGTTTCAAACTTGGATCTTTGTGGATCTTTGTGGGTATGATCTAATTCAAATCTCAACTAATCTCTTAAAAAAGGGGGAGCGACAAGATGTTACAATTGAAAAAATTGGCTTTGACGGCAATTGCCGGTCTGTTCGTTGCGAACAGCGTTGCGGCAGCCGAGCTGACCGTCTATACCGCTGTTGAAGCAGAAGATCTGAAGCGCTATGCGGAGGAATTCAACAAGGCTCATCCGGATATCAAAATTAACTGGGTACGCGATTCTACCGGTATCATCACGGCAAAACTGCTGGCAGAAAAAAACAACCCGCAGGCAGACGTTATCTGGGGTCTTGCGGCAACTTCTCTGTTGCTGATGAAATCCGAAGGCATGCTGGAGCCGTATGCGCCGAAGGGTGTGGAAAATCTCGACAAGAAGTTCATTGACAAGAGCACTCCGCCAACCTGGACTGGGATGGATGCTTGGGTTGCCTCGGTTTGCTTCAACACTGTCGAGGCTGAAAAGCTCGGCCTGAAGGCACCGAAAACATGGAAAGACCTGACGAAGCCTGAGTATAAAGGCCATGTCATCATGCCGAACCCGAATTCCTCTGGTACCGGTTTCCTTGATGTCTCCAGTTGGCTGCAGATGTTCGGTGAAGAAGGTGGCTGGCAGTATATGGATGCGCTGCATGAGAATATCGCCCGCTACACTCACTCCGGCTCCAAACCTTGTAAACTGGCGGCCGCCGGTGAAATTCCGATCGGTGTTTCTTTCGCGTTCCGCGGCGCAAAATCCAAGGCCGACGGCGCACCGCTTGAAATTATTGTGCCTGAAGAAGGTGTCGGTTGGGATATGGAAGCGACCGCGATCGTTGCCGGAACGGATAATCTCGACGCGGCCAAAACGCTCGTAGACTGGTCCATCACCAAGGAAGCAAACGAGATGTACAACACCGGTTATGCCGTTGTTGCCTATCCGGGCGTTGCCAAGCCGGTCAAATTCTTCCCCGACAATCTGCTGGAGAAGATGATCGACAATGATTTTGAATTTGCCGCAAATAATCGCAAGGCAATTCTGGAAGAGTGGCAGAAACGCTACGATTCGAAATCAGAGGCCAAGAGCTGATCCAAACAACAAAAAAGAAGGCATCGCATTTGCGGTGCCTTTTTTTTATACTGTACGAGTTAGACATATAGGGACGGGGAATCATGCCAACCGAGGCAACGCGTGAATTGGATGCGGATGAAGCTCAGCCTCAGGGGGAGGCCTATCTCAGGATAGACAGCCTGTGGAAGGCATTTGGCGAATTTATTGCGCTGAGAGATATCTCCTTGAGCATTTCGGAAGGAGAATTTGTCTGCTTTCTGGGGCCATCGGGTTGCGGAAAAACGACCCTGCTGCGCGCCATTGCCGGTCTGGACATACAAAGCCGGGGATCAATCGAACAAGCGGGTAAGGATATTTCCAACCTGCCACCAGCGGAACGTGATTTTGGTATTGTTTTCCAGTCCTACGCCCTTTTTCCTAATCTGACAATTGAGAAGAATATCTCCTTCGGCCTTGAGAATGCAGGTCTGTCGAAGGCCGCGATTTCGGCCCGTGTAACAGAATTGCTGGAGCTTGTGGGTCTGCCGGATCAGGGGAAAAAATATCCGGCCCAGCTTTCCGGTGGGCAGCAACAACGCATCGCGCTTGCGCGGGCAATCGCCATGTCGCCGGGACTCTTGCTGCTGGACGAACCTTTGTCGGCTCTTGATGCGAAGGTGCGGGTGCATTTGCGGCATGAGGTGAAGGAATTGCAGCGCAAGCTCGGTATCACGACCATCATGGTGACCCATGATCAGGAAGAGGCCCTCTCCATGGCGGACAGGATCGTGGTGATGAACCATGGTGTGATCGAGCAGATTGGCACGCCGACCGACATTTACCGTGAACCGGCGACACTATTTGTCGCGGATTTCATCGGCGAAATGAACAAGCTCATGGCGATCGCTGGCGGACCCGGGATGGTAACTATTGGTCAGAAGGACTTTAATTCCGGTGGCGGTGACTTCCCGCCCGGAAGTGAGGTTATTGCTGCGGTACGGCCAGAGGATATTATTCCGCATGGGCCGGGTGCCAGATCAGACGGAGCGCCAGATGATATTACAGAACCTGGAAATGCATTTGAAACCACTATCAAGGAGATGGAATTTCTCGGCTCCTTCTGGCGGGCGAGATTAGTGAGTGCCGCTCTTGGTGATGCTGAGCTCATTGCGGATTTCTCCATCAATGCCGTCAGGCGCATGCAGTTATCGGTAAATATGGATATCGTGATTGAAATCCCGAGTAACCGGTTAAAAGTTTTTACACGACCAGCGGGTGAGTAGGGATGAGCGTAACAACGCCTGACAGTCTGCCGAACGAACGACCCGTCAAGCTGAAGCTCGGGCGGGACGATTTGATGATGCGCGGGTTTATTCTCGTCATCGCGCTTTACCTGATTATCACGCTGGCGTTTCCGCTTTATGCGATGCTGTCGAAGGCCTTCTCGACATTTCAGTTTGATCTTTCGCAAATCGAGTTTCAGGTCAGCGACGAGAGTGGAAAGTTCGACGGCACGATCCTGTCCGCTGCCGCGCTCAACGAGCAACTGAACGCTATTCCAGAAGATGAGATGGCGACGAGTAGTGACGGTCGGCTAAGCCTGACACCGCTATTTCCTGATTTTAGTTTCCGAAGTCCGGTTCTTTATAAAATTCGCGGAACGACCGAGGACGTGGTCTACCTTATCGGCTCGGACAGGGTATCTGGAACCGACTGGCGGGAAGTTGATTCCAATACGTTCCGGCGGATAGTTCTCCGCCCGGTCCAGTCGTTCGGGCTCAGCAATTTCACGACATATTTTTCAACACCCTCGCTCTTTCGATCCATTGAGAACTCTCTTTTTATCTCGATCGTCAGTACCATCGTCACCGTTAGTCTCGCCTTTGCCTTCGCCTATGCCCTGAGCCGAAGCTGTATGCGCTTGAAGGGGGTCTTTCGCCTGATTGCCATGGCCCCGATCCTCGTGCCGTCCTTGCTCCCGGGAATCGCTCTTGTTTATCTTTTCGGCATTCAGGGGATGTTGAAAGAGGGCATGATGGGGGAATCCATTTACGGGCCTTATGGCATCGTTCTGGGTTCCATCTTCTTCACTTTCCCGCACGCCTTTATCATCATCACGACGGCGCTCGCCATTTCGGATGCACGGCTTTATGAGGCGGCGGTTTCGCTTCGTGCGAGCCCCTGGAAGACCTTCTGGACAGTCACGATTCCGGGCGCACGATACGGCCTGATCTCGGCGGCTTTTGTTGTGTTTAATCTGGTGATTACCGATTTTGGTCTGCCGAAGGTGATCGGCGGGCAGTATAATATGCTGGCCGTTGACATCTATAAACAGGTGATCGGTCAGCAGAATTTTGAGATGGGCGCGGTGGTCTCCGTCGTCTTGCTGATGCCGGCATTTATTGCCTTTGCCGTTGATCGTCAGGTACAGAAGAAGCAGGTTGCACTTCTCTCCGCCCGTTCGGTTGTATTCGAGCCCAATCCGGACCGGAAATTTGACCGTATTTGCTTTACCTATTGCAGCCTGGTCGCGATTTTCATTGTTGGAATACTCGGCGTTTGCCAGTTTGCGGCGCTGATCAAATTCTGGCCTTATGATCTCTCTCTCAGTCTGAAAAATTACAATTTCGATGTCATGGACGGGGGTGGATGGGAGGCCTATGGCAATTCCATTAAGCTCGGCCTGCTAACGGCATTTTTTGGGACCATTGTGGTATTTATTGGCGCCTATATGGTGGATAAGACCAGAAGCTTTCGCGCTGGCCGAGGCCTTTTCCAGTTTCTCGCGATGCTGCCGATGGCGATCCCGGGGATGGTTCTGGGGCTTGCCTACATCTTCTTTTTCAATGACCCAAACAATCCCCTGAACGCCATTTATGGCACGATGGCGATCCTTGTGATTGTCACCATCACCCATTTCTATACGGTGTCGCATTTGACCGCGGTTACCGCGCTTAAGCAAATGGATGGGGAGTTTGAATCTGTTGCTTCCTCCCTGAAGCAGCCCTTTTATAAGCTGTTCACACGCGTGACTGTGCCCGTCTGTATGCCGGCGATATTGGATATCGCGATATATCTTTTCGTGAATGCGATGACAACTGTCTCGGCGGTCGTGTTCCTTTATTCGACCGACACCGCGCTGGCCTCAATCGCGGTACTGAACATGGATGATGCGGGCGACGTAGCGCCCGCCGCTGCGATGGGAATGATGATTTTCTACACGAATGCCGCCGCCCGCATCATCCATCTTGCCGTCTCGAAGGGCATACTAAAGCGGACGCAAGCGTGGCGACTACGGTAGCAATGTGAGGGGAAAAGTGGGTTGGTGTTGATTTACCTCCCCCCCCAATCAACAATAACCTTATGCAGTGCACGGTACTCGCGGTCTGCCTCCCGGCCGAACACCGGATCGCCCTTATCGCGCATCCGCGTCTCTATCACATCCCAGTCGGCCTGAATGAGGGACTTTGACGCCGCCGGAAAGAAAATAGTCTCCTCTGTATGCATATGTTGCTGCAGAAGTTCCTTATATTCTTGGACGGTTTTGACAAGCTCTTCGCGAAGGATGGGCTCCTCCAGTTTGACGCGCTCAACTTCGCTGGTGAAGCGGGTTATGATACTCGTCAGTTCATCATGCTCATTC
>ERZ1740062.1236-NODE-1236-length-10767-cov-4.153099_pt1 | contig 10767 bp, 12 predicted proteins | sample MGYA00581741_ERZ1740062 | MGnify/ENA primary metagenome ERZ1740062 (study PRJEB43018, sample SAMN04849747) | marine metagenome | isolation source: floating plastic debris | place: Pacific Ocean | collected 2008-09-01 | study: EMG produced TPA metagenomics... | reverse complement strand
TGGGAAAAATTACCGGAGGAATACAAACAAGTCTTCAAGACTGCGGCTTATGAAGCAAATATAGATATGCTTGCTAGGTATGAAGCTTTGAATGGGGAAGCCTTAGCTAAATTGACTCAAGGTGGTACGAAGTTAGTTGCTTACAGCGACGATATTTTAACCGCAGCACAAAAAGCCAGCGTTGAAGAATTGGAAGACAGTGCTAGTAAAGATCCAACTTTTAAAAAAGTTTACGAACAATGGAAAGGTTTTAGAGAGAAGCTTTATAACTGGAATCGCGTTAATGAGTTAAGTTTTGCCAATTTTGTGACTAAGAAATAGATAATTGGGAATTGGGCATGGGGCATAGAAAAGAAATAATTCATAATCTAGGGGCGTTGCATTTTCACAAGTAATAAGTAATGAGTAATAAGTAACACCTCTCCTTTAAAAGTCGAGGATTCAAGCACTCTCTATGAGTTTTATTCGTCTTTAAAAGTAGATGCTTTATATCCATTACTTCTTACTTCTTACTTAAGCCCGAAGGGCTTGGTAACGTCTTTTTTCTACATCAAATTAGATAGATGATTAAGCTTTTCTTTTTTCTAAAACTAATATTGCCGTAATACCAATTGTATAAGCAATTATATCTTTCCAATCGAATGTATTTCCCAAAATAACAGTGGCAATTTTATTCTTTTGCAATCCTAATTTATTTATTAAATCAAAATATTGCAGAACTTCGACAGTACAAGCAAATATAAAAACCGAGAAAGTGGCTATAGATGAATTTATATTCCAAAACGTTCTGAGAAAGCTGTAAATTAAGATTACTACTAAAACATCTCCAATAAAAGGACGTATAAAACTATCATTAATAAAGATGGCTATAAATACCTCAATAATAAATAGTATAACTGTGAAGTAAAAATATTTTTTGTTGAAAGTAAACATTAATTCATGATTTAATTAATAAAATCTAAAAGTTGAAATTCTTGACGAATATCTAACAGCGAACGATTCAGCAAAGACTCAAATTCCAAAAATGGAACTCTATTTTTACGATTACGAGTTTTAAACCAGATAAGAATCAATCCTGGAAGCAGTCGCGGCAAAATGATAAGAATTGATGAATTCAACCAAATGACTCCTTGACGTTTGATTATATCATCGTACATTACATCAACAGCGGGATTTTGTCGCATTTTCAGATATTCTTGAAACGTACATTCGCTAGTCCACCAAAATAAAAATAACAGTTTCAATTCGTCGTACATATCCGTTGTACAACCATATATAATATGTCCTACATCATGAGCTAACAGGATTTTAGCGAAATCAGATGGCTGCGTACTAGGGTTTGTTAAATCGGAATTAACTACATAATACTCCTCTAAACCTTGTTGAACTGTCTTGGTACTATTTTTATCGGTATAATTGGGACGTTTTTTCATTATTCCATGTTTACGATACGACACCGTTTCGTAAATTATAGTAATATTTATGAGTAAAGACAACAAAAAGCCACAAGGAAGACCTAGAAGTATTGCTGCACATCAAGCTATATTGAAAGCAGCCTTAGAATTGCTTGCAGAAATCGGATACGAACGGATGAGCATTGAGGCGATCGCCAATCGTGGTAAGGTTGGTAAAACTACTATTTACCGGCGTTATAGCAGTAAAGAAGAATTAGTCGCTGATGCAATTGAGAGTATTAGGGAAGAAGTTGTAATTCCAGATACGGGTAATTTTTGGGGAGATATCGATGCTTTAATTGAAAATGCCGCAGGTATCACTTTCAACCCTTTAGGAAGACAAGCTGTAACGATGATTATCAGCAGTGCATCTAGCAATTCAGAATTCGCTCAAATTTATTCTACAAAATATTTGCAGCCGAGAAGAGAAGCTTTTACAGTTGTAATTGAAAGAGCGAAATCAAGAAAGGAAGTTAGAGTCGATTTAGATGCTAATTTCGTATTTGATGTGATGAGTGGAATGATGCTTTATGGATTAATATTTCCACCCATAAGCGAATCTTGGGAAGAATATGTTCGTCATGCAGTGGAAGCAATTATCAATTAACAATTATCAGTTAATCGCGGTAAAATATATTATGATTTCTAGTATATAGAATGAGGAATTATTAATGCCAAAAGTCACCGCTCAAGGAAAAACTTTTACATGTGAATCTGGTAGTAATCTACGTAAAGTATTACTAAAAAATGGGATTGAACTCTATAATGGCAATTCAAAAATTATTAACTGTAGAGGTATTGGCTCTTGCGGTACTTGTGCTGTTGCGGTAGAAGGGGAAGTTTCCGAACTTAATTGGAAGGAAAAAACAAGACTGGGGCTTCCCCCTCATTCTCCTACTAACAATCGCCGTCTAGCTTGTCAAACTAAAGTTTTAGGAGATGTCCGCATTACCAAGTATGATGGTTTCTGGGGACAAGGTTCTCAAGTTGCATGGAATCGGGAAACCCCAGAATAAATCATGTTGCAAAATTATTGCTAATTCATCAAAGGAATTACATCTGCTAAACTAGGCAGCACAAATAAACCATTTTGTTTAATATAACCTTCGGCTGATTCTTGATTGGGAATCATAATACCCATACAACCGGCTGCAATAGCCGCTCTCATCCCATTATTAGAATCTTCAAAAACTATGCTTTGATTGGGTTGACTATTGATTTTACTCGCAGCTAAAAGATAGATTTCTGGATCTGGTTTTCCCTTGGTAATATCATCGGAAGTACAAATAGCATTAAATGCTTCTAAATAACGAGTGTTTTTAAAATGAGCTTCTACTTTCTTTCGGTTAGAACTAGTTGCTAATGCTATGGGAACTTGATGTTTTTCTAAATGAGCAAATAAAGCTTCAAATCCGTCTCTAAATGGTATCCCTTCAGTTGCCAAAACTTCTTGATATCTTCTGCTCCAAATCTCCTCAAACTCTTCAACTGGGAAGTCTTCTCCAAATGTCTGTTTCAACAGTAGATTGCAGTCTGCATGAGGTATTCCTAACATCCGATTATACAATTCATCCCTGAGAGTATAACCATTATCCGAAGCTGCTTCTTGATAAGCCCGTTTATATACAACACCGTTATCAAGTATCAACCCATCCATGTCAAAGATGACACCTTGAACATATTTATCCTGAATTTTCATGATTTATGTCGATTAAATTTAGAAAGGTAATGGTAAGCTGCGAGCGCAATCGTTAAGTTTGACTAAAACCAAAGTACACAAGGAACCGCAGGGAGCATCCCAATGCAGGCAAAAAGCCCGCAGGCTGTAAGCCAGGGGCTACATCTACTAAGCCCACCTACGTGGGCTAGGAGAATTCTAAGCTCATACAGATGAGCTTTGCTTGTGTAGCCGCACCCTTCCAGAGTATCGGGTAAAATGTTTAATCAAAATTAGGATGCTCCCGAACCTAATCGCAAAATACTGCTTGAATTATGGCTCCTTGTTTTTAATTGAAGTCATCTGAAAACGACTCAATCAACTAGCAAAATCTTCTTTTTAATCGAATTATTCGATTATTAGCCTTAACTTAAATTCTGAGTGGCTTTTCAGCTTACACCCGTGAACAATTGCTAAACCCATCGGTAAATTAATTAGGACTTATTTTGTCCCATCGACATAAGCTAGAGCAATCAAGGTATGCCCTACTCCTAATCCTGGTTGAAAGGTGGATTCCAACTCATACAAGTAATTAGCTAAGGTTGGTTCGACAACATGAGCGCGGAAACTTTTATCCTGTTTATTGTCTTTAAACTGGGATAATTCTTCTCTGAATCCTGCTAATGATTCTGGTAATTCAATTGTTTCTGAAATTTCTAACTCTTCTGAGCAAAATTCAGCCGCTTCTTTAATTAACTGATTCCACATTCGAGAGAATGTACCAAAAAACTCAGTAACCTCAGATGGTGCAGTTTCTGAAGGTGGTGTCAAAATCAGTTCTTGAAAATCCGTAGTTTCCTCGGAATTGTAAAGGGAATTAATTAGATGTCGATAAGGTGGGATATTGGGATTATACTCCAACGTCGATGTATGACGACCAGCCATAATAGAGCGATCGCAAAATTCTATTTTTTGAATTTGACAATTTTCTTTTTGTGCTGCTTCTTCGATAATCTGCTGTATGTCTGGAGCATAATAGCAAGTCATCATCATGGGTTTTTGCTCTTTGCCATCTGCAACAAAGCTCATGCGATATTCCCAGCGACTCTCCTGCCATTTTGTTACCCATTCGATTGAGTAACGACCCAATACATCCACTACTATCAGAGATTTAGTCTTATTTTGTTTAATTCTCTGACAAATCTGCTCTAAACTCCCTCTAGCTTCTGCTTGGGTTAAATGAGAATAGGGTACGCCACAGGATAAATAAATTTCGCTTGGTTGTTCGGGTATTTCATACCTAAAGTCATTGACTTGGAATTTAACGTTAGGCGAACTTTCCCATTGTTCGGAGGCTACATTCACCATATCTTGACTATTGTCTAGACCAAGATAAGATACCTGTTTATCTGCCAAATTGATACTCTCTAGAGCATTTTGTACCAAGATAAAACCTTCTCCTAGACCACATCCAAAATCCATAATTCTTAGTGATTTTGGTGAATATGTCTCTTCTAGGTGCTTGATTGCGTTACCAATTACAGAAATTGAAAATTTTTCCTCCCATTGAGTTTTTACACTATCCTTTCTGTTTGGAGATAGATAGTGATTTACTGCTTTCTTGTACTGTTCTTGGTTTTCAATATACACAGAATTAGACATGAATATATATCTGGTGTCTACAAGTATATATCTTATCATGAAGCAGGTACTCGTTTTTCGTCATGGCATTAATAGCCTTAAATGTATTGTTTTTCTGATATTTAATTCCAATTGTTTCTCCATAACAAAAGCTTTAGTTGAGGAATACAATTATCATAGTAGTACATAAATATTAATGCGTCGGCTATATATAAATCAATTTTCACCGTCTGGGATTAGTCAATAGTTAATCGATATTTCTCCTGAAAAGGGAAAATGTGTTTGCTTAATTTTTTCACACTCATTAGGCGCTAATCACTAATATCATCTGCGGTTAAATTGAACATAAATATTTTTGTCAACTTGATATAGTTCTAAGTGCATATTCTGAGGTGTATCAGCTAAAAAGTTAATAATATAACAATACACGCCTGTGACTAGTGGTTTGTTCCACATTTGTCACTGTTGCTGATTGTTGGGAAGATGTTAACACCCCGAGAGGGGTGTTTTTTCTTATTTTTTTGAATATTTATTTTACAGAATAGAAAAATCTCTCTGCTTATAAAAACAAGGATTTTCATAAATGAAATTATTGAATATTAAGTTAGCTGCGGTTGTTTCTTTTTTCAGAATTTCTACGATAAATTTAGTTTTTTCTCAACCTGCCATTTCAGCAGTTTCATGCGAAGCGGGTACTATTAATCGTCATAAGAATGGTTCTTTGACATCTTGTATCTTAGCTAAAAACACTAAAGTTAGAATCAGCAATAATCGCATAGGTAATTCTATTTTTCCTTGTCAGGCGAAAAAGTATATAAGTTTTTCACAAAAGTCATAATTTCAAAGTTGTACGCTTTCTGAAACTATCAAAATCAGGCAAAGGTAATTCCGTAGAAAATTGTGCAAAAGATGATACGGTATTGGTTTCCACTTTAAGTGATGATAAAAATCTATCCATAGAGTGTCGGCGTTAGACGAAGATGGGATAGCTTTTGCCTATGATGCCATTGAAAAACAGCTTTCATAAGACGGCAAATTGACCGGTAAAATAAATTTATCGATCAAAAAATGAACCATCAGGCAGTCAACCATTATGTTCTCAACAGATGATTTTGCGCGGTACACTCAATGGTCAGGAATTGCCACGTTGATATTTGCTTTTATTACAATCGTGGGTTTCATCTTTAAGTGGGGTATCCGGTTTAGATTGGCAGGTGCCACTGGATTTATGCTTGTACTAACAGGAGGGTTATTTCCTCTTTCCCTCACCCCTTTAACCCGTGCGGTTATTCCCGGTGCTGTTCGTTATACATTAGTTTTTGATAATGGTTCATCCCAAGCTGTAATTGCCACACCACCCCAAATTACTTCTTCAGAATTAGACGCTACTTTACGGCAAGCTGCTAGCGATTTATTTTCCTACGGTAGGTTAGGCTCCCCAGAAAACGACCAATTGATTATTCGCGCTCGTACCATATTACATCCAGAACCCGGACTTTCTACACCCTTGTATTTAGGGCAAATTAGCCGCTCCCTTTCAAGTCGCGAAGATGATGCAATGCACATTGATATTTACGAAAATAATCTAGCTAAATTACCAGCATCTGAGGGCAGTACTTAAGAATTGGGAATTATACAGTTTCGCCTAAATGGTGATGTATATTAATCCCGACGAGACGTTGCAATGCAACGTCTTTCTATGTATATACAAATTAGACCCTTAGTAGCTTGCTTTTGACTTCCCCTCCTGGGGCACTCACCACTGACTTATTAGTCACTCCTCATAAAAAAATATTTCATACCACCAAGAATCTAAATAGTAATAATCTTTTTCCAATGCCCCATGCCCAACTTACAATTCGGATTCTGCTCTATGATTGCCAACTGTTTAACGACGGATTTGGCTTAGAGCATCCCAAGTATTTTGATCGATGATTCCTGTGATTGGTAATTTTTTGCGACGTTGAAAACTTTTTACCGCCGATTCTGTAATTGAACCGAAATCACCATCTACGTATCCGATATAATCCGAATTTGATTTTAAGATACGCTGTGCTTCCATCACCATCTTGCCTTGGCTGCCTTTTTTCAATTCTGCCGTCGTTGGGGGTTCGTTTGTATTCATTGGTTGTCGATGATTATCGTTTATAGCCCTCTTTTCTGATTGAAAAACCCTTTGCTCGAAGGTTTTAACCTCACCATCGTTTTCTGATTGTTGAAATTTATTTTCTTTAGACTCCATATAATTCCCCTAATAATTCAAGAGGTTGATTCGCCTTTTAACCTTTTATCGTTGGAACTCAGCCATATTATTCTTTTATTTACAAGTGTTTACACTCAGCACCTTTTGGTAGCTGCTATCACTTGTAGTTTTTCTATCTCTATGTTACAGGACGAATGATTGTTATTTTTGTTTATAGTTATTTAATTATCAATGCTACCTGCCGATCTAGGCATTTCCCGTTGTAGAATGTCATTGTTCTGATATACAAGCATCATCTTTGTAAGTTTGTATTTAGCGCTACAATTATTATTATTTTTCGTTAAAGTATTGATATTGTTTGATTATTACTTGAGAGCTAATCAAACTAAACCAGACCTACTCAAAAGTAGAAAATTGGGTCTTGGTGTGTCTAAGTGGTAATTTAATATTTAATAATTTATATGTTTCATCAATCAAATAAAGCTTTGTCTGCTCAAACATCCAACTCTTTATTAACTCTGGCAGTAGCCCCAGCCAGAGTAATTCGTGGCAACAACATTCTCAACCAAGCAGTAGATGCCATCTCTCGTTTGGGAAATCGTCCCTTGGTTGTAGGTGGCGATCGCACTTTAGATATTGCCCAAAGTTATATGCAACAGTTGCTCGAATCGGAGGAGTTTGATTTTATGCAAACTTCTTATTCTCCCGATTGCAGTGAAAGTAGTTTAGAGGTTTTACGAAATAAAGCGCAAACCCACGAAGCTGATGTAATTATCGGTGTTGGTGGTGGAAAAGCTTTGGATACGGCGAAACTAATAGCCCATCAACTGCAAATACCGGTAGTTACGATTCCCACTTCGGCGGCGACTTGTGCGGCTTGGACTGCTCTTTCCAACGTGTATTCTGATGAAGGAGCATTTTTGTATGATGTGGCTTTGGATAAATGTCCTGAGTTATTGATATTAGATTATGATTTAATTCAAACCGCACCGCAAAATACTTTAGTTGCCGGAATTGGCGATGCGATCGCCAAATGGTATGAAGCATCGGTAAGTAGCGGACATTCAGAACAAACTTTAATTATTGCAGCAGTTCAACAAGCCCGAGTTTTACGCGATATTTTATTGCAAAAGTCGCTTGGGGCGCTACAATCTCCTGGAAGCGAGACTTGGCGAGAAGTTGTAGACGCGACGGTGTTGCTTGCTGGAGTAATTGGTGGAATTGGCGGCGCACAATGTCGTACCGTTGCCGCTCATGCAGTACATAATGGTTTAACTCATGTTTGCGGACGCGGCAGCATTCATGGGGAAAAAGTAGCTTACGGTATTTTGGTGCAATTGCGTTTAGAAGAAATGCTCCAAGGAAGTCAATTAGCTGCTGCTGCCAGACAACAATTGTTGAAATTCTACGCAGAAATAGGATTACCTCAAAAACTGGATGATTTGGGTTTGGGTAATATAACTTTGAAACAATTGCAAAAAGCAGCAGAATTTGCTTTGCAACCCAACTCCGATATTCACAGATTACCGTTTAAAGTTGCTCTCGAACAATTGATGGCGGCAATGATTTCTACAACAGCACCGATAGAAACAAATCGGATTTCCAACGATGTAACTTCTGGAATGAATCAAAGTAAAAAGTTTTCTGGATCGAAAAGTAAAAAGAAAGCATAAAATTGATTGCGGTGTTGATTTCTTGGTAATCTAACTATTTAGTAGTAAAAACTGAAAATGAATTTAGACTGGATAATCCCAGCCCAACGAATACAAAAGCTACCCGCCTATCCATTTGCTCGTTTGGATGAATTAAAAACAAAAGCGCGGGAGCAAGGTCTGGATTTGCTAGATTTGGGCATGGGAAACCCCGATGGTGCGACACCCGCAGCTGTAATTGATGCAGCGATACAAGCGTTAAAAAATCCCGACAATCACGGTTATCCTCCTTTTGAAGGAACCGCTAATTTCCGCAATGCAATTACTACTTGGTATCATCGCCGTTATGGAGTGAATTTAGATCCCGATAGCGAGGCTTTGCCATTATTAGGTTCCAAGGAAGGATTGGGACACTTAGCATTAGCTTATGTAAATCCCGGTGATGTCGTTTTAGTACCTTCTCCATCTTATCCCGTTCATTTTAGAGGTCCGGTGATTGCTGGTGGTGAAATTCATAGTTTAATTTTGAAACCGGAAAATGATTGGTTGATTGACTTGACGGCAATACCCGATGCCATCGCCAAACGAGCAAAAATACTTTATTTTAATTATCCCAACAACCCCACTGCTGCTACAGCACCCCGCGAATTTTTTGAAGAAATAGTTGCTTTTGCCCGAAAGTACGAAATTCTCCTAGTACACGATTTGTGTTATGCCGAATTAGCATTCGATGGCTATCAACCCACAAGTTTGTTAGAAATTCCCGGTGCTAAGGATATTGGAGTGGAATTCCATACCATGTCTAAAACCTACAATATGGCTGGTTGGCGCGTTGGTTTTGTAGTAGGCAACCGCCATGTCATTCAAGGTTTACGAACTTTGAAAACAAATTTGGATTATGGTATTTTTTCAGCATTGCAAGCAGCAGCCCAAACTGCTCTAGAATTACCCGATAGTTATTTACAAGAAGTGCAACAGCGCTACTCAAGCCGCCGCGATTTCCTCATCCAAGGTTTAACGGATTTGGGTTGGCATCTTTCTAAAACCAAAGCCACAATGTATTTGTGGGTTCCTTCTCCTTCAGGGATGAATTCCACCGATTTTGCTTTACAGTTATTACAGCAAACGGGTGTAGTTGTTACTCCTGGTAACGCTTTTGGTACTGGAGGTGAAAATTATGTCCGCATCAGTTTGATTGCGGATACTCAACGCCTTGGCGAAGCTTTAAATAGATTTAGGCAAGCAGGTATTCACTATCACTCCGAACCTGCCATTTCTAGTTCAAAATAGATATAGTTGATTCTGTATTCAACATTATAAATTGATGCAATCTACTCCTACTACTGTTCCAGATATTATTATTTCCGGCTTTCATGCCTTATCCGAACCTTTACGAGTTAAAGTATTACAAATACTACGAACTCGTGAAATCTGTGTTTGCGATTTATGCGATATTTTAAATGTCAGCCAATCTAAATTATCTTTTCATCTTAAAAATCTGAAAGAAGCGAATTTAGTTTGCGCTCGTCAAGAAGGGCGGTGGATTTACTACAGCCTAAACCAATCTCAATTTGCATTACTACAGGAGCATTTAGCAGAATACCGCAAATACAGTACAATACTACCAGCACGTTCTTGTGAAGACTCTGCATAGCTTTTAAAGAATACCAAGAATCGAAAACAAGGAAGAAACAAAAATTTTTTTCTTCCCAGGAGTTGCAGTAGGGTATTTTTTACTCTCTTATTCGTTAGCTAATAATTATCCTTTTGGTCGCATCCTTCTGTAAAGATTTGATAAATATCTATGTACTTAATAGCTTGACATATCAAGTTTTATTGAAATAACCTGTTTATGTGAAGTGTGTTTTTTTGTTTGAGGCGCTAACATGCCAGTAAAGGGTATGGATTCCAGTGTAAAGCATCCGCGTTTACAGTTATTATTGGGTAGCCTTGCTAAAAGAGAAGCTGTAGCAGAAGGTATCGGTACATTTGCCTTAGTATTTGCAGGTACCGGAGCGGTAATGGTAAACGCGATGAGTGGAGGTGCCATAACCCACTTAGGTGTGAGTTTTGTCTTTGGTGCCGTTGTTGCAGCGATGATTTATTGTTTGGGACATATTAGTGGCGCACACTTAAATCCGGCGGTAACGTTAGCATTTT
>ERZ1740062.1235-NODE-1235-length-10776-cov-7.496409_pt1 | contig 10776 bp, 11 predicted proteins | sample MGYA00581741_ERZ1740062 | MGnify/ENA primary metagenome ERZ1740062 (study PRJEB43018, sample SAMN04849747) | marine metagenome | isolation source: floating plastic debris | place: Pacific Ocean | collected 2008-09-01 | study: EMG produced TPA metagenomics... | reverse complement strand
GATCAAGACCAACGCATGTCCGGCACCTCTGACCGGCGATTTCTTCCGCGCTCCGAGCCCGGGCGACGTTCGGAGGACGTAAAGACCAAGGATATCCTGCCGGACCTTGATGTCGAAGATGCTGTGCCGCGGTCGACGCCGGTATCTTATCTGTTCATTCTCTTCGCCACGCTGATGATCGGTGTGGTTGGTGTTCGGTCGCTCAACTCCTACTTCGCGCCGTTGCTCTACGATGATCGTCATGTCTGGGCAGTTGGGGAGACGCTGAGCGAGGGTCGCAGCTATCTCACATATGACCTGAACATCGAAACACGCGGCCTGCGTCGCGAGAGCATTCGCAACCTGCCAACGCGCCCGGAATTTGTTGTCATGGGAGCAAGCCATTGGCAGGAAGCGCACGGTGCAATTGCCCCCGGAGTCGACTTCTACAACGCACATGTTCACCGCGACTACTACGAGGATATCGTGGCAGTCGCGAGTTGGTTCTACCAATTCGACAAGATGCCAGAGAAGCTGATGATCTCGATTCGGGACAATCAGTTTGCACCGGTCGAAGATCGAACGGATTTTCTGTGGGTTCCGATCCTTCCGGATTATCGCCAAGCAGCGCCGATCTTCGGTCTGGAAGCGCATCAAGCGTATGCCAACGGCCTGACCCCACGTATGCGGCAGGCCGTCTCACTGCCGCTTCTTTGGGACAACGTTGAGCGTTTCTTGAATTCGCCGGTGCTACCGCAGGTGTCATCTGACTTCCGGCACGATACTCTGGACGTTTTGTTGCCTGATGGCGGGATTTACTGGTCTGAAAGGCATCGGCGCTTATTCACGGACGAGCGGACATATCGTGAGTCCGTTGCCCTTGCCGAGGCAAAGATCGCATCTCCACCAACAATTGATCCGGCGGGGCTCGAGGCCTTGGATCGGGTGCTCGCCTTCATGATCGATCACGGCGTTGAAGTATCTCTCACGCATCCTCCCTTCAACCCAATCGTCTGGGATCATGTGGAAGGAACCCGGTATATCTCAGCGTTAAAGCGGATCGAGGACGCAGTGCAGTCGATCGCGGATGCACACGGGATACCTGTGGTCGGGAGCTTCAATCCCTACGATGTCGGGTGCACTAACGACATGTACATTGACGGTGAACACTCAAGTCCGTTGTGCCTGGCCGAGATAATCGCTGAAGCACTGCACCCAGAGGTGCCTCGACTGGCGAGCATCGAGACGGGAGCAACCAAATGATTTTCAACTCGCTTTCGTTCATCCTGCTGTTCTTACCGCTGTGTTATGCGGGGTTCATCCTGACCCATCGTGGCTTGGGTTGGCCTGGCGCCTATGCGTTCCTGGTTGTCACGTCGATCATATTCTACGCGCAGTTCAATGTGCTTCTGGCATTGGTTTTGGTGGGCTCGATCACGTTCAATTTCTTGGTCGGGCAAACCATTCAGAAGTTATCTGACCGATCTACTGCACGCTTGTTGATGCTTGGTGCTATTACAGTCAATTTGGTGGCTCTCGGGTACTTCAAGTACGTTAACTTCTTTATCGACATCACCAATTCCGTGTCTGGTGGCGGCTTCTCGCATCTCGATATTCTGGTTCCGGTCGGGGTGTCGTTCTTCACATTCACTCAGATCGGTTACTTGATCGAGGCATCGGCCGGGCGTGCTCGCAAGGTCAACTTTGTAAAGTACGCTCTCTTTGCAGGTTTCTTCCCGTGCGTCACGGCAGGTCCATTGCTGCTTCAACGCGAAATGTTCGACCAGATGGACAAGCGAACGGATTCAGCGTTCAATCCAGCGCGTGTGTCGATTGCGTTGACGATGTTTGGTATCGGACTTGCAAAAAAGGTTCTGATCGCAGACTCGATCGCACCGTTTTCGAACACTGTCTTTGACGGAGTGGCCGCAGGGCAAGCAGTCGCCATGACAGAGGCATGGATCGGTAGCCTTTGCTACACGCTGCAACTTTACTTCGACTTTTCTGGTTACTCGGACATGGCAATCGGGATTGCATTCCTGTTCGGCTTTAAGTTGCCTCTGAACTTCAATTCGCCATTCAAGGCAACGAGCATCTCCGAGTTTTGGAGCCGTTGGCACATGACGATGACGCGGTTCTTCACCACGTTCATCTACACCCATTTCGCCATGACGAATGCAAGGCGCGCGCAAGAACACGACTACGGACGTGTGAGAAAATGGTTGGCTGCGGGGGCCGCTCCTGTCTTCTACACCTTTGTCATTGCAGGTATCTGGCACGGTGCCGGCTGGACGTTTGTGGTGTACGGGCTGATCCACGGAACAGCATTGGCCATCAACCACGGATGGCGTGAATTTGGTTTTCCGAAGGTTCCATCAGCGTTGGGATGGTTCCTCACAATGCTGGTTGTCGTCATGGGCCTCGTCGTGTTCAGAGCGCAGGATCTGGGGACTGCGGGGACAATCCTGGCGGCGATGTGGGGATTGACGAAGATCTTTATGGAGATGCAGGCGTCGGTTTGGATCTCGATCGACGTCTATCCGGCAGTCTTGGCAATCCTTGTTGGCACCGTCATCGTTCTTACGATGCCAAATTCGCAAGAGATCCTTCGTGGACAATGGATGAGTTGCGATAAGATGCCAGAGAATATCCGGACATCCAAGAGTTGGTTGAGTTGGTCACCGACTGCAGCTTGGGCTGCTGGTGTTGGACTGCTGATCGTAATTGCCGCGACGTCACTCAACGATACGTCTGGGTTCTTGTACTACGATTTTTAAGTGATGTTCCGCGTCGCTGCGATTGTGCGTGAGAGGTAGAAAATGAATATGGTCCCAAACGCGGGCGCGACAGTCGAGCTTGTTTTGCCGCGCGAAATCTCCGATGAAACCGCTGGAGATATAGAAAAAGAATCTGTCTATGTCTCACCAGAGATTGAGCGGATCGTCGTCAATTCTGATCGCACGCACGCTACCGTGCTGTTGCGATCCTCGGACGCGACGGACGAGGCCATCGACAAGGCGACACGTTATCTCGAAGTCATGGCGAAGCACCTGAGCGGTTTTGACGTGAAGGTTCTCTTCAAAACTGAAAGACAGGATCAAGGGGCGTACATTCAGAATGCGCACCAGGGCCTGGTCGATCGAGGATGGGTCCATGACTATGGAAAAGGCCAAGTTGCCTACACCGGCCCAGTGCTCAGCCTTGCTCGGTTTGTAAATGACGAGGCAGCCAAGCTCTATGCGCAAGTCTTTGCGACCGAGGATGCGCACTTTCCCGCCTTCATTGATCACGAGACCTTGCACAAGTGTGGGTATATCGAGTCTCATCCGAATGCTGTCAGCCATGTCGCGAGCATGGTCGAGGACTTCGACAAGCTGGAGGCTTACCGGCTGGCAAACTCTTGTGGTGCCGGTCCGGCGATGCCGCCGGAAACGGATATTCATCACGCCGGCATGTGCCTGAATCCAGCTGCCTGTCTTCCAGCATATCCGACGCTCGAGGGCAGAAAGATCGGTCCCGAGGGGCACATCATAAGTTGGCTTGGGCGGGTCTTCCGTTACGAATCCAGAAACATCTCTGGGCTAGACCGGCTCTATGAATTCAACGTACGCGAGATTGTGTTTGTCGGATCCGAGGATTTCGTCGCGGAGCGGCGTGAACGCGCGCTGCCTCTCATCAAGACCCTCGCGGAAACGCTGGATCTGGACATGAACTTGGAGAGTGCGACAGATCCGTTCTTTGCAACCGTCTCTGCTGCAAAGAAGTTCTTCCAGCAGGCGCATGATGTGAAGAACGAGATCCTGTTGTCGTCCTTGAAGCCGGATGGTTCGTCAAAGGTGATGGCAGGTGGTTCGGTGAACATGCACGGAACATTCTTCGGAGAACGGTTCAACATCACCACCGAGGATGGGAAGCCGGCACATACAGGGTGCATCGGTCTGGGCGTCGAGCGTTGGGTGATATCAGCGTTCACCCAACACGGTTTTGATCCAAGCCGCTGGCCGCAGCGCGTGCGCGACGCAATTTTCCCGGTTTGAACTGCGCACAAGAACCAAAGTGAGAATGGAGTTTCGAGAATGAAGCTGGAGAAAATCGTCGCGCAGGTCCTTGCGGTGGATGAGACGGAATTAGACAACGAGTCCAATGCTTTGAATACCCGCAATTGGGATAGTCTCAGGCATATCGAGCTGCTGCTCGCAGTCGAAACCGCATATGAAGTGCGATTCTCGATGGCGGAGATCACGAGCATGCAAAAGCTTGGTGATATGAAAGATCTTCTCTCGGCGAAGGGTGCCGACAGCTGAATTTCCGAGCGTTATAGGGATCTCTGCACTGCGCGGAGATCTCGAAACGTCGACCTACCGCTATACCATGCTCCATCACAGCGCCTCTCAAGGCTCGCAAAAGAGTATGTGCACCGGCCCTCGGTTCCTACCTCAAACGTCGAATTGAGCGAAAACGGGAGCGTGATCGGACGGCTTGTCGTGTCCACGCCAGTTCCTGCCAATGCGGCTCGATCCTTCAACATGAACGACACCGCCTCGGTACCATATGTGATCGAGCCTGCGTCCCTTGTCGGCAGCCGCCCAATCGCGTGCACGGTATGACCACCAGGAATAGAGCTTCTCTGGCTCGGGAATGTCGATACGCGTGACATCGGTCCACGCGCCTGCGGCCATGAGCGCAGCCATTGCATCGGTTTCGACCGGCGTGTGGCTGACAACCTTGAGAAGTTGTTTGTGTGACCAGACGTCAGTCTCGAGCGGAGCAATGTTCAAATCGCCGACTAGAATATGCTGCCCATCGAGTTCGCGGGACCAATCGGTCATCTCGGCGACAAAATCCAACTTGTGTCCGAACTTCTCGTTCTTGTCCCGATCGGGGATGTCTCCTCCAGCCGGCACATAGAAGTTATGCAGCACGGTTCCGTCTTGCAGGCGCACCGCGCAGTGGCGCGCGTCCTCCCGACCGCACCAATCAATGTGATCAACCGGGTCGCAACCGACACGACTGAAGATGGCGACCCCATTGTAACCCTTGAACCCCCGCGCAGTGACCAGACGGTAGCCGCGTGCTTCAAATGCTTCGGTCGGAATCTTCTCAACCGGCGACTTGGTCTCTTGAAGACACAGTAGATCCGGGCATTCCTCTGCCATCAGCGTTTCGACCAGTTCGGCGCGCAGTCGTACAGAATTGATGTTCCAAGTGGCGATCGTCAGCGGCATTGGGGTCTCCATTGGGAAGGCGCGCACCTTGGACCTGATCGCGCATCCGTCGCAAGCCCGAACGTGACGCAAATTCACAACCGGGTGCTTGGACCTTTCACAGCTACGGGATCAACGCTATGTTCCGGCAATGATCACACTTGATATCATCTCAGACCCAATCTGCCCCTGGTGCTACATCGGCAAGGCCAACCTGGACGAGGCGATTGCCCGAACAGGCCAGAATCCGTTCGACATCAACTGGCGGATCTTCCAGCTCAATCCAGACATGCCACCTGCTGGCGCTGATCGGCGAGAATACCTCGAGACGAAATTTGGCGGGCCTGACCGTGCGAAAGAAATCTACGGCCGGATCCGGGGCGCCGCCGAAGAAGCGGGTCTTGCCGTCAACTTCGACTTGATCGCACGAACGCCAAACACGATGGACGCGCACCGCCTGATCCGTTGGTCCAAGACAACGGGCATGCAGACGGCCTTGGTGCAGCAACTCTTCATACGATACTTCGAGAAGGGCGAGGATATTTCGGACCACGCCATCCTGCTCGATGCGGCCGAGGCAATCGGTATGGAACGAACCGTCGTTCAGCGTTTGCTCGAAGGTGACGCAGACCGTGATTTGCTGCAAGAAGAGGATGTGACCGCGCGCGAGATGGGCGTCGGCGGCGTACCTTGCTTCATCGTTGGCGGAAAATATGTGGTGCAGGGCGCCCAACCGCCTGAAACTTGGGTGCGCGTGATCGAGGAACTTGCCGCGTCACAATCCAACGAGGCGCAGGAACAGGCAAAGGCAGATTAGGTGACGCCATGAACATGCTGATCTCGGAATTGCAGATGCTGGCTGGCGACTGGCGGTCCTGGATTGTCGTCGCGCTCATGGCGCTCATCGCCGTGCATTCCATCGTCTACTTTTTCATGTGCCCTTATGTGAACGGACGGGCGACTATCTCGGATACAGCGGTTTCAGAGGCACGCGGCACTCAGTTCAAGCACGGAATTCGCCTTGGCATCATGATGGTGGCCGGGATCGTTCTGACGCTTGCCGGATTGTTCATGATTGCAGAGGGCGTCAAGCCAGCCTTTGCTTTGGCCGCCATGGTCGCCGGCATGGTTATCACGCAGACCGAGCCGACCCGTTCGATGATCCGTGAGAACACGCAGCGCGTTGTAGCATTGCGTGATGCAGAGCCATTGGTGCGGGAGGCGGCTCAGAACCGCCTACGCGGCACGCACCGTGAACTTGTTATGACCAATGTCGCGCTTTTGGCGGCCTTGGTCGTCGGCATTGCGGTCTTCGGATAAAGCGTCGGACTGAGGCGTCCGGGACTCACGCTGCTTGCAGGGTCTCACGCCCGTGCGGCGCCATGAAATCGACGATGGGTCCCGCTGGAAGTATCCTATGGGGATTAATCGTCTCGTGGCTCCGATGGTAGTGGTGTCGAATGTGATCCATGTTCACCGTCTCCGCCACACCCGGCCACTGGTAGAGTTCGCGGGTGTATGCCCAGAGTGCCGGATAATCCACGATCCGACGAATGTTGCATTTGAAGTGCCCGACATAGACGGCGTCGAACCGAACCAGGGTCGTGAACAGGCGCCAGTCCGCTTCTGTGATCTGCTCGCCTGCCAGATAACGCCGGGTCGACAGACGCTCTTCAACGCGATCAAGCTCTGCAAACAGCGCGACTACGGCTGAATCGTACGCGTCCTGAGATGTCGCGAAGCCTGCCTTGTAGACCCCGTTGTTGACGTTGTCGTAGATCGGGGCGTTGATCGCATCGATCTCCGCGCGCAAGGCTTCAGGATAGAAATCGAGACCATTGACAGTCAGCCCCTCAAAGGCCGTGTTGAACATCCGAATAATCTCGGAGCTTTCGTTCGAGACGATGGTGTTGCGCTGAGTGTCCCAAAGCACTGGTACGGTGACGCGGGTCGACACGGTCGGATCTGCGGTTGTGTAGATCTGATGCATGAATTGTTTGCCCAGCAGCAGATCACCCGTTGCCCCGGGCCAGTCGGGGTCCAGTGTCCATCCGTGCTCGAACATAAGAGGATGCACCACGCTCACACCAATATGCTTCTCCAACCCTTTCAAGGCCCGGAAGATCAGTGCTCGATGCGCCCACGGACAAGCATACGAGACATAAAGGTGATAGCGTCCACTCTCGGCCTTGAACCCGCCTTCGCCTGATGGCCCGGCTGATCCGTCCGCCGTCACCCAGTTGCGGAACTGGGCTGCAGAACGCTCGAACTTCCCACCGGATTTTTTCGTATCGTACCATGTGTCATGCCAGACACCGTCCACCAGCAGTCCCATGTCGCGCTCCTCATCGACGTTCCTGGAGGGTAACGTAACTCCGGGCCAACGCTGATACATCCCCGCTTAAGAGCAAGGGCGTTTTCAGATCTACGCAATAAAGCTCTGTTCGACTGACCGCTGACAAACCACACACGCATGGCGTTCACTATTCAGATTGGTTAACCTCCGCCTCGGTTAAGTGTCCTGTCGAGGGGTGGGGCCATGTCAGTTGTGGATTACATCGGAGCGACGGCAGCACGTCTGACCGGATTCGCAGCTTTGATACCCGCATGGCTGGCGCTCCAACGTTACACTCTTCCGTTCATCACTGGCGGGCCACTGGTTCTGGTGGTCGATACGCTGCGGGCGAGCCTCTACCCTCTGCTATGGCTGGTCGTGGCGTGGCTTCTACTCTACCCGAAATCCACGCGTCATTTCCTTTTCAGACGCGAGGATTGGCGTTGGCGCATCGTTCTGGCGGTGATCTACGCCGTCGGTATTCCATTCATTTTCGTCTCGGCGATCGAGACTGTTCGCACCTACTGGCTCCAGACCATCTGGATCGCCGATGCGTTCTTGCTGATGCTGCCACTTGTATGGTTCGCCTTCCTGTTTGCGTTCTCCTTGCCGGGTGCCTACGCGCGGCACATCGCCGAGGAACGAGACGAGGCGATCGAAGCGCAGACACATCTGTCCGAAGAGACCCGCGCGCTCGAGGCTGATCGTGCGTTCACGCAACAATTGCGAGATCAGAGCGATCAGGTTCGGTCCGGCTATGTGGGTGAGAACGCAGACCTACAGAAATGGCAACAACGGGTGCTCGCCCGCCAGGAAGAGCAGTCCGAGATCCGCGAGGATCGTCGGGCGTTCAATCGAAAGCGCACCCTGCGGCAGATCCTCGGCCGATCTGCCGTGGCACTTGTTGTGGTCGGTTTCATCGTGGTGGTCTTGCAGAGCTTTACGCAATCGCTCGAGACGCAGCGCTTGCTGTCGAAATATATGCCGGTGCTGCTGGGCGTCGTTCTCGTGAGCATTTTTGTGATCGGTAACGTTGCCTTCGGAGCGCGTGGGGGCACTGTGTTTGGCCGAGTGTTCCGGATTGTCGGCTTCGTCGTGGTGTTCAGCCTCTTGGTGAACCTGATCTTCATGCCGGCGTCGACGAACATCCTCGCGATTGTTTACGAGGACTTTCTGGCGCAGGCGATCGGCAGCGTGACACAGTTGGAAGATGTCCTGAAGAAATAGCGCCGTCAGGGCACGCCAGCGTGCTATCGCCCGGATGCCCAACCGGACGATATCACGGAGGACAGAATGCGGTCGGTCAAATCTATCCAAATCACCGCCTGCCATGCCGAAGGCGAAGTCGGTGACGTGATCACCGGCGGCGTGGCGCCTCCGCCCGGAGAGACGCTTTGGGATCAGTCCCGCTGGATTGCCCGGGACGATACCTTGCGCAAGTTTGTCCTGAACGAACCGCGTGGCGGTGTCTTTCGCCATCTCAATTTGCTGGTGCCGCCGAAGCATCCTGATGCGGATGCGGCCTGGATAATCATGGAGCCCGAGGACACGCCGCCGATGTCGGGATCAAACTCGATCTGCGTTGCAACGGTGCTGCTCGAGACTGGCATCCTGCCGATGACGGAACCGGAAACCGTGCTGACGCTGGAAGCTCCGGGCGGGTTGGTGGAAGTCCGGGCAACCTGCCGCGAAGGGCACGTTGAACGCGTACGCGTGCGCAATCATCCCAGTTTTGCCGACCAGTTGAGCGTGCCGGTGGAGGTTGCAGGGATCGGAACGCTGAACGTCGATACCGCCTATGGCGGCGACAGTTTCGTCATTGTCGATGCGCCTGCACTCGGTTTCGCGCTGACGCCGGACGAGGCGCGCGATCTGGCAGAGGCCGGAATCAGGATCACCGCTGCGGCCAATGATCAGCTTGGGTTCCGCCATCCGGTCAATGCTGAGTGGGATCACATTTCGTTCTGTCAGATCGCCGGACCGGTCGAGACGATCGACGGTGTCAAGACTGGCCGCAATGCGGTTGTGATCCAGCCGGGCAAGATTGACCGTTCACCGACGGGCACGGGATGCTCTGCCCGAATGGCTGTGATGCATGCGCGGGGTGAGCTCGCTATTGGTGAGAAGTTCGTCGGCCTTTCTCTGATAGGCTCTCGCTTCGAGTGCAGTATTGAAAGCACGACTGAACTGGCAGGTAAAACCGCAATCATTCCTAGTATATCGGGCCGGGCCTGGATCACGGGGCAACGGACCGAAATGCTGGATCCATCAGATCCGTGGCCACTCGGCTATAGACTCTCGGACACTTGGCCATATATACGGTGATTACCACCCAAAATGCGCGGGGCTTAACCGGATGTTGATTGCATCCGGTGCAGGTCGCGCTTTCACTTATGGAAGGATGACGAGATGAAAGACAATTACGACAAGGGTGATCTCATCGAGTTCCAGGCATCCGAACACTGCGGCGACGATCTGCGCGCCACGAGCGAGGATGCGGACGCCGCCGAGCATCCGGCGAAGCCACGGACGTGGATGCGTCTGCCAGCATACGTGATGTCGGCATAGTGGGTTCTGGGGCCGGTCTCCGGCCCCGACTACCCCTGTGCGCCGGGGCGTGACCTGAGGAACAGGTACAAAGGCAGCGCGCAACTTACCCCGATCGAGATCCCGACAAGCGGCGTGATCACAAGATCCAGCCAGCGCCGGTCACGCACACACTCATAAACCACCCAAATCACAAGTGCCGTGTAGCTCACGGTCAGGTCGTAAACCAGTCCGGTCGCGGCGTCGTTCACGTTCCAGGCCTCGACCATGCCTGACAGGCTCCAGCCGAATTCGTTGAACCAGCGTGCGAAATAGGTCCACGGAAGGATCGTGCCGATAATCGCGAGCACCAGATAAACGATACGGATGGCAGACATGAGTTCGATCCTTCCGGCGGGTTCTCATCGGACATAGGTCGCCGGTCCCCAATGTCATTGGTGGCGCGCGTGAGTTGGTCGTTCACAGTTTCCTGAGGTGATGCAAGACTACGTCCACTGTTGGAACGTGGTCATAGCGTTCCGTCACCGATGCTGGTTCGCTGTGAAATGCCAAACCCCTTCTGATGATCGGCTCGACCGGATTGGGTTCCCAAACCCGAGCCTGAATGGTCGTTGAGCTTTCAGATCGTTGCCTCGACCAGCGAGCGGCGGGGGGGGGGGGGGGGGGGGGGGGGGGGAGGGGGAGAAGGCAGGGCGGGGGGGGGAGGGGGGG